>Ga0255340_1006322_pt1 | contig 10322 bp, 13 predicted proteins | sample wastewater_treat_7_FD_192417 | JGI IMG/M metagenome (GOLD analysis project Ga0255340, IMG submission 192417) | Wastewater microbial communities from Lulu Island WWTP, Vancouver, Canada - plant10 | ecosystem: Engineered > WWTP > Wastewater > Unclassified | place: Canada: Vancouver, British... | reverse complement strand
CGTGGAAAATCCTCTTAAAATATAATGCCGAGCCCCGCAGGGGCGAGGCATACCTTGTCCAAAATTCCTGCCAAAATCCAAAAAGTGATAATTGGCGGAGAGGGTGGGATTCGAAATGACCCTGCGCCTTGATAGTCAAGGGTTTAGGTGGTATCGTCTGTAACTTATCTGTAACTTTCAATTTGTAACACCTTTTCTCTTTGTTCCAGTGCTTCCCGTTGTCGCTCGATAGTCCCATGATAGTATCGAGACAGTGACCTTCTATCAGCATGTCCTGTTATCTCTTGAGCCTGAAGTTCATTAATGCCGGTATCAACTATCTGGGTACAGTAAGTATGTCTCCCGCAATCATAGAGCCTGTAGGAAACACCACTGCACCGCCGCCATAGCTTCCTTACAAATTCATACCTATAACCCTTCTTTGTTACAGGATTAATGAAGATAAAGTCGTCACCTATCCTGCCCGACGAGTGCGCATCTATCAATATTAATGCCCTACCATATAGTGCTTTCCATCTGGTTTTTTTCTGTTTCGTGGTTTCCCTCAATACCGATCTTGAATACGTTCGTCTTATCAAGATTGCCTTATTTCCTCTGTCATAATCAGACAGTTTCAAAGCTATCGCTTCTGAAGGTCTAAGACCACTCTCAAAGATAAATTCGATAAGATCCCTGTGTTCCGGTGGCATCTTTTCGAGGATCTCTTTCTGTGTTTCCCTCGTCACTGAAACACCTGGTCTACTATCCACTGGTCCAATATCAGGCAGAATAGGCATCTTCTCAAGTTCTCCCCATCGGACCAACCAGGAGAACATTGCCTGTAATGCTGTGAGGAGATTTTTTTTGTACTTTGAAGATAAACCATTTCTTGAGTTAATGAATCCGTCAAGGTGTTTTAGTTTAATGTCAGTTACGGGCATATCATTGAAGTATGGCTGAAAGTGTTTCCTCAGATAGCTTCTGTAGCTGCCTTCCGTACTCGGAGCCATTTTACCCTCTTGGACTCGCTTCTCAATAAACCTCTCAAAGGCATTAGAGAACTGTTTTTCCTGTAACCCTTGAGGGATGTAACTTTGAGGCCTGAAACATTTCTTCTCAATATCTTGGTTGATTGTTTCCCAGGTCTTTTTCCCTGTTTTGTAGGAGAAGGCCTTTCCGTGTTCATCTTTAAAGAATGTCCATCTCTTACCTTCGTAATTAATCCTGATGTAAACAGCATCGTACCCACAACTCGGACAACTCCGAGTAAACCTCTTCCGTCCACACTTTTGACAGCATAGCGCACCCTTCATTTTAGACACCTCCTCATAAAAGTCGTGAGGTATCTTATCGTGATGGATGGCAGGGTTCAACACTAAATTAAAGCTCCCTGATTATCATGGTTACTCTTACGCCTTGTCTTTTTTACCCGTGGTTTAGCTTCCTTCTTTGGAACAACCCTTGTTGTATCAATAATGGCAGCTGGCATGCTGTCCATTACAGTTACATCCCCGAACACTTCCCTTGCTTCTACAACCCACTCGTCGAGGATGTCCCTCGGTTTATTCATGGCCCTTATCCTCACCCCAGGATATATGTGTCATATACCTTCTGCCACTCTTCATCAGGAAAAGACTGCGGTGGGTAACACTTTTTACAGATGAACAACCTTCGATGGTTCAGCCAGTATTCACTACCACCGCACCATCTGCAGCGTTCGGTCGGTTGTCGCACTGCTACTCTCTGCAAGTACCCACTTTTTTCCAATGGGACCATAGCAGCTGAAAGCTGAGTAGAGACAACGTTATCCGGATAAACTTTTCTATTATTTTCAAAAAGAGTTTTTTTGACCTGATAATAGAACCTCATATTTTACCCCCCTTTGGCATCCACCCATGGACACGGGTGTCAGTTGGTAGTTGAACCTTTTCCTCGTCATCATCCTCTTCGTGGATAAAATCATCTTCAGAGGGGGAGGGGGGGGTGGTGCTATATTCTTTCGGAATGTCCGCAACTGTGCAACACCCCACTTTTTCGGGTGCAGGTAGTAGTTCAACCTCGCCTGGAAGTGGTTCACCTATGATAAGTTTATATGGTTTTCCTCTTTTATCTTGAGTATTTACAAGATAACCGGATGATATAGCCTGAGATACGCGTCTACTGACTGTTGACTTATGAAGTTTTAGTGTGTTGCATAAGTGTTGCAGTGTTGCGTGGTCGTTGTCGCCAACTATGGCTTTTTCGACGACAGTCACCACTTCACGGACCTTCTTGTCGACCGTCGCACCCACACTGTCCGAGATAACATTAGAGACGAGGTTTCTGATAACCGCATAATCATCCAATGTAGCAAGGATGCGCCCTTGGATGTCCCTTTCCCTGTTGGCTTGGTGCAGAATACTGTGTGCTTTTATAAGATTAAGTAATAGTGTGAAGTCTCGTCGGAGCCTTACGGCAACCGGAGGTATAGCCTCCGCAAGGTTCATTGCATAGGGGATGTAAACATCATGGACACCGAGGTCCAGCCACTCGTGTAATGCATGCCAACAATCAAAATCAACATTGGTTGTTGCATCGTCATCCTGTTTTCGCGCGATAGCTCGTAGAACGTTTTTTGTCTGTTCTGGAGTATCATTTATAGTAAGGGACAGATAACGAGTCTCATTCTCTGGATGTAGGGCAACCTTTGTTGTAGTGAGTATCAGTCCGCTTGGCCCGTCCTTATGGATGCGCCTTCCCTCAAAGCCGTCCTTTGTCTTGACGGTTATCCCATAGTCAATGCATCCTTCCGATAATAGGGACCTGATAAAGTAGTTCTTAGTCTGGTCGTCGCCTTCTCCGTCCTTTCCCTTACCGGATGTAAGGCCTGAGGCCTCATAGAGAATAATAAAGCGATGGTTAAGAGGTTCATCGGTAAAAGCCAGCAGTTTTGCACTCATGTCCGTGAGTGAAAAGTATGCTGCCTTTGGAAAAAATTTCAGAGTTTCTTGTACTACAAAAGACTTCCCGCCGGAAGATTGACCTTTGACTATATTGGAGACAGGCCTGTCCAGATACCGCGAAACGAGAGACAAGAAAACCGTTTCAGCTACTGTATCCTCACCGTGGACACCCAACTGGTGTAAGTCTTTTGTGAATAGTTTTAAAATGTTTTGCTGAGTTGCTAAAAATTGACACCTACCCCACAACTCTTCCCGGCGTTGTTCATTTTCTTCGCGTTCAATGTCACCCCATGGCACAGCCTTATCTATGGCCTCCTGCATCCTGGCTTTAAATGTATCCGGATTGTCGAGGTAGAGTGCTGAAGGGTCTTTAAAATTATCAAAAGATAATATCTTTATCCGGTCCTTTATCCGGGACCTCGATAACGTTTCTTTGAGAGACTTTCCACCAGCATCCCCTTCTATCACCGCATAGATAGTTTCAACACCGTCGAAGTGTTGAGCGTCCCTGTCATCCTTCCAGTTCGTTGCACCGGGGACACCATAGGCAGGGAAACCATTTGCCCATAGAGTGTGGCAGTCGCTTTCCCCTTCCACCAGAATGCAATACTTTTCCCTGTACTTGTGTTGCAGTCCATGAAGGAATGGTTTTGAGCCTTTCTTCCACTTGAACCTATTGTCCTGGCCATCTGATTTGTTCAGTTCGGTCCTGATACGGACGGAAACCTCATTACCATCTGTGTTGTAGTAAGGAATCCTGATAGCTGGAGCATCCAGGTACGTAATGTCCGAGAGTCCCAACCGTTTCAAAAAATCAATGTCAAGTTTCTTTGCTTCGGCGTATTGTTTCAAGGTAATGCCGGTGGGTGTTGCAGCAACGTTGCGCAACTGTTGCACGTCATTTTGTGGCTTTTCTTTCGTGTTTTCAGTATGTTGTGCTTCGTGTTGCGTTGTTGCAGACTTTTCTGAAGAACGTACTGACCCCACCCCCCCCCTCTTTCGTGTAGTTGATACCCCTGCAAACTCCCCCATCGCCTTAAGTGCTTGAGGAAAGTCCACCCCATGCTTCTGCATGTAGAAAGAAAATACATCTCCAGAGGCATCACACCCGAAGCATTTGTAAAACCCGGTAGCGTTATTGATTGATAAGGATGGTTCCTTATCTTCGTGAAAGCAGCATCTGACTTTTCCGTCTTTGCCGTTCCATTCTATTCCAGGGACTTCATTGTCGTAGAAATCTCTTATTGGTAAGCTATTAATGACTTTCTCTTTGTCCATGTCCACCACCTCCACGCTATCTCCTCCGCTCCAACTCGTCGTACATGCGAGACTTCGCACGCTTTATACGTTCACTGAATTCATTCGGATTGATATATTGGTCTATGCGAAATGTCTCTACGGCCTTCTGCAGTTCTGGCGTATCCTGGAACACAAAAAAGACCTTCCCATTGTGTCCGCGTTCAAGATGGTAGTTAAACTGGAGAGAGTCGAGATAGCCAGTGATGTAGGGAGATAATGTTCGGTACTCCTGCCTTTCCATTGTCATTTCCATAGTGACCTCCTATTTGAATATTGTGGGTTCGACTTTGAGCAGTTTCGCCCAGCGCAGCTTTTCCTTCTCGCTGAGGTCCTTTCTGCCCCGAACGACTTCAGAGAGGCTGCCCTTATCCATTTTGATTCTGCAGGCAAATCTCGCCTGGGAACCATACTTCCGGATAATTGCTGCTTTTAAATCCAAATTAACCCGATTAGTCATTAGTACCTCCATATAGGTTGGTTGTTACGAACTACCAATATGCTGTTTAAAAAATATATGGTCATCTTTTCTTCTCCCTGATTACCCTGTCCAGAGCAGACAAAACTCTAATTATGAGGACCTCAAGGTTCAGAATTATGGTAACTTCCACATCGTCAGGAAAACTCAAGGCAGGAGAATCCTTCCTAAGGTCAATTACATCAGCGATGACCTCTATGGAATCCCTCGTTATTATCTTTTCTGAGATAGCAAGCAGCTGTCCTGCTACGGATGTTCTCTGTTTACGGAATGCTGCAACAATTTGTGAGGAGAGGCTGCCAGTGAGACCATGGTCTAATAGTTGCTCATAAAGATGGATTGCCAGCACATCCATATAGGTGAAGGAAGCTCGTCCACCTTGACCACCAGCTTCCTTTGTGGGAGTGACAGCCTTGGCATTTAACCAGTTCCTTAAACGTTCCTTTGTGATGGAAGGAAATGCCTTTGTAATATCGAATGTACTGAAATCTCCAATGGTCCAGACAATATCTGAAAGATGCTGTGACGGGTCTACTTGAGGCCAATTTATACTAACTGTGTAGGTTTGCTTTCCTTTGGCTTTCATATTAGTAGGTTGTTGCTAATAACTAATACACGAATCAAATGGAAAGTCAACAATAATTTCGCCTAATTCAAAAATATTTTATGTAGTCGCAAATCAGCATCAGTATTGAGTTTACAGCCATAAAAAAAGGCCCAAATTTCTTTGAGCCCTTTTTTTTAATTGATAATGATTAAACCTCTGCAAGTTTTTTTAATTGGTTGATGATATCACCATATAGCCAGTACATGCCGGATTGTGCTTCAGCATTAAAAGTGATACCTTCGTTCGGAGTCTCACGAAAAAACATGTTTTGTAGTGCGCTAATCTTCGAAGCAATGTGACTAATTTTGTCCTGGATATTCAGAATGTCCATACCGCTTTCATTTTCAATTCCCTGTGTTGCTGTTACGTTTTCCATGACACCCTCCTTTATATTTGATACTACTATATTACTATATGACTTTTAAGATAGTAAAGAAATATTTTTGACGATATTACTTTTAATATGATAATCTGATTTTAAGGAGATTGTTATGGTTGCCAAGACAGCGAAAGGAAATGTTACAAGGAAAACGTATTCAGTCAAACTTGATCCTCAACTTGTTATTGAAGTAAAGGTAAGGGCAGCAAGGGAAGAAACTTCCATAAGCGATATTATCGAACAGGCTCTAAAAGCATTCCTGGCTAAAAAGAGATAGAGTTCAAGCCTCCGGAGATCCTCGGTCTTTATTTCCTTCCCCCGATGTGAATAAAGACTACTCCGGAGGTTCCCTACCACAAAGGGTTTACAGCCTATTCATATTATCAAATTAGCCTGTAGTCCACGATTGCAGATTAAATGAATGGTATTATATAGCCTCATAGAAGAAACGCGCTCACAACGAATCCTGGGGAGGCTATTTTTCCGGCTTGCTCGCATGCTGGATACCTCGGCGAAGGGCGGGAGAGGCATGGTCGCTGAAGACAGCCGGAGTGCCTGGGATGGTTCTCCCTTTTTTTATTCTTCCGGTGGTATTGATGGTCCTGCTGTCCTTCCTGCCTGATACATGCCTATCGTTCCAGGCATTGCAGCTTTTTCAAGAAGACTTAGCTTCTCGGATCCGCTGCCAAGCCATATAGCAAAGCGGGACATAACAGGCTGACTTACCGCTATTCTCCAAGCAGCTGCCCCAGGGATTCCTTTCTCTGCCAGTACACCGAATAACATTCCGCTTAAAGATATAGGGTCAAGGTTGCCCCCTCTGTTGGTCGCCCTCTCTACCCACTTACGGGCATTCATCAAGCCTGCTTCCTTTTTCATGGCTACTTTTATTTCTTGTGGAACAGAGGGTTCATCAAGTACAGCCTGCCTTAGTGCCTGCGCTGCCTTTGCCTTTGATGCAGCATCAATATCGTTCTGTATGCCTATCCTGCCAGTTTCCGGCTTTTGCTGTTTCATATAGTAACTTGATATTTCCTGATAGGTTCCCTTCTTTAATGCCTGTGCATCGGTCAAGGTAAGCTTTCCCTGGCTGACAAAGGAATGGTTGATATAATCCTGTTTCACTGCCTCAATAGCCTTATAGTATGGTTGCGGGTTCGGTCTGTTCTTGTAGGCTGTCTTCAAATCGTCAAGGGCATTCACGACAACATTGATGTCAACTTGCGCCCCCTGCTGCGAGAGTGCTTCCAGGGTGTCACCGATCTTCTTGTCGGTGTCCTTGATAATCTGATTCACCTTGAACAGGGTGTTCTTGCCAAGAGGAAGCTTTTCCTCTCTCACAAGGGTCTGCAACACGCTCGCCCTGCCTTCTTCGCCTAAACTGCCAGGGGGCATTTTCATTGTTCGGGCATAGATACTTTCCGGTAATTCTGTCTTGCTTAAAAGTGTCCTTACCCCTCCTGCTGCCTCAAAAGGAGCGGTAACAGGATTCAGCACTTTCCCCGCTGTACTTGCCACTTTTCCCGCCTTGGATAACAAGCCTATTTTTGACGCCTGGAGTGCTGTTCCTGCCCCTCCGAATACCGTTGATAGGTCTGCTGCAAATCCAACAGGGTCATTTTGTACGGTCTTCAAAAACTTGTCCATACCCCCATACCGCTCTGTAAAGAAATTGAGCATGCTGTCTGCAAACTGTTCATGTCCCTGATCTCCAGGGATAAGCTTTTCAATAAATCCCATTCCGGTCTTGCCTAATGCCTTCCCTGTTCCAATAGGATGCAGGAGAGGTTGAACCATGTTTTTCAAAAACTCCACTCCACTTGATGGTATGTTGGATGCCATCTCGGAGAAAGAGAAACTTGATTCTTTCGGTGCTTGCCCTTCCCACGATGATACTTTATTTTCTTTCGGTGCTTCGCCTTCCCATGCCATATTTCCACCTCAATAAGAAACTACGCCAAGCCCTTCAATGTTGAGCTGGCGTGTCTGTCGGTTGATTCCTAATACCTTTCGCCCTTCGTAAAGGTCACCCACCTTGTAATTGACTGTCTGTGGCTTGCCGGATTCCTTCACCTTTGTAACAATCTTTTCGTTAATAACAAGATTCGGGTCTACCCCATATCCTATGGCATATTCCCGCCATTCCTGGGCAAGGTCGCTGAATTTGCCTGAATAGACTTCCCTAAACTTGGTAGCCATGGTCATAAGAGCCTGTCGGGTATCAGGTTCAAGTCTTCCGCCTTTTGCTACACGGGCAACCGCTGCCTTGACACGGTTCATGGCTGCCATATCTTGTGGCGTTCTGACATACTCTGATTCCCTTACCACGCTGTTAGGATCTGTCATCTTGTTGTAAAGAGTGATAAGAGCCTGGTCTATTGCTACAAAGTTACCGCTCTTTTTGCTTTCCTCATACGCCTTATCCATGACATTGAACTTATTTTCAATCTCACGGTATTCCTTGACAGGGCCAAGACTGTTGAATTCTTTCCTCAAACCAGTGCTTACATGACGCTGAGAGGCTATACTTGGCCCCCCTTCCGGTTTATACCGTGGGCCGGAACTAAGCTGCTCCCATTGCTGAGTCTGAGGGTTCCACTGTTTATCAATCGTCTTGTCTCCCTCGGTGAATGTACGGACAACAGGGGCCTTACCTTCTGTCTTTTCCCATGGGGCTTTCTCAAATCCTTTGCCAGGAGTATATACACCCTGTCCACCTACTGCTACAGGCTTGGTGTCTTTCGTCGCTGCTGTCAGTAGCGGTATGCCAATACCTTTTACATCTGCTGCTGTCCCTTTGGTGAAGATAGCGCGGACAATGTCTTCCATACTTGGTTGCGTTGCTGCTGGAACTTCCCCTGTAGCATCAGGCATTCCTTGAGGCTGTGAGGAAGGGATGAGGCCAAGCCTTTCAAAAAATCCCTGTCCTTCCCGTTCTGCCTGCTTGATAGCGATATCAAACTTTTTCCGCTCAAGGTCGTGCATTTCCTTCTGCATTCTCAAGTTTTCCATACCCATTTCCATCTGCGCCCGCTTCCACATTGTATCTACTTCGTTCTCCTGCCATGCGAACGGGTTGCCTGTTACTGCTGCTGCCAATGCGCTGCCTATGATTCTTCGTAAATCTGCCATCTTTGTATCCTCCGTATTAATCGCTGTGGGGTAAGATTTTCCCCAGTTCTTCACTCGTCATTTTCATTGCCTGTTCTCTCGTTATTTCCTGCGGTTTGACAACTTTCGGTATCGGAAAACTTTCCGTAACATTGCCGTCTTCATCCAAGTCGAGTTCTCCGATCTCACTGTCAGAGGGGTCGTCTACATAGTTTTTTGGTTTCCCCTTGGCATCGAAAAACACTTTTATATCCCTTGCTGACAGGGAGTCTTGATTTGCTTCAAGATAGGTAAAACAGAGGTCTTCAAACTTCCGTAATCCGTCCATCTCCAGGGGCGACATTTCACGCTGTGCCCATGCAAAAACCTTGTCGATAAGTTCCTTTGGATATCTTCTTTGAATTGAATCAAGATAATCTTTTGAACGTTTTTCAGTCACTTTGTCGATGATCTGATTGAACCGTTGTGAAAGGTTCTCATCCGGTTGCTGTCCATACCTCTCTGTGTAATCTTTAAATTCTTTATCCCGTAGCCGTTTTACTGATTGCTGAAATTTTGACATACTACCTCCTGAACCGTTCGGGGTGTTTGTTGATAAAATCAGACATCATGTCATGTATGTCTTGCTGCGTAAATTCAGGCATCTTATACGTTTTCTGTCGTGGCTTTTGTGGAGCGACAGGCTTTTTTCGCCTTGGCTCTGCAATATCGGCAGAGCGGGACCTTAACGGTTGTCTTCTCTCATCTTCTGTTTCTGCATGGCCTATCACTTCAGCCAGCGTTTGCGCGTCCATTTTTCGGGCATCTTCCACGACTGTCTGAATGAGAAGCTGCTCAAGGGCGTTCGGCTCATTCATAATGTCATCCGGCACAACTACTCGCCCCAGGTTCATCTTTCGAAGAAAATGAGGGTACGCCTTTGGATACCTCTCCTGAAGTTCAGCTAAATCTTGAGCAAGAGCACGCTGCATGTTTTGTTGTGGCTCGACAATCTCTCTATGGGTGCGCCATTCATCATACGTTCTAAATTGTGGCACTTCGCCCGTCATGGCGTACTCATGCTGCATCCTTGCCGTTTCATCTGCCTTCCACTGTTCCCGCAAGTTGGCATCTGATTCAAGACGGTCAACCTCCTGTCGTCCATCATCATCCAAATATTGTTCCACCGGATCAGGAAGCACTTCGGGAAAGGAATACCTTTCCTGTTCCTCCCCTCCACCTTCGGGTATACCGTTTGCTAAATCGTTGATAGCTGCCAACACATCATCTGAACTTTTGAAATTATCCATTGTTACAACCTCCCTAATTCCCGTAAACGCTTCATGCCGTAATCCATACCTTGTTGATGCTCTCTCATTGCTTCCAGTTCATCAGCGGGTATGCTTTCAACCTGTCCTTGTGGTTGTGGTTGCTGTTTGGCCTGTTCCACTGCCTTTTCCTGTTCGATTGCCTGTTGTGTAGTTGCCTTCTTCTCTTTTTCACCTTCCACAAGATAAACCCTGGTATAAAATTCTTTCAGGCTTTCTTGAT
>Ga0255340_1006321_pt1 | contig 10324 bp, 6 predicted proteins | sample wastewater_treat_7_FD_192417 | JGI IMG/M metagenome (GOLD analysis project Ga0255340, IMG submission 192417) | Wastewater microbial communities from Lulu Island WWTP, Vancouver, Canada - plant10 | ecosystem: Engineered > WWTP > Wastewater > Unclassified | place: Canada: Vancouver, British... | reverse complement strand
GCATGATCGACCCGCGCAAGACGTACAGGACGATCGGCGCGATTGGAAAGCCGGTTTCGATGGGGTCTTACGGCTACAGCGCCTCGCATGTGGTCAATTTCAAAATGATCGGGTGTCGCATGGAGGCCATCAACGACCGCAGCCGTTGGGGCGTGGTCGGCAGCAACTTTATGAAAAATATCCTGCTTGAAGCGTGCTCGCTTTCAAGGATGGATGTCCACCAAGGCGTGGGCGGTACATACACGATTCGGAAGAGTACCTTGGGGTACGCGGGGCTCAATGCGATCGGGCGCGGGACGCTGCTGGTGGAGGACTCGACCCTTCACGGCGGCAGTCTAATCTCATTCCGGTCGGACTACGGATCGACGTGGGACGGCGATGTCGTGGTCCGGAATTGCCGCTGGGTTCCGGGTGCCGGGAACGTTCCGGCGCGTCCGGTTCTTTTCGGCATGAGCAACGACGGGATGCACGATTTCGGTTATCCCTGCTTCATGCCGCGCACGATCAAGATCGACGGGTTGACCATTGATGACAGCAAGCACAGCAAAGATTATCAGGGCGTCTTTGTCTTCGGCGATCCGATCGGTTCTGCCAAAACGGCGCGTCCCTTTCCTTATGCATTGACCCAAAGCGTCCAAATACAGAACGTCAAAACAGCCAGCGGACGACCGCTCGGCCGCTCTGCCAATCCTGAGATAGAGCAGGCCATCACGTGGACGGTGAATAACGAATAGCGAATTACGGTCACGTAGCATTGAGTTTCGCGGATGGGTCGCGTATCATGAGCCCCTCCATGACTGATTACTCGAAGCTCTTGAACCCGGAACAGTGTGAGGCCGCGACGGCGGGCGATGGCCCCTTGCTGGTGCTCGCTGCGGCCGGTACCGGCAAAACGCGTACTTTGGTGTACCGTGTGGCGTATCTGATTGAACGCGGAGAACATCCCGACGGTCTGCTGCTGTTGACCTTCACCAATCGCGCGGCGCGCGAGATGTTGGAGCGGGCCAAAGAGGTTGCCGGTGACGCCGTGGGCAGCCTGCTGAACGGCACGTTCCATCACGTCTGCAACCGCTTTCTGCGGCGTTTCGGCGACCGGCTCGGTTACTCCAATAGCTTCACCATTTTGGATCGCGATGAGTCGCACACGCTGATCGACCACTGCATCAAAGACGCCGTGCGCAACAAAAGAGATTTCCCCAAGAAAGACGTCATCGCGTCCTTGATTAGCTCTGCCGCCAACCGCGCGTGCGACCTCGAGGATGTGTTGGAGCAGAGGATTCATGACCTGTGCGTGGATCCGATGGAGATCATCAAGGTCGCTAATCTGTACAGTGAACGCAAGCTGGCGATGGGGGCGATGGACTTTGATGACCTGCTGGTCAATGGCTTGCGGTTGCTGGTGGAGCACGAAGCGGTGCGCGACTACTATCAGAACCGCTTCCGACATGTGCTGGTTGATGAGTATCAGGACACCAATCTGTTGCAAGCGCGCATGGTCGATATTCTGGGTGGTCTCAACCGTAACGTGATGGCGGTGGGCGACGATTTTCAGTGTATCTATTCGTGGCGCGGTGCGGACTTCAGGAATATCATGGAGTTCCCGAAACGTTGGGAGGGGTGCCGGATCGTCAAACTGGAACGTAATTACCGTAGCGTGCCCGAAGTGCTGGCGGTGGCGAACGCCTGCATCCAGGGTAATCCCGAGCAGTTCCAGAAGACGTTACGCCCTACACGCAAATCGCGCAACAAGCCGCAGGTCTTCTTTCTGCGCGACGGAGATGAGCAGGCGCGTACGGTTTTGGCCGTGATCCAGCGTTTCCAGCAGGACGGCTATGCACTGCGTGACATGGCGGTGCTCTACCGGGCGCATTTCCATTCGATTGAGCTACAGATGATGCTCGGACGCGCGCGCCTGCCGTTCGTGATCACATCAGGTATCGGCGTGTTCGAGCAGGCGCACGTCAAGGATGTCGTCGCTTTTCTGCGGGTCTGCGAAAACCGTTCCGACCGCGTGGCGTTCGGGCGGCTGCTCGGTCTGCTCAGCGGTGTCGGCGAAAAGACAGTTGACACACTGTGGAAAACCTTGGGCGAGCGCTTTGAGACGAGCGACCCGCAGCAGCGTGCGCGTTTGGTCGCGGCGCTCAAGCCCGCCGTGCGCGGACAGTGGCAGGAGATCGATCGGCTGCTGGCGGCGTACCACGACGAGGGGTTCTCGACCAACGGCGGCGAAGCGGTGCAGCGGTTCTGCGACGTGTTCTACCGCACCTATCTGACCAAGGTCTATGACAACGCCGATAAGCGTGAGGAGGATATTCGCGAGTTGGCGTTACAGATCGGCAGGAGCGACGGCGGGGTAGCGGGTTTCCTGCAAGAGGTGGCGCTGCTCACTAACGTGGATCACGAGTACGATAAGATGGCGCGCGAGCATGCGGATATGCTGCATCTCAGCACTGTCCATCAAGCCAAGGGGCTGGAGTGGCCGGTGGTGATCGTCATCTGGGCGTCCGAAGGCATGTTCCCGTCGAGCCGGTCGATGGGTGAAAGTGAAAACGATGCCGAGGAGCGCCGCCTCTTTTACGTGGCGGTCACGCGCGCCAAGGACGAATTGGTGCTGTGCGCGCCCGAAATGCGCCGCACGCGCGACGGCGGTGTGTTCTATTGCAAACCCTCACGGTTCATCAAGGAACTGCCACGCGGTTTGACGCGCGAGAACTTTGGATTCCGCGGCGGATATTGACCGCGCTACGCGCGGTCTGCGTTGCGGGCTTCGAGGCTGGCTCTGAGCGCGGCGAGATCGAAGTCAGCCGGTGCCGCGCCGGACTCGACCGCTGCGCGCGCTACCGCGAACGAGACCTCGACAAAGAGGCGGCGGTCAAACGGTTTGGGGATCACGTAGCCGTTGCCGAACTCAAGCCGTTCGGCAGGATAAAGCGCCTGCACGTCGGCCGGCACAGGCTCGCGCGCCAGCGCGGCCAGTGCTTCGGAGGCCGCCACCTTCATCGCGATGTTGATGGTGTGCGCATGCACATCCAGCGCACCGCGGAACAAGTAGGGGAAGCCCAGCACGTTGTTGATCTGATTGGGATAGTCGGAGCGGCCCGTCGCCATGACATACGGCCTGTCACCCAATACCTCGGCTACGGTATCAGGGCGGATTTCCGGGTCGGGATTGGACATGGCGAAAATTGCCGGATAGTCGGCCATACCGCGCACGTCGTCCGCTGTCACACAGTCCGCCACCGAAACGCCGATGAAGACGTGCGCGCCGCGTAGCGCCTCTTGCAGGGTACGCGCTGGGGTGTCCGAGGCGTGGCGGCGTTTGTGGTCGTTGAGGTCCGTGCGTCCGCTGTGGATCACGCCACGGGTATCGCACATGACAAGATCCGTTACGCCGGCGGCCTTGCACATGTCGGCGATACGGATGCCTGCCGCACCCGCACCGTTCATGACGACGCGGAGTTCGGACATTTCACGGCCGCAGAGGCGCGCGTAATTGAGCAGGCCGGCCAGAGTGATGACCGCCGTGCCCCACTGGTCGTCATGAAAGACCGGAATATCGAGCAGCGCGTCCAACCGGTCTTCAATCTCGAAGCAGGCCGGAGCCGCGATGTCTTCGAGGTTGATGCCGCCGTACATCGGGGCAAGGGCCAGCACCGCATCGATTACGCGTTGCGGGTCGGTCTTGCCGGTATCGGCGCCATCGCGGCGGCAGCGCGCCAACGGCACCGGCCAAGCGTCGACATCGCCGAACGCTTTGAAGAGCACAGCCTTGCCTTCCATCACTGGAATGCTGGCGGCGGCGCCGAGGTCGCCGAGGCCGAGGATCGCGGTGCCGTCGGAGACCACAGCCACGAGGCTTCGCTTAGCGGTGCAGTCATACACGCTGCCGGGGCGGGCGGCGATTTCCTTCACGGCATGCGCCACGCCGGGCGTGTAAGCCAGGCAAAGGTCGTTCTGCGTTTTCAGCGGCTTGGTCAAACGCACACCGACCTTTCCACCTTGGTGGAAGGCCAGCACGCTTTCACGATTCACAGGGACTGCGGCCATGTCTTAACTTTTCAACTTACGTTGCCGCCACCATCTTTTTCACTTTGGTCGGCTGCTGCACCAGCGTGCGCAACTCATTCGGCTGCAATTTGGCGACAACCGTCTCGTCCATGCCCAGCTTGACCAAGCGGGCACGCTGCACGTTGTAACGGCGGCGTTTCTCGCCCGGACTCTTGATCGGGCGTGTACGCGGATTCTTGTTTAATGTACGACCAGTACCCATGAAAACTCCTCCAGGTCATTCCTTTTGTGGTAAAAAAAACGGCAAACATCATGGCTGATTCGCCGAGAAGATGCAAGCACCCTTTTCGGTGAGTTGAGATCAAACTTGAACTTGAAACCAGAAACCGAAAAGAACGCTCACCGTTCAACGCTCAACGCCCAATGTTCAAGTTCGTGGCGGGGACGGAGGGAACCCACAGTGCTGTGGGGCGGTCCTGCCAAGGGGCTGGCACGTCCGGCCAGCCCGCTTTCCCCTGCATCCTGTAAACGGTTATATTTCGGGTATTATAGAACAGGTAAATGTCAGCACTGGGGGCGTCGCCGCAAAAATAAACGTCGGCCAACAGGTTGCATCCCGTGAAGGCCCGAGAACCGATGTTGGTGACGTTATCGGGGATGGTGACAGCGGTGAGGGCTTTACACTCATGGAAGGCTTCTTTGCCGATGTTGGTGACACTATCGGGGATGGTGACAGCAGTGAGGAAGACGCATCCAGCAAAAGCACTGTTGCCGATGGCGGTGACGCTGTCGGGGATGGTATAGGGGCCGACGAGACCACCGGGATAAGCCAGTAGCGTGGTACGGTCCTTATTGAATAGCACACCGTCGACGTCGGCATATTTCGGGTTGCTGCCGGATACGGTTATGTTTGTGAGAGAAGTGCACGAGTTGAAGGCCCAAGTACCGATGTTAGTGACGCCGGCAGGGATGGTGATGGTGGTGAAGTTGGTGCATTCGTAAAAAGCGTATTGACCGATGTCAGTGACGTTATCGGGGATGGTTATGTTTGTGAGGGAGGCGCACGAACAGAAGGCCCAGGCACCGATGTTGGTGACGTTGGCAGGGATGGTAGCGGTGGTGAGGGAGGTGCATTGGAGGAAGACGCAGTCACCGATGCCGGCGACGTTGCCGGAGATGGTGGCAGTGGTGAGATTGGTGCACCCGTGGAAAGTACTGTTGCCGATGACAGCGACACTGTCGGGAATGGTGATGGCAGTGAGGAAAGTACAGCCGCAGAAGGCGCTGTCGCCGATGACGACGACACTGGTGGGGATGGTATAGGGGCCAGAGAGACCGCCGGGATATTCAATCAACTTGGTGCAGTTTTTGTCGAACAGCACACCGCCGATGTCGGTATATCTCGGGTTACCGTCAGATACGTTTATGTTTGTGAGGGAGGAGCAGTAGAGGGAAATGTAGTTGTTGATGTTGGTGACGCTGTCGGGGATGGTGACGGTGGCGAGGGAGGCGCAATCGCGGAAAGGTTCCCTGGCGATGGCTGTAACACTGTCGGGGATGGTGACGGCGGTGAGACGAGAGCATAATTCGAAGGCGCGGAAGCCAATAGCGGTGACGGGGAAACCGCCGAGTTTGTCGGGAATGGACAGTGAGCCCGAGTAGACGAGGTTGAAGCCGGTGATGGTGGCCTCGCCGCCATTGACTCTGTAGATGTAGGGGCCTTCGGTGTTGGCGGACGAGAGAGAAGGAAAAAGGAAGAGACACGCGAGCATGATGTGGCGGCGCCAAGAGCGGGGCGAGCGCACACAACGCGATGCATTGTCATTCATAGCCTGACCTTTCGTCTAGAATCATGAAACACGCCCTTCTGTGCTCAAAAACGCTCAACGTTCAACGCCCAACGTTCAAGTGAGGTACGGTTCGCGGGGACGCTCGTCCAAAAAACTCTGCGTCTCCGCGTCTCTGTGTTAAAAAAAACGAGCGCTGTGTGAGCCCTGAAACCAGAAACCCTGAAATCCAACCCCCATCCTTTTAGTTTAGCGCACGGCTTGGTCGCCGACGGAGTAGAGGATCTTGCCGCTCTGTCCGTCTGCGATGCAGAAGGATTCGGGGTGGCGGTGGAGTTCTGATTTGAAGGTCAGGCGACCGGTGTAGCGCCGTTGCAGTTCGACCAAAAAGGCCTCGTCTTCAGTACGTAGGCGATCAAGTACGCTGGGCGCGACGACGATCTGCAACTCGACCATGTCACTCCCTTCCTGACGCACTTTGCGCATGATGGCCGCGATCTGGCGCTGGATGTCCACGCTCAAGGCTAGAGGCGATTTGATCAAGCCGTGGCCACGGCAGTAGGGGCAGTCCGCGTACATCTGCGAGAGCAGGCTCTCTTCTTGACGCTGGCGGGTCATTTCCATCAGCCCCAGTTCGGAGATGGGCAGTACGTTGGTGCGGGAACGGTCGCGCTTGAGCGCTTGCTTCATGGCCTTGTGAACCGTGTTCTGGTGTTTGCGCGACTTCATGTCGATCAGGTCGAGTACCACCAGCCCGCCGATGTTACGCAGGCGGAGCTGGCGCGCGACCTCTTCGACGGCTTCGAGATTCACCTCTAGTATCGCCTCTTCCTGCGAGCCTTTACCGCGGTGGCGACCGGTGTTGACGTCGATGGCGATCAACGCTTCGGTTTCATCGAAGACCAGATAGCCGCCGGACTTGAGGTTGACCTTGCGCCGGAATGCGTCCTCGAGCTGGCGTTCCACGCCGTGGTGCTCGAAGATCGAGAGTTGTCCTTCGTAACGATGGATGATACTTTTCGCGCGGCGCGAGATTTTCCCGGCCACAGCGCGGATACGATCAAAGGCTTCGGCGTCATCGATCGTCACGCGGTCGATCTCCTCGGTCAGCCAATCACGCACGATGCGTTCGACCAGATCGGGTTCCTGGTAGACACAAGCCGGGGGCTTGAGATTTTGGGTGTTGCTCTGCAGTTCGTTCCAAGACTCCCACAGGTTGCGCAGGTCACGCACGAAGGCGCGTTTGTTGGCGCCCGAACCGACGGTGCGGACGATCAAACCGGCGTCGTCCGGCAGCGGCAGGCGGTCGAGAATCTTCTTCAGGCGTTGGCGCTCCTTGGCGTCGCCGATCTTACGCGAGACACCGCGCAGGCGTGTACCGGGCATCATGACCAGATAGCGGCCGGGCAGACTGAGGTTGGCGGTGACGCGCGGACCTTTGGTGCCGATCGGGCCTTTGGTGACCTGCACCACGATTTCGGAGCCCGGCGGGAAACGCTTGGAGATCATGTCGTTCGAGACCCGCCGCCGCCGCGAGGGGCGCGCGTGGTCGTCATCTTCGTCCAGCCTGCTGTCATCGTCTGGCAGCATGTCCCAGTAGTGGAGGAAGGCGTTTTTCTTCAGGCCGATATCCACGAAAGCGGCCTGAAGGTCGTGCTCCAGATTCTGGATGCGCCCTTTGAAGATGCTGCCCACGAGCCGCTCTTCGGTGGGGTGTTCGACCTGAAACTCCTCGACCCGTCCATTCTCGACCACCGCTACGCGCGTCTCGAGCTTTTCGACATTGACTACGATTTCACGCTTAGGAGCGCCCTTTTTCAACCATCCGAATAATGCCATGATTGCTTCTCCTTGTCGGCCTCACGAGGGGCGTTTTCGATGCCCGCTCAAAACCTTATCTCCGATTCACGTCCATAGATGGACACACTCTGGACCATCCCGAATGCTGCCATCATGGTCAGCATAAAGGTGCGCCCGTAACTGATGAACGGCAGCGGCAGTCCGGTTATCGGCATCATCCCGATCGTCATCGCAATGTTGATGAACATGTGGCTAAAGGTCAGGGTGAGGACGCCGACACAGAACAGCCGCCCCGTATCGTCTTGGCAATGAAACGCTATCCACAGTCCCGAGCCTAACAGGCCCAGGAACAGCAGCAGCACCGTCAGGGAACCCGCGAAGCCGGCCTCTTCAGCCAGCACCGCGAAAATGAAGTCGTTGGACGAGACCGAGGGCGGCAGATACCCGAGCATGTACTGTTCGCCCTTGAGATAGCCTTTACCCCAAACGCCGCCGGAGCCGACAGCGATCTCCGACTGGCGGCGGTTGTAGCCGCTGCCGTGCAGGTCTTTGTCCGGGAAGAGAAATACTTGCAGGCGCCGCACCTGATGCGGCTTGAGTTGAGTCATCTCGATCAGTTGCTCGCGCCGCTCACGCGGCAGGTCGGCCTTCTCGGCCGCATAGATCAGGCCTAGAACCAGCGCTACGACGGTCACACCGGCCAACACGCAGGTCCAGACGATGCGCGGCGCCACGCGCGCGGTGAAGAGCATGGCGAAAACAGTGGGCACCAACACCATCGCTGTACCGAGGTCGGGCTGCATCAGAATCAGCGCAGCCGGCACGCCGACCACAACGAGGGTCAGCAAAAACATCAGCACGCCCCGCTTGGCTTCGTGCCGACTATAGAGCCAGGCGAGCATCATGATGATCGCCAGTTTGGCGGGCTCCGAGGGCTGGATGCCGAAAAGCCAGCGCCGCGCCCCCATGCGGACTTGGCCAAACGCTGGCACGAGCACCAACAGCACCAAGCAGGCTGAGTAGACCAGCCAGCCCCAACGGCGGATCACGGTGCGGTAGTTGGTCAATGCCAGCAACAGGTAGATCACCAGGCCGGCCGCACCGACCTCCGCGTGGCGCATGTAGAGCATGCGCAGCTCGGGGTCGCCGCGTACCGAGCAGGCGCTGTAAATGAAGGTCACGCCGATCACGATCAACCCCGCCATGCAGGCGAAGAGCAGCGGATTGAGGCGTTGGAGACGGCTAAGGATTGTCTTTAGCATATCAATCTCCCCTCACTTCTGGTTCCGGGGACACCGTGTCCGCCGTCAGGTCGTCCTCGAGGGGCGTCTCGCCAAAAATCGAGACCAGCACGTCATGCACCATCGGGGCGACGGTGAGGCCGCCCGATTCGCCGTTTTCGACGATGATCGCAACAGCCGCTGTGGGCTGCTCGAAGGGGGCGAAGGCGGTGACCCAGGTGTTCTTACGGCGTACGCCTCCCACATCGATTTCAGCCGTTCCGGTTTTGGCGGCGACCGACGTGCCGCGCACACGCACGCGGCGGCCGGTACCCAGTTCCGCCACGTCGTGCATGCCGCCGCGCACCAGCGCAATGGCTGCGGGCGGCCACATCATTGTATTGCGTTCTTCAGGCAGACCGGCGCGCCGCATTAAGTGGGGGCGGTAGAGGGTGCCGCCGTTTGCAAAAACCGAGGTCAGTAGCGCCATCTGCAGCGGCGTGGTGAGCAGCAGCCCCTGGCCGATCGAAACCTGGCAGGTGTCGCCGGGACGCCAGGCGTCGCGCATGTTTTCTTTTTTCCATGCGTCGGTGGGCAGCAGACCGCCGGCCTCGCTGGGCAGGTCGATCCCGGTGGGTCTGCCGAGCCCAAGCTGGCGCGCCTCCTCATAGATCGGGTCGTAGCCGATGGAATGGGCGAGGTGGCAGAAGAAGGCGTTGCATGATTGCTCGATGGCCTTGCGCAACGCGATTTCGCCGTGGCCGTAGGTGTTCCAGCAGCGCAGCCGCATGGTGCCGAGCCGGAAAACGCCGTCGCAGGTGTAAGTCATTCCTGCGGGGATGCCATGGCGCAATGCAGCGACCGCAGTGACCGGCTTGAAGGTGCTGCCCGGCGCGTAGCGGCCCAGCACCGCGCGGTTGAAGAGCGGCAGCGCGGGATCTTCGTTCAGGCGTTTCCAGACGCCCGGGGGCATGACCGGAACGAAATCGTTGGGATCAAAAGAGGGCGCGCTAGCCAGTGCCAACACCTCACCATTGCGCGGATCAATCACCACGCCCGCGCCGCGCCAGCCGCGCAACACCTTCTCCAGCACGCGCTGCACGTTGACATCGAGCGTGAGGTGTACGTCGTCACCGGCAACCGAAGACTCGCCCTCCCAAACCGCATGCTTATAGCCACGTGCGTCGACGCGGATCAGACGTCCGCCTGAGGTGCCGGTGAGGGTCTGATTGTACTGCTGCTCAATGCCCTGTTTGCCGATCATTTCAGGCAGGTAGAAGTGGATTTTATGGCCTGGCAATGGCTGGGGGCGGTCGCGCCCAACATAGCCCAGCACGTGCGCGGCGAGTGTACCTTGCGGGTAGATCCGCTCCGGCTGCACATAGATATCCACGCCGGGGAAGGGCTCCACGGTTTCAGCCCAGCGCGCGAGGGTTTCCTGATCGACGTCGCGCCAGGCCAGCAACGGCATCGGCAGGCTTTGGAGCACATGGTTGGAGATCGCGGCGA
>Ga0255340_1006319_pt1 | contig 10326 bp, 6 predicted proteins | sample wastewater_treat_7_FD_192417 | JGI IMG/M metagenome (GOLD analysis project Ga0255340, IMG submission 192417) | Wastewater microbial communities from Lulu Island WWTP, Vancouver, Canada - plant10 | ecosystem: Engineered > WWTP > Wastewater > Unclassified | place: Canada: Vancouver, British... | reverse complement strand
TTTATCCTGTTATAGTTACTTAAAGAAATAGGCTTGTTTGTATATGTAACCCTTCGCCCTTGTTTTTTAGCTTTTGATGCATTCATACTATATTTCATACTCTCTCCTAATATATATTATTTATCTCCAATATTCAATAAAGTAGCGAAGATGATATAATTGAAAAATGAAAAACAATATACTATCAAAACAACCATATAAAGGAACAACTGATTGGTATCCTAAAGACATGTTTTTAAGAAATTATCTCTTTGATATATGGACAAAAGTCGCAAAAAAATATGGCTATGAAGAGTATGATACTGCACAACTTGAAGATGCAAACCTTTATAGAGTTAAATCAGGTGAAGAGCTAGGTGGAAGCCAGCTTTACAACTTTACAGACAAGGGTGGTAGAGAAATCGCATTAAGACCTGAAATGACACCTTCTTTGGCTAGAATGGTTGCATTAAAAAAGAATGAATTACAATTTCCTCTTAGATGGTTTAATATTGGGAGATATTTTAGATATGAAAAGCCACAAAAGGGAAGAAAAAGAGAGTTCTTTCAATTAAATATTGACATCTTAGGAGTACAAGATATTACTGCAGAGGTAGAAATAATACAGTTTGCTCTAGATGTAATGAAAGAGCTTAATGCTCCTAAAAACAGCTTTGAAATAAAGGTAAGTAATCGATATCTCTTAGATTATCTTTTTGATACACTTCAAATTTCAAAAGAATTAAGAGTTAAGGTAGCGAGGGCTTTGGATAACTATCTAAAGATGTCTGCTAATGATTTTAAAGAGTATCTTGCAGAAATTGGGCTTAATAATACACAAGTATCTCAAGTAATTGAGTATACAAAGTGGGATATACAAAAACTTGATAAAATAAAAGATGAGTCTATTGGTGCTCAACAACTTACTGAGCTTTTCTCAAAATTAAAAGCTCTTTCTATTTCAAATGTAGTATTTTGTCCATATATTGTAAGAGGTCTTGCATATTATACAGGTACTGTAATAGAACTTTATGATATAGGACAAAAAGATACACCTAGGGCAATGTTTGGAGGAGGAAGATATGACAACTTACTTGAGATATTTAATGAAAACAAAATACCTGCATTTGGTTTAGGATGGGGAGATATTACTACTTTTGATTTTCTTAAAAAATATAATCTGTTACCTGAGTATAAAAGTGATATAAAAGTGTTTGTAAGCCTTATGGACAGCTCTTTGTATATCCCAACAGCTGAAGTTGCAACATACCTAAGAGATAACAACATAAATACAGTAATGCAAATTACACCTGTCAAACTCTCTAAACAACTTCAAGTAGCCAATAGCAAAAACATTCCATGGGTAGTAATACTTGGAGAAGATGAGTTAAAAAGGGGAGTTATCCAACTTAAAGATATGAATAGTGGAAAATCTTTCTTAATTAAGAAAGAAGATTCCATACAAAAGATAGTTTAATATTCCTACAATGTTACATTAAAATATTTCCTTAGAGAAATAGAACATATACTCTTAATCGAAAACAGGATTAAGATATCAAGAGTACTAGAGAAGTACCCAAATCAATTTTCTTTCATTAAAGTAACAGACTATAGCAATGCCAAGCTCATTATTAAACAAAAGAGCTTTGATCTTGTTTGCCTTAATATTTCTCCATTCTCAAGAGACACCCTTGGTGTAATATCTAAATGCAAAGATATAAACCAAAAGACATTTGCAGTACTTCCACAACAAAAAGAAATAGTTCAAGAGTGCATATCAAATGGATTGTGTGATTTTGTATTTCAAGATGACTCAGATAAAAGTATAGAGTGCAGAATAAATAAGGTACTTAATTGTAAACCCATAACTAATATAACTGCACTTACATTTCAATATATTACATATGTGCAAGAAAGTAGGGTAATGTACATTAAAAATACAAAAGTTTTACTTACACAATGTGAATCAATTTTTCTTAACTATTTATTTACTCACTCAGGAGCTTGTAATATTGATGATTTTACAAAATATTTTTCAACAATTTCTGGCAGGCTCATATCAAAGAAAAGTATTATTGTAGGTATAAACAGATTAAGAAGAAAAGTTGTTATACAAACAGGATATGATTTTCTTAAAACAAGATATGGTTATGGATATACTTTACGATATTAAATCTTTTTCTTCCATTCATTTATTTTATTTAATGCTTCAAGTGGAGTAAGGTCATCAACATTAAGAGATTGAATTTCTCTTTCTATTTCAGACTCTTTAGCAAGAAACAAGGGTAGCTGATATGTACTTTGTATTTTTTCCTTCTCTTTCATCTCAATGCTATGATTACCTACATTTCCTTCCTTTGAAAACATTTTCTCCTGCTCAAAACCTTCTAATATCTCATTTGCTCTTTTAATAACCTTCTCTGGAAGTCCAGCCATTTTAGCAACATATATTCCATAGCTTCTATCTGTTCCCCCTTCAACAATCTTTCTTAGAAATATTACCGTACCTTCATCTAAATCTTCTTCAACTAGTACATTGTAATTTTTAACTTTATCAGGAAACTTCTCAGCTAGTTTAAGAAGCTCGTGATAGTGTGTTGCAAAAAGAGTTCTTACTTTAAGGTCATCTGCCAAATACTCAGCTAATGCCCACGCAATACTTACACCATCATATGTGCTTGTACCTCTTCCTATCTCATCAAGAACAACAAGACTGTACTTTGTTGCACTATTTACAATGTTTGCAGCCTCATCCATTTCAACCATAAAAGTACTTCTTCCTCGTGCTAGGTCATCTGATGCACCAACCCTTGTAAATACTCTATCAACAATTGATAACTTCATACCCTTAGCAGGAACAAAACATCCTATCTGTGCAAGCAAAACTAAAGAAGCTACCTGCCTTATATATGTAGACTTCCCTGACATATTAGGACCTGTTAGTATAGATATAAGATGATTATCAAAATCAATATATGTATCATTGGAAATAAACTCACCCTCATTTAAGATTTCAACAATGGGATGTCTGCCTGATTTTATCTCAATTATTCCATTCTCTTCTCCCATATTATAAATAACAGGTTTACAGTAATCTCTTTCTATCGCAATTTTTGCAAATCCAGAGAGTATATCAATTTCGGAAATATATTCGGACAAACTTTGAAGCTCTGGTATATATTTCATTAAAGAGTCTCTAAACTCAGTAAACAGCTCATATTCTAACTCATTTAATCTCTCTTGGGCATTTAGTATAATATCCTCTTTTTGTTTAAGCTCTTCTGTTATATATCTTTCACTATTAACTAATGTCTGTTTCCTTATATATCTCTCAGGAACTTTCTCTTGATGAGCTTTAGTTACTTCAATATAATAGCCAAACACTTTATTAAACCCAATTTTAAGACTACTAATCCCTGTACTCTTTTTCTCTTTTTCTTCAAATTCTTTTATCCATCCTTTACTATCTCCACTTAGCTCTCTTAACTCTTTAATTTCAGAATTGTATGAAGATTTAATAATACCTCCTTCAAGAAGTGTAAGAGGAGGAGCATCTACAATACAATCATCTATTTTTTTAATAACTTCATTTAAGAGAGAATCATATTTATCAAGCTCTTTTAATATTTCAGGGATTTCTAACAGAATAGTTCTTAATTTTGATATATTCTCCAAAGATATCTGTAACCCTTTTAACTCTCTTCCATTCGCTCTTCTTAACCCTATCTTTCCAGCTATTCTACTAATATCATTTACATTTGAAAGCAGTTCTTTTGTTTTACTTAGTGCTTCTCTATTATTAAAAAATAACTCAACAATATCCAATCTTCCATCTATATCCTTTTTATCAATCAAAGGGTTTAGTACCCATGAATAGAGCATTCTCTTTCCCATTTGTGTTGAAGTACCATCTATCACAGAAAAAAGAGAACCAGATACTAAACCTGTATATGAGCTCGCTACCAACTCTAAATTCTTTATTGTTGCCCTATCCAGTACCATACTTGAATTAAGATTTCTCCTTTTTGGTTTTTTAATATGTGCAGGCTCCATCAACTGAGTATCTTGAATATAATAAAGAACCATTGCAACAGCACACATTGCTGCTACATTTTCTTCCAAACCAAGTGAGTGCATATCAGATACCTTAAAGAAATCTTTAATTAACTCCTCACAATATTTAATATTTTTAAGTCCTTTTGTTAAAAATTGAACAGGCAGAGAAGAAAACTCCAGCTCTTTTTCATCTTCTAAAAGTAATATCTCAACTGGATCAAAAGAAGAAAGAATACTCTCAATACTCTTTTCACTATATTTTGTATATATCCAAAACAAATCCCCAGTAGACATATCACAAACACAAGCAGCTAATTCATTTTTTAGCTTAACAAAGGAACACATATAGCTGCTTTTTATAGATTCAGAATCATCAATAGTAGCTGGAGTAACTATCCTTGTAACTCCTCTTTTTACAATACCTTTTGCTAACCTTGGATCTTCAAGCTGATCAACAATAACTACACAGTACCCAGCATGAACAAGTTTAGGAAGATACTGATCAATTGCCTTATGAGGAAATCCTGCAAGTGGAGTAGGGTTACTGTTCTTATCCCTTGAAGTAAGTGTAATGTTAAGTACCTTAGATGTTATTCTTGCATCTTGTCCAAATGTTTCAAAAAAATCCCCCATTCTAAAAAGCACTATCTTATCAGGATACTGCTTCTTAAATTTCAGGTACTGATCCATCATTGGGGTTTGTTTTATATCAAATTCCATATGTTATTATACAATAGAATTATCTCCTTATCAGTTTTTTTATCTCAGCAATATCACTCCATTCATACTCTTTCAAACCAAAACATAAACTTCTTTCGTGCCCCTTTCCAGTTATTAAAACAATATCTCCACTGCTAGCTAAGGATATGGCTTTCTTGATAGCATCTCTGCGTACCTTAATATTATGTGTATCATCATCAAATCTAATTAATTGTCTTTTTTCATTTGTTTGATACTCTTTCCATCCTTTCTCAATTTCATCATTTATCTTTTTTAAACTCTCCATTCTACAATCTTCAGCAGTCAAAATTGTAATATCTGCATATTTCTTTGCATATTCCCCCATAATTGGTCTTTTGTAATCATCTCTTTTGGATGCACAACCAAATACAAGTATAATTTTAGAGTTCTTTTTCTTAAGCTTACTTGCACTCTCTAAAGCACTCTTTAGTGCATTAGGAGTATGTGCGAAATCAACTATTATCATAAAGGGCTCTTTTTGTAAAACATTCATTCTCCCCTGCACAGAAGAAAAATCTTTTAAAAGTGTATTCATATTTTTATCATCTACTCCTAAAACTCTTAATGTTGAAATCGCTGCTAAGGCATTACTTACATTGTATTTTCCAATTACAGGAATTACATACTTTTTACCCTCTATCATAAATGAAATACCCTCTGGACTCTCCTTTATATTGTAAGCTTTAACAGCATTTGTATCTGTGTTATGTTTAGAGGTAGTATATGAAATATATTTTGATGTGAACTCAGTCAAGAAGTTAAAACTTTTTGCATCATCTTTATTTAAAACTACATATCCTCCTTTTTTAAGATTTTGTGTAATTAAAAGAGATTTTGCTAAGGCATAGTTATTCCATGTTTTATGATATTTCAGATGATCCCTTGTAATATTTGTATATACTGCTACATCAAATTTCAGCCCTGCGACTCTTCCCATATATAGCCCTTGAGAGGTACATTCAATAATGACATGTGTACATCTTCTTTTTTGCATTAACAATAAACTTTCATATATTTCATGAGATGATGGAGTAGTAACATGTAAACCAGTACTTGTATGCTTTCTAACAATTTTACTTCCTACTGTACTAATCATTGCAGGTCTAAACCCACTTTTAAGCAACATATGATGAAGCATTGAAACAACCGTTGTTTTACCATCAGTACCTGTAACACCAATCAGTTTCATACCTCTTGGTTTAAATGAGTACAAAGGAAATATATCTGCTTTTTTAATAGCTTGTAACTGTTTTTTTGTTAAAGTGTTACTTTCATATGCATCAGCCAAAAACCTCTTAATTCTACCAACTTCTATAAATCTCACACCTTCATTTTCTCTCTTAAGTTCCTGCAAAAGGTTATCTGGAAGTGCATCGGAATATATAACTAAATCGGTTTGAGGAAGTTTTCCTTCAGGATTCCTGTGATGTATATTTACTCCAAGTCTTTCTAACTCTTTTATCCTTTCATTAACAGCAATATCAAATCCTTCAACCTCTATATCTAAGTAGAAAAGAAATTTAGAAATGTAGGAAAGATCTCCACCGCCTATACCAAGGCAGACTACCTTATGGATGTTATCCAAATTCAGATTCATAATCCATGGATTATACCAAAAACAGCAGGAAAATATTAAAGACTCTTACTTTTTACTTAGTATTATCTTTGCCTCTTCTTCTGAAACAAGTTTCCTCATATCTTTAACAGAGTGGGGGAGGACAGATACCCCATATACACCTCTTTGTACACTATACCTAACAAGCTCTTTACTATCATCTGCTATTACAATCAACTCTTTAGAAGGTACTTTAGATATATCACATATTGCATCAACTACCTTTAGTGAACTATTGGCACCTAAGTCATATTTAGCCTCTATATCATAGATATCCGCACCCTGCATTATCTTAGCAATTCTAGGCATATCCACTATTAAACCATCAATTTTAGTTGCTAAAATATCATCAGCTAAAATTACATCACTAGGATTATCAAGTATTGCATAAACTCTGAAAGATACTCCTCTCCTTAAGCCACCAGAAAGAAGAAGTTTCTTAAACTCAGTCATTGATTTAACATCAGTTGGAGAGTAAACAGCAAAATCTACATTCCTGCATTTATACACATTTCTTACTCTTCTTACAATTCTAATAACTCTATTTAAAAGCTCCTTGTTAGAAAGATAATGAGGAAGACCATGTACCAAGTCTCCAACTTCACTATTCTCAAACTGTTTTCCTTTAACAAGCCCCCTAAACTCAGAAACAGCAGCAGCCCCTATAGCTAAGACAACTTGGTTGCCCTCTGCTAAATCAACATATTCACATATTTTCTCTGAAATTCTTTTTGCATACTCAACAAACTTTTTATCCTCTACATATGCAAGTAAATGCCTTCCATCTTCTATCATAATCCTATCCATATCAATGTAAACAATACCATGAGAATTCCCAACATAATCAACCAAGTTCTCAGGTGTATCAGTAGGCCTAATAAATACTTTTGTAGCACATGGAGCTAGGTTCATATCATGAGGAATTTTATACTCTTTTTTCTCTTCACTCTTCTCTTCTTGTATTGGCTGAACAATTTCTTCTTTCTTCTCTTCCTTCTCTAGTAGGTTAACACCTGAAAGTGCTTCCTGAACATATGCCTGCACAACAGGATGAGTAGGGGATACTACTTTTTCATCAGTTTTTTCTCTGTATATACTCCCTGTATATCCATCAAGTCTGATTAATTGACCATCTTTAAGCAATGAGCTCACCCCTGTTGCACCCACAACAGCTGGAATATCAAACTCACGGCACAGTATTGCTACATCACTTGTAATCCCACCAGTCTCTAGAATAACACCACCACTATTAATAATTAAAGGTTCCATATCAGAAGAATATTCCTTTGTTACAAGTATATCCTTCTTGTTAACCTCTACTTTTGAGTTCTTCTCAATTATCTTTACATTACCACTTACAATCCCAAAACTTGCACCGACTCCTTTAATTATTAAATCACCCACATCACTAGTCTGCCTTCCTTGTTCTTTCTCCTCTTTCCTAACTACACCCTTTGCAGCAGAAATTAACTTCTCTGTTAATGGATTATATTCATGTTTACTACTCTGAACCATCTTTTGAGCATTAGAAAGCGCCTTATCTTCTAACATTCCTATTCCTTGATATTTCTCAAATATCCATTTTAAGACCTCTCCTAATGTATCGAAACTCTTTGCGCTTTCAATTGCAACCTCTTGTGGAGAATATCTTTCATACAAATCTTTACTCTGCAAAACCCAAATCTTTCCTCCTGACATTACCCATTCTATACTCTGTGCCCTTCTTAATTTATTTTCAACTATTAATGCTATTTTAGCGATTTCCTTTAAATACCTATCGTCTACTTTCTGCCTATGACTCCATGCATTCGATATTGTAACCTTCTGTGTTCCCTCTGTTTTATTTGAACTTCTATTTACACTCCTTATCTTCATCCACTCTTGAGGAGATATTCTCTTTTCTAAAATGTTTAAATCCTTTTTATTGAGCAAATATATATCAGGAGTAAGCTCACCCAGCGCAATTGTATCACCTAAACCAAATACTGCTTCAATGCTTAACTTCGTTGGATCCTGTGTTATTGGATCTATTGTAAATGCAACACCACTCACCTCTGCCTGAACCATTTTTTGGACAACTACTGCAAGTTTAACATCAGCCAAATTAATACCTTTAGAGGCAGCATATGCTACAACATCATCAGTAAACAAAGATGCATATACTCTCTTTATGGAATCAATCAAATTCCTTGTACCTCTTACATTTAACTCTGTTGAAAATACCCCAGAAAAAGATACTTGAGGGTTAGCGGGATATACAACGGAAGACCTTACTGAAACCCATGCATCAGTAAATCCAGATATTCTTGCATATGCAGAAAGTATCTCCTCTATATATTCTTCATCAATCTCAGTTTTAAGAATAGAGTTAAGTACTTCTGACTCTTCAGGATTTTTTCCTTTCTCAAACAAGGTTTGTACATCTCTAACTATTGCTTGAGATACAACTTTATCAAATACAACGGGAGATACAACAAAAAAATCAGGTATTGGAATATCCATATCCTTAAGTTCAAAAAGTGATAATCCTTTTCTCCCTACAGATGATTCCTGCAATTTGGTAAATGCATAATCCTCCCAGAAATATACAGCTCTTTTAACTTTAATTGGTGTATCAGACATTCTTTAGGCAGTTAAATATTTATATTAATCAATGCTACCCTTAGCATCAATTTTTTGCAAGTCTATATAGAACTCATAGCACATCTTAAGTATAACCATGGCAGGAACAGAAAGAACTGCTCCCCATACTCCAAATAGTATTAAGAATGTAATTGCAGCTAAAAGTATAAGGGTAGGTTTTACCTCAACTGCATTTCCCATAACTTTAGGAATTATCAAATTATTTTCAACCTGCTGATATACTAAGAATATCAAAAGAATAATTAATGCAGTCATAGGCCCTTTTAAGATTAATGCTGTAAGAAGAGGCGGTATTGAAGCTATAGTTGCACCCAATGAAGGAATTGCAGAGAGTAGGGCAACTAAAACACCCATAGGGAGTGCAAAAGGTATACGGAACAGTGCAAGTACTAAACCTAATGTTGTCCCAGCAATTGCACTTACCGTTGCCTGACCAATTAACCATTTTCCCAATTTATACTCTAAATCCAAAACAAGTTTTTTAACTCTAGACCTCTTTTCATCTGAATGTATCCTAATTAATACAAAATCCAACACTTTATCATGATCTAGTATCAAATAAACAGAAAAAACAAAAGATGCTAGTACTATAGAGGCCCATTCAGCAGCACCACCAATAGCACTTGTAATATTTTTAAAACTATCAGCTGATGTAAATCTCTCAAACCATTGTGTAAGTGCTTCATTTATAGCCTCTTCATTTATTACAAAACCACTAACATCTAACTCCTTTAAATTTTCAGGAATATTTTTCCCCAATCCATTAATCTGATTAATTAGAGGTATAACTATTAAAGCAATAACTGCAAGAAGAAGTACAAATCCTAAGAAATATGTAACTGCTATTGCCCATCCTTTTGATATTCCCTCTTTTTTAAACCAGTTTATAATTGGAAGAGCAGCAGACATAATTACAAAGCTTAAAAAAAGAAATACTGCAATACCTAAAAGTTGTTCTCCCCATAATACTAATGCAATAACAAAAAATACTAATGCCAAAAACTTCCATGAAAACTCAATAGTAAAAACAGGCTGCTGTGTTTGTTTTTGACTTTTGGCCTTTTGAAGTTCACTTAACTCTTTAATATAGTCTCTCTTTTCTTCTGGTTTATTTATATTTAATACTTTCATAATTTATTATTAATATATTACTCAGGCTAACAATTAAAGTATACATTATTTCTCATTCAATATGCTAGGTATTACCTTCGCAGCAATTATAGAAGTAATTGGTACTATTAAAAGTATTCCCATACTTGACACTAAACTTCGGACAATTTCCTCTGCAATAA
>Ga0255340_1006315_pt1 | contig 10329 bp, 10 predicted proteins | sample wastewater_treat_7_FD_192417 | JGI IMG/M metagenome (GOLD analysis project Ga0255340, IMG submission 192417) | Wastewater microbial communities from Lulu Island WWTP, Vancouver, Canada - plant10 | ecosystem: Engineered > WWTP > Wastewater > Unclassified | place: Canada: Vancouver, British... | reverse complement strand
GGCCTGGGAAATTCCTATTTCTTCTGCAACTTCCATTTGTGTCCTTCCCTCAAAAAATCTCAGGTTAAGTATGAGCTTTTCCCTGTCGTTGAGCTTTTTCATCGCTTCTTTGAGGGCAATGCTTTCCAGCCAATTATCGTCGGTGTTCCTGTCATCCGATACCTGGTCCATTACATATATTGCATCACCGCTGTCGTGATAAATAGGTTCAAAAAGAGATACCGGATCTTGAATTGCATCCAGTGCGAATACCACTTCTTCTACCGGAAGCTTAAGCTCATTTGCAATTTCCGATACGGTAGGTTCCTTTGAATTTTTGCCGATAAGCATATCTCTTACCTGAAGGGCTTTATAAGCAATGTCTCTCAAGGATCTGCTGACTCTGATTGAGTTATTGTCCCTCAGGTATCTTCTTATTTCTCCAATTATCATGGGTACTGCATAGGTAGAAAATTTAACGTTCTGGCTCAGGTCAAAATTATCGATTGCTTTAATAAGGCCTATGCAGCCTACCTGGAAAAGGTCATCAACATATTCCCCTCTGTTGTTAAATCTTTGAATGACGCTTAATACAAGCCTTAGATTTCCTTTTATGAATTCTTCCCTTGAGGATTGATCCCCCTGCTGCATTTTTTTCAGCAGTTCAACCATTTTATCATTAGAGAGAACGGGCAGTTTTGAAGTATTTACACCGCAGATTTCTACTTTGTTAAGCATAGCACAAGCACACCCTTTTCTTAATGTTGACATATTAATTATTACCATAGGCCAACTTTATTATTCACCGATGAGCTTGTACCAGTTCGTTTTGATTATCACAATTTTATATCATCCTACTAATCTCCTTCTTCAGCCGCTTTATTATCCTCTTCTCCAGCCTTGATATGTATGACTGCGATATTCCAAGCATATCCGCAACCTCCTTCTGGGTTTTCTCCACTCCGTCATTAAGGCCGAACCTTAATTCCATTATCCTCTTCTCTCTTTCGGACAGCTTTCTTAGGGCGATTTCAAGAAGCTGCTTGTCAATCTCATCTTCAAGATATCTATATATTATATCATTATCGGTGCCGAGAATATCCGAAAGCAGCAGCTCATTTCCATCCCAGTCAATATTCAGAGGTTCGTCGAAGGATATTTCGGTCTTTGTCCTGTTGTTTCTGCGAAGGTACATAAGTATCTCATTTTCTATGCAGCGGGAGGCATAAGTTGCAAGCTTTATCTTCTTGTCAGGATCAAAAGTGTTTACAGCTTTAATCAGCCCTATTGTTCCTATTGATACCAAATCCTCAACTCCGACTCCGGTATTTTCAAATTTTCTTGCAATATATACCACAAGCCTGAGATTCCTTTCTATAAGAACGGCTTTGACTACTTCTTCATCACCCTTGAGACGCGATAAAAGGAAGTTTTCTTCCTCGTTTTCCAGCGGGGGCGGCAGAGCTTCACTTCCGCCTATATAATGAACCCAAGTTTCTTTATATACTTCAAAAAACTGTACGATTCTGATTATCAGCATGCGTTTTATCAAGCTCAATCTTCTGGCTGACTTTTTCATATTTTAACCTCCATTTTGTATTGATCTGCAATCCTTGGGCGCATCTCATCTCTCCTTCAACATCTCAGGATGTATCAGGGCGCCGTATTCCCCATCCCCGGAGAGATTTCTCCTGTATATGGCAACTATTATATCGGATCGTATTCTTCTGTCCTTGTCGAATATTATTACCTCGTCAGGCTTGAAGCCTACGAGCATACCATTCTCTCTGCCCAGTGACCTGAAGGGAATTATTCTGAATCTTGAAGCCCACTTGGAAATTGTCATTATTTCCGCTATTGTATTTAAATCGTTTTCTCCCTCTTGTTCAAAAATCCTCTGCACATCATCAGGCAGCAATTCTCTTATTGTATCGTATTCCGTTATCATAACAGGCGTATTCGTTAACGGATCCTTCAGAGAGTTTCCCGTATCTACAAGAGCATCCATGTACAGCTGCTTCTCGTCAAAGCGCATCTGCACCTTGAGAATTATTTTTTCTCTTTTTATCCTGTGATGTATGTAATCCCAACAGTACCTGATAATAAAATATGAAGCAGCAACAGCCGCAATAAGTATTTTTACGGGAAAATCCCTGATGAAAGAAATCCCGTTGCTGGTCAGGTTCAGGCCGTTTATGAAATAGAATAAACCAAAGGCGGCTCCGCCGAAAATAAAGGAAATAATATAGAAAATACCCGTCAGCTTCAGCAAAAGGTGAAAATATGCCGGAGTGTATGCAACTATCACAATAAGCAGTGAAAAAAGTATTTTCATGTAAAAGGTGAAAAGATACCCGTATCCGGGGAAATACGAAAGTACTGCATAAACCGCCCCCAGCAGGGAAGCAATTAAAAGCTTCACCTTTGAATGCCTGTACCTGGTAAGCCGTGCCGTACTCCATAAAATCAAATAATTCATTATTAAATTTTCCAGCAATATGATATCCGCATAAACATAGGTTTCCAACTTCATTCCCTTGTCTTTCATATGTTGTATCGCTTATGATAATTATATAAAAAACGCCGTGAAATACCTGTCACTTTTAGTAGTCGAAATAAATTATATTATCATATTTATCGACATAACCCACGGCGGAATGCGGTGGATAGTGACTTGCGGCAAGCGGCTTAAGCTCTATAACTAATATATGTATTCCAGAGGCAAAAAAAAAGAACCAAAATTGGTTCTTTTTCGTATCCGGTATCTGACTTATTTATACCTGTTCCTCAAGAAAGTCGGTATATCAATATCTTCATTACCATAATTGGATATTTTCTGTCCGTCCCCTTTTCCCTCCGGGAGGCCCGTGACTTCGACTCTTCTGTCAAAAATCCTTCCGACACCTTCTTCAAAGCCCGTTGCAATAACGGTAATCCTGATTTCATCCTGCATGCTCTCATCGATTACAGCACCGAAAATAATATTTGCATCCGGATCCGCCGACTGGAACACAAGATCCGCAGCCTCATTGACTTCAAATATTCCAAGATCCGCTCCGCCTGTAATATTGAGAAGCACACTTTTTGCTCCTTCAATGCAGGTTTCCAAAAGCGGGCTGTGTATTGCCTGTTTCACTGCCTCGGAACTCCTGTTTTCCCCGTTGGCCTTTCCTATTCCCATATGGGCATAGCCCTTGTCGAGCATAATGGTCTTTACATCTGCGAAGTCAAGATTTACAAGGCCGGGGACGGCAATAAGGTCTGAAATACCCTGAACACCCTGCCTCAAAACATCATCTGCTATCCTGAAAGCCTCCATTATAGACGCTTTTTTATCCACAATCTGAAGCAGCCTGTCATTGGGAATTGTTACAAGAGTATCAACCTTTTCCTTCAATTCCGCAAGGCCTTTTTCGGCTTGCATTTTCCTTACTTTGCCTTCAAAGCCGAAAGGCTTTGTGACTACCCCTACAGTAAGTATTCCCAGTTCTCTGGCAATCTGGGCAACCAAAGGTGCAGCTCCTGTGCCGGTGCCTCCTCCCATACCTGCCGTAACAAATACCATGTCTGCCCCCTCGAGAACTTTCTTTATATCATCATAGCTTTCTTCAGCTGCTCTCTTACCGATGTCCGGATTCGCTCCGGCACCCAGCCCCTTTGTAAGCTTCTCCCCGATTTGTATTTTATTTGGAGCCAGCGACATATGTAAAGCCTGCTTATCCGTATTTATGGCATAGAACTCTACTCCCTTTAAGCCTGCATTAATCATTCTATTTATTGCATTGTTCCCGGCTCCGCCAACCCCAACAACCTTTATCTGAGCAATAGAATTCATATCAACATCAAATTCAAGCACAATATACCCTCCCTATCTACAACTATTATATATGCGAAAAATTGTATACCAAATTGATTCATCTTAATAAGTTCAACATATCTCTTGATTTTCCTTTATTTTTTTTTATTTTATGGTTATTTTTTTTTGTGTCCCATAAGTACATATCTTCTTATTATTGCAAAATTCTGGAACAGCCTGACTCCGAAAGCGAATATCGCTGCGTAGTATATAGGCACTCCAAGCTGGTCCCCTATATATGTAAGTATGGCAGCCAATACCGCATTGCCGAAAAATCCCGACATAAATATCTCAATATTGAAGGTTTTTTCTATACTGGACCTTATTCCTCCGAATACCGAATCCAAAGCCGCAAGAATTGCTACCGACATGTAGCTTGAATATTGAATCGGTATTGTAATCGGCGACAGTATTCCAATGACAATTCCCAGCAAAAGTCCTATAATTGGTATAATCACGATGCTTCACCGCCTTCAGCTTTTCTTAGATACTTCATCTTTTCCGTGTTATCATAGCCATTTATGATCAGCTTCTCTACTTTTTGAATCTCCACCTGTATACCGGTATATTCCATATAAAGCTCTATATAGCTATCCGGAGCCAGGGCAGAGGCTTCAAGGGCCTTTGGATCGCCTATCGCCCTTATGATAAAAGGAGCTGCATGCCTCTTACCGTCAATATTTATCGTAGGGCCTCCGCATCTTATGTTGGTAGTGGCGGTTACTCTTTCTCCGTTTATTGATATTGCTTCCGCTCCTGCCACTCTAAGCTCATTTACTATTTCAAGAATATCTATATCGTGTACAAGGTACCATGCAATGTCTTCCCCCTCAGCAAGCTCCTGCTGGCTGTCATTCAGGGTCATTATGATCCCCGGTCCCTGAACAGTATAATAGTCTGCATAATTCCTGGCCTTTTCCAGCTCATTCTGCATGGTTCCATAGGCATTCCCCGTTTTTTCCACACTTGTCTTATACTCTACCAATCTCATTGCCTGCTCGCTTATGGACTCCATAAGCTGCTTGTTTTCCATTTCCACATTGCTGATCTCATTCTGCAAATCCAGGAGCTTTGGTATTGTAATAATACCCTGATAAGTAATATTGGATTTTAACTGCACTGTAACAATAAAGCCGATAATTGCCGCAAGTATGAACAAATAGTATATATATGCCTTTCTATTCATATTATTGAGATTCTCCCTCTTTAACAACTTTTGCATACTTCCTCTCAATAACTCCGTTGTATTTCGGAATCCGGATCAGCTGTTCCTGTGTAATCGTCACAGCTACTCCGCTGTTTTCAAGCCTTTCTGCAATTCCTTCCCTCAGCCTCAATGCTGCCTCCAGAGTCTTCGGATCCCCGATGGCTTTAAATATAAATGGAGGGGCAAAGGAAACCGTGTTGATATTAATGTGTATTCCGCCAATCTGACGTATTTCAGTAGTGGATATGATCCTTTGGCCGTTTATGGATACCGCTTCGGCACCGGCAGCGTTAAGTTCATTTAAAAGCTCCAGCAGCATTGAATATGAAATAAGTGGGTAATTCACCTTTTCGCTGAATTTCAAATCATCTACAACAACAGTAATCCCCGGGCCTTCAACATCCTCTATGCCCGCCATTATCCTTGCCTGATCCAGCTCATCCTTCAGTATCTTCGCATATGCACTTCCTTGAGATGCAGTATCTTCAAACTCCTTTATCTTTGATTCATAATCATTCTTAAGATTCTGCAGCTTGACATTTTCTTCCCTGACTTTCTTAAGCTGTGCTGCCAGTTCCCTTGCCCTATATTCAGACACAGGGCCGACTCCCTGCTTTACAGTCCTGAACTGGATTGAAACCATAATACCCAGCACCAGGCATACAACTGCCACTGCAATTTGATACTTAATATTTTTCATCCTTTGGTCCTCCTATTATCCCCACTATTCATTGCTCCGGTCTAAAAACAGGATTGCCATTATGGCTCATCTCTATAGTTCCTTTAAGATTCTGCTTCATTACATCTTCAATTACCGACCTGGCAAAATTAATCTTGTAGTCCATATTATCGGCAGAACCCAGATTCGCTTTTATGCCTTCCTTGATTATAAGCCTGATATTTGATAAATCTGAGATATCGATCTCTGAAACCAGATTCAGCATTTCGGCATTCTTTATCACCTTGATAAGCTGAGTAGTTGTTATGAACTGTTCTTCATTTTTAACATTCAGAAACTCACCGACCTTGAAGGTCTCAAACTGCAATCCCATAACCACCGGTAAATCGGTACGCTTTATTGCAGGATTGATTTCCAGTATCATGCCTTCCTCGTCGATGTTGAGATAAGATCCTACATAAGGTACATAGGCCATAATATCTCTTTCTATGATATCAATTACAACCTTATCGGGAAGAACTCTGTTTATCTTAATCATTTTGACGTAAGGATTCTGAAAAATACTCTTCATTGAGTTTCTCTTATTTATTCTGAATATATTCTCACCGTAATATATTGATGAAAGCTTTATTATTTCTTCTCTTGTTACGTTATTATTCCCATTTACAACCAGATACTTTATCTGAAAAAAGCTGGAAGACAGAAAAAAAGCAGTAAATATGCAGATTATGAATAATAAAACCACATATTTGAATCTTCCCCTCATATTTTCACTCCTAAAACTACAATATGTGCTTGTCCTAAGAAAACTTAAAAATTAACACTGCATGCAGTTCCGGATGCATACAGGTTAATATTGTAAATCTATACCCTGTGTATGTCAGCACCTAATTTTACCAGTTTATTTTCTAGTTTATCATATCCTCTGTCTATATGCAATTTAACATTGTCCACTACAGTAGTCCCTTCCGCTGCAAGCCCCGCAAGCACCAATGCGGCTCCGCCCCTCAAATCGCCGGCTTTAACCTCGGTGCCGGTAAGCTTTTTTACCCCCCTTACAACGGCAGTCCTTCCGTCCACCTTTATATTGGCTCCCATTTTCATAAGCTCTTCAACATGCTTGTACCTGCTTTCAAATACCGTCTCAATGAATATGCTTGTGCCTTTAGCTATTGTCATTACGGCCATCATCTGAGCCTGCATATCCGTTGCAAATCCCGGGTATGGAAGAGTCTTTATCACCTCAACCGCCTTTGGTTTTTTGCTGCACGATATTTGAATGCTGTTCTGGTATTCGGTAACATTGCATCCGCTTTCTGTAAGCTTTGATGATACCAGCTTCAAATGATCAACTATTACATTGTTTAAAACAATATTGCCACCCGTAATGGCGGCAGCTGCCATAAGCGTTCCTGCAACTATCCTGTCAGGTATGACCGTGTGTTCCACGTCGTGAAATTCCTTTACCCCCTCAATCTTCACAGTACTGGTTCCTGCTCCTGATATTCTGGCTCCCATTCCGTTGAGGAAATTCTGTAGGTCAACAATCTCCGGCTCCTTGGCAGCATTCTGTATTACAGTTACCCCCTCGGCTGTTGTAGCCGCAAGCATTATATTTTCGGTGGCGCCTACACTTGGGTAATCCAGATTTATCTCCACACCCTTAAGCCTATCGCACTCACAGTTTATATATCCGTGGGCTTCTGTGATTTTAGTGCCCATTCTCCTAAGACCCGACAAATGAATATCAATGGGGCGCGGTCCTATTTCGCAGCCCCCGGGATAACTGATTTTTACATGCCCGTGACGTGCAAGCATTGCTCCCATCAGAATAATTGAGGATCTCATTTCCCGTACCGGTTTTTCCGGTATAAAAGTATTCAACTGACTATTGGATTTTACGACTATTGTATTGTTCTCAAAAAAACATCTGCAGCCTATTGTCCGAAGAAGTCCGATGAGCAAATCAACATCCTTAAGCTCCGGAACATTATGGATAACCGATTCTTTTCCACTTATTATGGTAGCGGCAAGTACGGGCAAAATAGAGTTCTTGGATCCATCGACCCTTACATCCCCTTCAAGTCTGCGCCCGCCGATTATCACGTACTTATCCATCAACGATTTACACCCCCGGGAAGCCATTATTCTTCAATCATATTAATATATTATGCTTCACTTCCCAAGGTGTTACTGCGAATGTCGCGGGTCAGGCAGTATCAAGCCTTGCAAATGCTAGGATTTCTTATCTTGAACAAGCTTTTCGGCAGCCTTTGCTATTGAATAAGCTGCATCAGTTCTGCCCAATTCCCTGCTTTTTGCTGCCATTTGTCTTACTTTTTCCGGCTTGTTCAGCATGTCTGCAATCTCATTATATAGTATATCAGCATCCAAGTCCCTGTCCAGAATAACAATTGCAGCCCCGTTCTTCTCCAGTGCCCTTGCATTATACTCCTGATGATTGCCGGCAGCATAAGGATAAGGTATCAATATTGAGGGTTTTCCCAAAGCAGTTATCTCCGACAGGGTACTGGCTCCGCACCTGCTTATTATTATATCGCTTGCGGCCAGAGCATAGGGCATATTGTAAACATAGGGCATTACTTTGAGATATCCGGTATCCAAAGAGATGTTTTCATTGCCGTATTTTTTAAGGATGTCATCATATTGAGACTCTCCGGTCATATGCATCATTTGAAAGCTTTTCGACTCAACGCACTTTTTGGCAAGCAGCATCACGCTCTCATTCAGTTTCCTGGCTCCCCTGCTTCCCCCGACAACAAGAACTACCGGCAGTTCCCGGCTAAAACCAAACTCCTTGAGGCCTTCCTCTTTGGTTACACTCAATATTGTGCCCCGTATCGGGTTTCCGGTCACAATCACCTTGTCTTTCCTTGGAAAATACTCTTTTGCTTCCGGAAAATTGATCGCTATAATATCAACAAGCCTCGCCAGGATCTTATTGGTGATTCCCGGGAAGGCGTTTTGTTCATGTATCAGGGTCGGTATACCCATAAGTGCGGCAGCAAGCAGCACCGAACCGCATACATATCCCCCTGTGCCTATTACTATATCCGGCTTGAAATCCTTTATTATCTTGGATACTTTGAAAAGGCCGGTGAAAGATTCCGCCACTGCTGCAACATTCTCAAAGCTGAATTTCCTTCGAAAGCCCCTTACCTTTATTTTTATCAGCTTAAAGCCTTCCTTGGGAACAATGCTGCTCTCCAACCCCTTTTCGGTTCCTATGAACAGTATTTCAGAATCATTATACAGATTTTTAATTTCTTTGGCGATGGAAACTGCAGGATATATATGTCCCCCCGTACCACCCCCGGATAGTATGACCCTCATTGGATTCAACTCCTGCCTGTTTTGACTGTTTTTGAGATATTCAATAAAATTCCCATGTTCACCATAACAAACAGCAGCGACGATCCTCCCGAACTGATAAAGGGAAGCGAAATCCCTGTAGTAGGAATGGATACTGTCGCCACCGCTATGTTAAGAGTAGCCTGTATTGCTATCATACATGTAATTCCGGTGGCAAGAAGGCAACCGAAGGTATCGGGACAGGCCAAAGCAATCCTCAGGCCCCTCCATATAAGCATAAGAAACAATATCACTATTGTTGAGGTTCCTATGAATCCCAGTTCCTCCCCAATAATTGCAAATATGAAGTCGTTTTGCGGCTCCGGTATGTAAAAAAACTTCTGACGGCTGTTTCCCAGCCCCAATCCGAATATCCCCCCTGAGCCGAGGGCATATAGGGACTGTATTGCCTGATAACCTTTATTCAGCGGATCAGCCCAGGGATTCATATAAGAGGTGACCCGTGCCAGCATATAAGGCTTTTTCATAATTATATAGCCTACTGCCGGCAGGATTGGTATCAGCCAGCCTATCAGGTATATGATTTTCGTCCCTGCTGCAAACAGCATCGCAAAGGTTATCATCAAAATGCTTCCCGCCATGCTCAGGTTTGGTTCAAGTATGATCAGCACAAAATATATGGCCGCCAAAATTACGTATGGCAGGACTCCATGCTTGAAGCTCCTGATTTTCTCCTTCTTATTGCTTATACTTTTTGCCATGAAAATAATCAGTGCAAACTTTGCAAATTCAGAAGGCTGCATTGTCTGTGACCCGATCTTGATCCACCTGGTGGCTTCATTGGCGGTGTGTCCGATTCCGGGTATGAATACTGCGATTAGGAGAACTATGCTTAGAAGCGCCAGCGCACCTGCAAATCTCCCCAAGATCCTGTAATCAAGCTTGCTCATAAACAGCATAGCCAGGATTCCTAATATGGCAAAAAAACCTTGAGACTTCAGATAGTGATATCTGTCATTATACTTCATAAAGGAGGAAATTGAACTGGCGGAAAAAACCATAGCCACACCTATAGCCAATAATATCAATACCGTTATCAGTAGTGTAAAATCCATATTGTTCTTATTCCTTGCAGGCATCAAAAGCCCCCCTAAGATAATATAATCCGGACTGCCATTGGCCGCCCCTGCTCCAAAGACTTGCTTAATTCTGCGTCTCGTATCTCGTATCCCGTATCTGAAGTTCCCTTACATATTCCTTGAAGAGCCTGCCTCT
>Ga0255340_1006313_pt1 | contig 10331 bp, 14 predicted proteins | sample wastewater_treat_7_FD_192417 | JGI IMG/M metagenome (GOLD analysis project Ga0255340, IMG submission 192417) | Wastewater microbial communities from Lulu Island WWTP, Vancouver, Canada - plant10 | ecosystem: Engineered > WWTP > Wastewater > Unclassified | place: Canada: Vancouver, British... | reverse complement strand
GACTGAATAATCCTATAAGAAATGCTGTTATACTAACCATACTTCTCTCTACAGTTGGTGCTTTCCTAATATCTTCAATCACAGGTAATAATCTATGGTTTCTATTACTAATAGTTGCTGTTGTAGTAGGTATATTTGGTTTCTATGCAGAGAGTAATTGGAAACTTTTCATTGTAATTTCTTTTGTAATCGCACTTCTAGTTGGTGCATTATCCTCTGTAACTTGGAGGAATCTTCTTAAAGATTATCAGAAACAAAGAATTGTAGCCTTTATTAACCCAGAAGAAACATCATCTGATAATCTCTTTAATGTAAATCAATCTAAGATAGCTATTGGATCTGGAAGAATATTTGGTAAAGGTTTTGGTAATGGAACACAGAGTAAAAGGAACTTCTTACCTGAGTTTAGAACTGACTTTATCTTTGCTTCTTATGCCGAAGAATTTGGTTTAGTAGGTAGTCTTTTTCTAATGCTTCTGTATGGTTTAATAATTGCTTTTTGCTTTATGACAGCTGTTAACTGTACTGGAAATACAATGTATTCTTTAATTAGTATGGGTGTTGGTATAAAGATGTTACTTGAGATCTTTATTAATATTGGTACTAATACTGGTAGTATTCCAGCTACAGGTATTCCACTTCCCCTTATGAGTGCAGGAGGAACAATTACAGTAATGACTTTAGTATGTTTAGGATTAGTACATAATATTAGTTTAAAGAATAGTCAAAAGCTTAGGACTAAGAAAGGTGATATTATTGATGTGTATGAGGATTAATTAAAACTGTTATTGTGGAGTATAGTGATCTTCTATAATCCATCTGTCATCTCCCTTTTCCCAATCATATCTTAAAACAACAGTCTCTCCATAATTACTAAAATACTCTTGAGCTTCATCATATCCCATATTTAAAAATCTCTGTAAAATTGTTTTGTTAATACTATTATGTCCAACAATGAGAATTGAATCATAGATATCTGCTACACTGTAAATCTTTGTTAGTGTTCTACTAACTCCCATATTGGTAGTTTCCATATTCTCTTGGTCATCTCTCACATAGTATTCATTAAAGGATATAGACTTAAGAATTTTCTTCTCTTTCCCCTCATTTATAATCTCAGCAGTTTGAATAGATCTTCTCATTAGGCTTGTAAATACTATCTCGTATGGATACTTCTCTAGAAATCCTGCAATATCCTTTGCTTGTTTTACTCCATGTTCTGTTAGAGGATTGTCTCTTCTATCTTCATGGGTAAAATCTTTTTCTGCATGTCTTACAAGAATTAATCTTTTCATTCCATATTCTCATATATTCCTTTCTATCTGTCAATTCTGTCTTCTTCAGACTTTATATACACCAAAACATTGACTTTTTAATCTACATAACATAGAATTCATACCTATGGCAGACAAAAAAGAAACAAAAACAACAACTAAGAAAGCTGTAAAACCAGCAGTTAAAAAGACTACTCCTAAAAAAGAGGTTAAAGTAGAAGCAAAGAAAAGTGATAAATTTGCTGTAATTGCAATCTCTGGTGTACAGTTAAAGGTATACGAAGGTAAAGAGTATGAAGTTGAGAAGTTAGAAGGTAAGAAAGGAGACAAGATTGAGGTTAAGGAAGTTCTCTTAGTTTCTGATGGTAAAGATACAAAGATTGGTAAACCATATGTAGATGGTGCAGTAGTTAAACTTGAAATTACATCTCAGAAAAAAGGTGAAAAGATTGAAGGTTTTAAGTATGCAGCTAAAGCAAGACAGAGAACAAGGTATGGATATAGACCAAGTATTACGAAAGTAATAGTTAAGAGTATATAACTAAGATGCCCAAACAATATTTCTTTGAAGCTGGAACATTCCCAGAACTATCATACACAGAACTTCTTACAGTTCTAGAATCTTTTGGATTTAGTAAAGATGTAGTAACTAAATTTGGTTCTGGTATATTCTTGGTTAAAGATGAAAAGATTGATGATATATTTGTTAAGAATATCTTTGATAGATTGGGAGGAAGTGTAAGAGTAGGGGAGATAGTTGAAGATATTGACAACTTCTATACCACAACCAATCAAGAAAGGACAGATAGTCAGGAAAGTAGTAAGAAGATAATATTTGGTATTAGTATATTAGGTAATTCTCATAAAGAAGATAGTAGATTTCTTAAAAAGTTAGCAAATAGCATTAAAAAAGGACTAAAGGAGTATGGTATATCATCAAGATTTGTTCTCCCACAGGGAAGAGATAGCTCTCTAAATGCAGCACAAGTAATTAGAAATCAAATATTACAAAAAGGTTTTGAATTAAATATTCTTAGACAAGGTAATGAAGAAATATATGGTAGAACAATTAAGATTCAAGATTTAGAGGGTTTTGTAAGAAGGGATATGAACAAACCTGAAACTGATACAGAGATGGGTACACTACCACCTAAATTAGCAAGAATGATGGTTAATTTTACAGCACAAAACAGTGGAACTCTTTGGGATCCATTCTGTGGTTCAGGTACTATACCTATGGAAGCTGCAATGTTAGGTTTTAACTTCTTAGCATCAGATATTAATCCTCAAGCAGTTAATGATACAGATGCAAATGTAAGGTGGTTAAGTAGTGAAGGATATATATCTGATACTCTTTATGAGACATTTAGATTTGATGTTACAAAACCTGATATGGAGATTGTAAAGAAACTTAAACATACTGATATTACAGCTGTAGTATGTGAACCTTACATGGGTCCTCCTTTAACAAGAATTATTTCTGAGCAGAAAGCGAATGAATTGTTGGAAGGAGTTAAGAAACTTTACTTTAAGCTGTTTGATTTGATCGATAACAAGATGGAGAAGAGAGGTATTAAAGTTGTTATCATTATTCCATCATACAAAACAGATAGAGGGTGGAAAACATTTGGTATTAGAGAGTTAGTAGATAAGAGGTGGATTGTAAAGAATAGTGAATATTCTAAAGAGGACTTGAAGTGGAGTCGAAAAAATAGTATTATTACCCGAAACATTTACATACTAGAGAGATCTTAGTATGAGTATATAACTTGATAAAAAGAGTAGATGGCAAAAGTAGCAGCAGGAAGTACAACATCAAATCATGGTAATGTTGCAGGAAAAAGACTTGGTGTAAAGAAGTTTGCAGGAGAACAGGTAAAAGCTGGAAACATTATTGTTAAACAGAGAGGTTCTGTATATCACCCAGGAGATAATACATATATGGGTAAGACTCATGCAATACATGCAAAGACAGATGGAGTAGTACAGTTTAGAAAGATGAGTGGTTTTAAGAGGGGTAGATTTTTTGTAGATGTGATAGTATAGTCATATATCTATGGCTAAATCCAAATTTATACAGATTGAAAGTAAAAATGCTCTTTTAGAGCTGTTAAAAGAAGGTAGGGATTTTGAAACTATCTATGCAGTTGGTAGTGCATTTAAAGATGAGAAGAGTAAGGAAATATACAGGCTTGCAGGTCAGAAGAGAATTCCAATTATTAAAGTTTCTAGAAAAGCACTTCAGAGGAGACTGAGATCTTCAGCAGCAGAGAGTGTTGTTGGTATGATGTATTCTCAGAATGATTGGAGTCTAAGTGAACTACTAGATACTATCTATAAGGAAGGTAAACAACCATTTTTCCTTCTTTTAGATGATTTGAAATATACACAGAATATTGCCGCTATAATGAGGACTGCTTTTGCTGTTGGAGTAAATGGCATTATTGTTAATCCCCAAAAGAAAAGTATTGTCACTCATGAGACAATTAGAATTTCAATGGGAGCAGCTGAGAGAGTTCCACTTGTAGAGATGAAGCTCTTTGAAGCACTCAAGATGTTAAAGGAGAATGATATTAAGACATATGCTGTACATATGGAAGGAAAGAATTATTATGAACAAGATCTTAGGGGTCCAATTGCATTTGTACTAGGTGCTGAAGATGTTGGTATTTCAACAGGAATATTAGAGAGAGTAGATGGTGCTGTATCTATCCCTATGAGAGAGGGAATAGGATCTCTTAATGTAAGTGCTACAGCAGCAGTTTTGGTATATGAGAAGTTAAGGCAGGAAGTTAGTACTAACTAATTTCTCTTGTATAACCCTCAGAAGAAGTAATGATATAAAAAAACAAGAGACCACTTTACAGTTGGCCTCTTGAAGAATTTGTAGACCATTATACTTTCTATCCTTTGAGTATGTCAACAGAAGAAAACTCTTACAACAACTTCTTCATTAAATCATTTAACTCATCAATGTTGTTGTATCTAATAATTACCTTACCACCCTTTGTCATCTTTCTAATATGTGCTGTATATCCTAATTTCTTACTTAACATATCTGAATACTTACTTGTTTGCTCATCTGTAGTTCTCCAAACCTTTGTTGATGAACTCTTACCATACGATATCTTTCTAACTAGTTTCTCAACCTCTCTAACACTCATACCTCTTTTTATTGCTAAATCAGCAGCAGCAATTAATGATGTTCTATCTTTAATACCAAGTAATGCTCTTGCATGACCTTCACTTAATCTACCATTTAGAACATCTTCCTTAACAGGTTCAGGAAGATTAACTAATCTAATCTTGTTTGTAATTGTAACTCTGTTAAAACCAACCTTCTTTGCTATCTCCTCATGAGACATACCAAACTCATCCTGCATCTGCTTGTATGCAGCAGCTTCCTCAAGTGGATTAAGGTCTTGTCTCTGAACATTCTCTACAATTGCAATCTCTAACATCTCCTTTGGAGAACTATCCTTTATCACAACAGGTACTGTTTTAAGTCCTGCAAGTTGAGAAGCTCTTAATCTTCTCTCTCCTGCTATTAGATAATACTTGTCTGAGTTCTTCTTTTTTGTAATGATTAAAGGTTGAATTACACCATGTTCTCTAATTGAATCAGCAATCTGAATTAACTCCTCTGGATCAATATGCATTCTAGGTTGATATGGATTTGGTTCAATATCATCTATTCTAAAATCAGGTATGTAAGAGCTATTAGAGTTATCAACCTGATTAGAACTAATGAGAGCTGCTAATCCTTTACCTAATCTTTCTTCCTGCATATTATTTTTTACTAAATTTAATCTTCAAATCTTTTAATAAATTCATTTGCTAGTTTAGAGTAAGCCATTGCTCCTGTTGATTTGTCATCATACTGGAATATTGTCTTACCATGCGATGGTGATTCTGACAGCCTTACATTTCTAGGTACTACAGACTCAAATGCAACATCCTTAAAGAATTCTTTAACATCTTTTACAACACTCTCTGAAAGTTTTGTTCTACTATCATACATTGTCAAAACAACCCCTCCAATCTTAAGTGATGGGTTTACACCTCTTACCAGTTTTGTGGTCTCTATCAGCTGTCCTAGGCCCTCTAGTGCAAAGTATTCACATTGGATAGGGATGATTAATCTCTCAGCTGCAGTTAGTGCATTTATAGTCAAAAGACCCAGTGATGGTGGACAGTCAATTAGAACATAGTCATATTCTTCAGGCATTTCTTTTAATTTCTTTTTTAGTAAAGTCTCTCTTGAGATCATATTAACCATCTCAATTTCTGCACCTGCTAAAGATAGGTGTGATGGAACGAGAAAAAGGTTAGGGGTAGATGTAGCAACAAAGACAGATGATATTGGTTCTCCTCCAACTAAAACATTGTAAACACTTTTGTATGGAGCTTCATCGGTAGAATTCCAACTCTGCTTATCAAATTGTTGAGTAAAACCAAGTCCAGATGAAAGATTTGATTGTGGATCTAAGTCAACAACTAATACTTTTTTCTTCTTGTTTGCCAATGCAGCTCCAAGATTCATGACTGTTGTAGTCTTTCCTACTCCTCCTTTTTGGTTTGCAATGACAAATGTTTTCATATTTTTAGCTTATCATGTTTCACACAAGATTTCTAGAACCCATTATATACCTCATGTTTAACCAGTCTAAATTGATTAAATGGAAAGTATACAATCCAGGCTTTTCCTTTGATATCTTTTTCATCTATTGGTCCAAAAGATCTAGAATCAGAACTATGTGGTCTGTTATCACCACATACAAAGTATGTTCCTTCTGGGACTGTTATTGTCTCTCCCTCAGATAGAAAATCACCACCATTTGTGTATATACTACTACTTAAATAGTGTGATTCATCTAACAAGTTTCCATTAACATACAATTTACCATCTTTTAGCATAACTGTTTCTCCTGGTAGACCAATGATTCTTTTGATAAAGTCTTGTGTTTCTGAATACTTAAAGATAATGACATCACCTCTTTCAGGCTTTTTCATCTTGTACAATATCTTATTCGCCATTAACATCTCTCCATTTTTGTATGTTGGATCCATAGATCTTCCTACAACTTCATGAGGAGTCATAATGAAAAGATAGAGGACTACGGAGATAACAAGTGCAACAACTACTGTTTCTAAGAAAGACATGATAAATTTACCAATAGAGCCTAATACTGAGGATATTTTCTCTGTAGTAGTTAAAACTTCTGGTTCTGAATCGTACATTTATTTGAGCAGATTAAATAATGGTAATTATTAATATACAGTCTATTCAAATGATATTTCTTTGTCAATCACTATCTATCATTTGTAACATCTCCACTCTCTTCTAATGATATTTTTTCTCCTAGAAAAGTTGGTTCTGGTTTGAATATAACTTTAAAGAAATCTTTGTTTTGAGCAAATATCTCTCTTGTTAGTCTAGCACTGTGTCCTCCTAGAATATTCTTAGTTGCATTAGCTCCAATTACATCTAAATCTAATCTTTTCCCAATATATATTGCTCTGTAAAGATGATATTTTTGAGAAACAACAATTACTCTTTTTGCTCCAAATATATATCCTACTCTGTACATACTTTCATATGTTGAAAAACCTGCATGATCCATGAATATGTCTTCTGAGGGTACACCTTTTTCAATAGCGTAATCTTTCATAATGTTAACTTCATCATAATACTCTCTTCCATGGTCACCACTCATTATAATCTTAGGAGCTATACCATTTTCATACAAATATACACCTGTATCTAATCTTTCTTTGAGAATTGGAGTAGGGTAATTACCTCTTACACCGCTTCCTAGAACTAATATTGCATCATATTCATCTTGATTGTCCTGAATAGTAATATTTTCTTCATTGTAGATATACTTCTCTGTTGATTTAGTTACATACATACTTATACTACCCACTAAAGTTGGGATTAAAAGGAGTGTTGCAACTAATGAAATGAGAACTTTATTTCTTTTGAAAAAGTTTTTCATAATGTGATATGGTACCGCTACGGGGAATCGAACCCCGGTTTACAGGATGAAAACCTGTTGTCCTAGACCACTAGACGATAGCGGCATTACTCTAAAGATTCTACTATAATTACATTCTTTTGTGAATACTACACCTCTCCCTTTGCAATCATGCTTAGTATCTGTTGTTCTTCTGCAAATGTAGCTCTTTTAAAAGCAGCTAGTTCTTTTTCATATACATATCTTCTTTTACATTTGCATTCAACCATTATCCTGTTATCAGACAGATTACCAAGCTTTTTAGCTCTAGTTAATGGAGCTGTACAACCTACACAAAGTTTTCTTTCTAGTAGAACATTTTGAAATGGTCTTGCTATTCTTTTAAACATAGATGCTAATTTTATCATATATCAATTACTTTACAAGAAAACCTATAGAATTGAAGAGGTTTCTATATTTTAGTATAATATAGATGTGGGTTTATGCCTACGATCTTTACAAATTAAAAGAATATACAAAGGAGAAAGAAATGACTACAATATTTGATAAAAAAAGAGGACTAGGAAAAAAGTTTTTATTTGGAAATCAAGAGCTGTTTGTTACATCAGCAGCAGCTCAATGTCTCAAAGACAGGGAGAATTTTGATACCCTTTTGGATTTATTAAAAAAAGGTGTACATACATATAGAGGGGCATGGTTCCCAAAGTATGTAGGGCCTGTGACTCAGATAGAGACCAAAGATGGCAATGAGATTTCCAATGCCATAGAAATGCTTCTCTCTGTCATGGGAGCTATAGACGACAAGTCTCCTGGGATGATATTTGCTCAGCATGAAGATGGTATTTCGGGGGTTATAATACCTTCCGTAATTCATGAGGAAGACATTGAATTTATTACAAAAGTATTTTTGACTGGACTTGAAGTGGCAACTCCAAGGAGATAAGCAATAATCTTTATTTGTAAAGAGAAAGCACCGAGAGAGGTGAGGTATGTACACTTTAATGTGTATTTTTTAATACCTTATACAGCCTCAACTGGTGCTTTTTTTCTTTTTATATAGAAATTTTCTAAATTAATAATCAATCTATATATTACATTGGTACAGCCTATAATATAATGGTATAATATATATGTAGACATTTATGTTTACAACTCCTTGTCCTAGAAAGGAGGTGCTAATGAACGAGCTAATTCAATACCTGAAGGAATTCGAAGTGGTCGAATTCCAGAAAAAGGGTCTTTATCGACTCATTGATGTCAATAGTCGAAATCTATATGTTTTGACTATTGTAAAAGGGGCTCTTTTCTGGGCTTATTTAATCCAAAAAGAAAAGAGACCAACAATTGAAACCTTTCTAGAGATAGGAGAGAGAGAGTTGAGAGACTTTTCTTCTCCTGCTAGGTTAGAGGTAATCTTGTTCTTACAAACTTTTTGGAAGAGAACAAGGTTCTTTGATGCCTTTCTCAATAAATATACCGAAAGGTTTGTTGGACAAGATGCGAAAATCCGGCAAAGAGGACGAATACCTAGGACAAGGAGAAAGCACTACTAAGAGGTAAAAATAGTATGTATATATACATACATAGTTTCTATTTTCCCAAACCTCTATGTGGTGCTTTTTTCTTTTACGAATGATATAATCCGATAGTGATAAATATATTATTTTAATAATTATTATTAAAATGTCAGAACCCACAGATACTTTGACATATGATCCCTCGTACACAGGGGATTCATTAGATCAACAAGAATCTTTTGAGGATTTTATGACACGAGCTTTAAGTCAAGTAAGTGATACTGATGAAGAAGGAGGACTTAAAATCGAATGGGAAGCTAGGAGAAAGGAATTTTATTTTACTCCGGAGTCCAAGGAAGTTCTACTTGAGGATGAAGAGAATATCATTATACTTAAGAGTATGTTAGATAAAGGTATGCGCATATATAGTGAAGATGAAGAGGAGAATAATGCGGTGTTTCCCGACATAGTAGGATATCGCTTTTTTCAATATTATGCCTTAAAAGATGCTAAAGAGGCTCTTCGTAATCTTGTACATGTATGTGCTAGAAAAGGACAGTCGTATGGTGTGTTTTCCTTCTTGGATAAAAAAGACGGTAAGACGTCTACTGTTGTTCTTCGTGAAGGGTTAGACATCCAGGAAACTTTCCTTCTTTCTAAACTCTTGGTGACTGGGTTTAGAGTCTGCAATGCGAAAATATTATATGATTGATATCCGTAGATTGTTGTAAATATATTATTTTAATAACTATTTAAATGGACAAAGACCATATCCTATCTGCATATCCACTACTTACAGAAACTATCAATGATGGTTTAAATAGAACACGAAAAAGTGAAGATGTTTTAATTAAACATAAAAGTCTTCTACTTAACCTAACTCCAGAGTTAAGAGAAATTTTGTTCTTTAAAGAAGAAAGAGATCATCTGCAAGATTTAATACTTAGAGGATTGAGAATAGAAAAAGAGAATGGATTACCAAATCAAAAGAACAAACCAACAATAGTTTTACTTCTTGGTTATGAAAAAAACAAGACAATCGAAGAAAAAACAGAGACTTTACAGAGTGATAAGGAAAGAATTACACAAAAAATCCAAGATTTAATAGTGTGTACAGAGGGAACAGGTAAGTCTTCTCAATTATGTTTAGGTAATTGGATGACGATTACTTTACCAGCAGATTTAAAACTAGAAAAAGAAGATAATGATATTTATACAGATGCTGAGTTTATTTCTGAATTAGTTACAAAAGGTTGTTTGATTACTGAAGAAGTCTCAGAAAACTAATGTGTTAAATATGGAAAACAGAGATATTAGAGGAGACCAATACAGATTACAATGTATTGGTGTAATAAGAAGAAATATTGAATATGCTTTAGTGGCATTAAAAACAGAGAAATATAAAAATGAAGATAGTTTAACCATAGGCATTTTTCGGTGTAATGGTCAATTTGTGGTGCTAAAAACCTCAGTTTGTGTTAGTATGACGGCATTTAGTTGTCATTTCTTAAATATGAATTTAAAAAGTGCCCACAATGTGGTAGTAAGAGTGTTAAAAAAGA
>Ga0255340_1006290_pt1 | contig 10356 bp, 10 predicted proteins | sample wastewater_treat_7_FD_192417 | JGI IMG/M metagenome (GOLD analysis project Ga0255340, IMG submission 192417) | Wastewater microbial communities from Lulu Island WWTP, Vancouver, Canada - plant10 | ecosystem: Engineered > WWTP > Wastewater > Unclassified | place: Canada: Vancouver, British... | reverse complement strand
ATATCCTCCGCCCCAAGAGCCTTGAGTTTTGGAATGAGGGTGTTTATCACACCCTTCATTACAACGGTTTCAAGGCTGAAATAATCGATCCCATGCAGTTTTGCCACGGTCGGTTTCTTTAATGCCGGAAGAGCTGAAACGATGGATTCAAGTGCATCTGCCGGTACATTCATTGAGATAAGAACTTTATTCCTGGCCTCAATTACACCAAGGAGCAGAGTTACGATCTCATCTATCTCCTTTCTTTTAACCGGGTCATCGTAACTGGCCTTATTTGCTATGATGGTTGTGTATGACTCCATTATCTGCCCGATTATCTTCAGCCCGTTCTTTCGAAGTGTCGTCCCTGTCTCGGTCAGGTCTACGACAACATCCATTAGATCTGGAACCTTTGCTTCACTTGCACCGTAGGATGGAAAGAGACGGACGGAAATTCCAAGATTTTCAAAGAATTTTGCGGTTATCTTTGGGTACTCCGTGGTGATTCGACTATCCGGTCTAATCTCTCTGACATTTGATATTGGTTCATCCTGGTGGACTGCAATTACAATTCTGACCGTTCCAGGCCCGGTTTTGCTGTAATTGAGCTCTGCTACTTCTTTCACCTGTGCACCTGATTCATGAATCCAGTCAAGACCTGATATTCCAATATCAAAATATCCCATCTCGATATAGGCAGGTATCTCCTGTGGTCTTAATATCTTGACTTTTCCTATCCGTGAGTCATTTATTTTTGGATTATAGTCCCGGTCTGTTCTCCGGATCTCAAGGTCTGCCTCTTTAAATAGCTGTAATGTCTGCTCCTCAAGGCTCCCTTTAGGTAGTGCGATGTTAATCATAGAACAATAAAAGGAGGGATATGCATTAAACCCTGACGGTTTGTATCTGCAATATATCTAATTCTCTAAAAAAAACAGCTAAGTTGTGATGGGGTTTTTGGGAAATTTCGGTTGACTTAAGGGCAAATCAGATATTATCCGGGGATAATCATTTGAAGATACGTGGCCTTTAAAGCCTTGTATTAAAAAAGAACAGGTTTAAACCTCATCTGATCATACTGTACGGGTATACTTCATTTCTTTACAAATGGGAGATGGAAACGATAGCATGATTATGATCAATTTTGACGAAAAGGGACTGGTTCCGGTTATTGCACAGGACTTTACAACCAAAGATGTGCTGATGCTTGCATATGCCAACAAGGAGGCAGTGGACCTGACCCGGTCTACCGGATATGCACATTACTTCAGCAGGAGCAGGAACAAACTCTGGAAGAAGGGAGAGGAATCCGGACACATGCAAAAGGTTCATGATATCCTGATTGACTGTGATGAAGATGCGGTCATCTACCTTGTAGATCAACTGACGGCTGCATGCCACACCGGATACCGGTCGTGTTTTTACCGCAGGCTTGATGGGACCGTATCAGGAGAGAGGATGTTTGATCCGGAAGAAGTGTACAGGAAAAAAGAGTAAAATTTAATACCTTTTGTTGAATATGAGGGGATAACAGCATCAGCCTCATTTTTGTGCAATTATAATCTGCATTGGTGGTACATCTCTTCCAATGTATCTGTATTCCAGGCATGAACCTTGTCAGATACTATATCAGACTCTCTGGTGAACGTTTTTGCAATGACCAGGTAGTGCCTGTTACGAAATTCTGGATGGTATGAAAGAAATATTTCGCTTTTAACGAGAAGATTAGAATATATTTTTCCTGCATTTACCTTATCCTGCCATTTCACCTCACAGAATAATACATCTGTATCACCAGAGGCGATGAGATCAATCTCATGCTCTTTCATCCACCACCGGGAGCAGGAATGAAACCTGAACGGAAGCAGAGCGGATGTATTCAATTTCCATAACAGATCCTCTATGCATCCCTCAAATTTTTTCCCGATAAATGCCTGAAGAGTGGGTTTTATCTCCTGAACACAAAGGGCTCTCCCATCACCCATTTCAATCGATTTCGCAAAAGGAGAGACATATCTGAACCAGAAAGCAAAATAATTGTCAGATAGAAAATACTGTCCTTTTTTACTCTTTAATGGTTCTCCTGCAGGAATCTCTCTGATTATGAGATGGAGGTTTATGAGTACCTGAAGATATTTTGAGACTGTGGCCCGTTCAAGCCCGGTCATCTGGGAAATTTTTGACGGTGTTGTGTTTCCTTCGGCAATTGCACGAAGGATTGAGAAGTAATATCTGGGTTCTGATACTTCGGACATGAGAATAAATTCAGTATCCTGGAACAGGATGGAGTCGTCTGTAAGAATTCTGGAGATAATATTCTCATAAATGTCTTTATTCTTGTCTGCTTTGAATATATATGCAGGAGTTCCCCCAAATACTGCATAATGTTCAACCGTAGTGGTCAGGTCCGGAAAATGCTCCAGAATATCCGTGAATCGTAAAGGTTTTATGAGATATTGTCCTGTTCTTCTTCCAAACAGAGGACTTACATATCTCATGGTCATTTCTTCCATCATACTGATTGAAGAACCACTTACTATCAGAAACAGTTGTGAATCCTTCAGCCATGTGTCCCAATGGTACTGAATTACTGACAACAGGGAAGGATCCTCTTTTACCAGGTATGGGAACTCGTCCCATGCGATGATAACCCGTCTGTCTTGATGTGACCTGATATAGGAAAAAATGGCATCCCAGTCAGGAAAAACCACTGAAGAAAGATGTGTATCACCAAAAAACCGGGTGAGTTCTGATGAAATTTGTTTCAACTGTAACTCTTTTGTCTCTTCCCGTGCCAGAATGCGAACACCAATGTTTTTTTGATAAACTGGTCAATTAGTTCAGACTTGCCAACACGTCTTCGACCATATATAATAATGAATTCGGCATTATTGGTATCAAACCGTTGCTGAAGTGATGTGAGTTCAGCCTCACGGTTGAGAAACATGTCATGTACTATACTGTTAAAGATAATAAATATGTTACTTCAAAGTATGTTACTCCGAAGTAACTTACCTATAAGTAATATATATCCGACACTCGACACCAAAAACTTCACACAATGATGAGAATGATATTGTTGATTTCCCACTTTATTACGGCCATTAACGAATTTTCAGATAATCCCTAAAAATTGACCGGGGTTTCGGATATTATTGTTCTAATGCAAATGAGATCGCTTTTTTATAAACTGCTGTAACTCCGTCACTATTTATAACACAAAGATCCAGTTTACCGGACTTGACCTCGTCAGATAACGGAACATCTATCTTCACCCTGATCTTCATGGTATTATGGGTCAGGACGGGTTTTGGGTAAAACGAAAACCAGCTGAGGCCATCTCCAGCCAGCAGGATCTCACATGGACCCATCAGATCCCGCCCGGAGATCGTCACATCGCTTGCTTTATCCGGAGTAAGCACAGGTGCATCTACTGAAATGATTACAGGAGCTATCTGTTTATCTACAATTTCAAACGGAACCCATGCTTTCCCTGTCTTCGTAGTAATCACAAGATTCCACATTCCTTTTTCCACATCCCCAGGTATGTCTATCATCGCCACACCGTATTTCTGGTTTTCAGTGAAACAGTAATTACTTGCATCAATAGCAAAATCATCCTTTACCAGGGTTACATACACTGGAGATGAAAAATGATCCCCATATATCTTAATTCCCATGGTATTTCCTGCTCCACCAGAATACGGGTAGATACTGGTGACATGAATCTCACGTTCATTGATTATCTTTTCACTTGTTCCTGTAAACCTTGGATCTGATATCTGCTCCTCTTCTTCTGGTTGCAAAGGAGTGGGCTCAGGCGTCAGGGTATCTATTGGAGTGGGAAGAGTCTCTTCCGTTGAATTCAGAACATCTTCCCCGGCTGCCTGTGTTCCGTTCAGGACAGTAATACTGACAGAACCGGTTCTCATATCTGTCCCGGCAATAAACGCACGTATTGAATAATTGCCCGGTTGCACGGTATCCGGGATATGAACCGTAACCATCCTTTTTGTGCTTCGTAATATGAGGCCGGGAACCTGCGATCCAATTCCAATTCCAAGTAGTTCAGTATCTGGAATAACCGGGAAGTCAACCATATTACCCAGGAGTTTGACAGTGTCAAGGGTCCAGTTGCGATCCCTGGTACTTTTTAGTACTGCACCATCTTTCCCGGAGATGGCCATCGCAGAAACGTCGAGTTTTAATGTAAATTCAACATCATCCCCAGGAGCTACCTCATCAGGCATGGCAGCCAGACTCCCTTTTAAGAGAAGGGTGCCACTTGGAGGTGCAGTGTCACCAGTCCAGTTTGAAAAACCCTGCCCGAAATTTTCAAAAAATGGTCCGTTGAAGATAATCTGCTCTTCAGAGAGAGATCCTTGTGTAATGGAGAAGGACGCCATTAAAATTAGCATTGCCAGGATTAAACGACAGACCCCTTGTTGTGCAGATCGTTTCATAGTAATATCCATGGTTTCACCGAATATAAAAAAGAGATTGCAGCTTTTGGAATTTATTATTTCCTGAAAAAAAGGGATTGTGGAACATGCATATTGTCAGTATGAAAAAATAAAAGTCATTCTGTCAAGCAGGGAACTCTTCATCGGCCCGGGGCGTTTAATGCCGATACAATATTTTTCACTTCTCATATCGTCTGCCTGTAATCTGGCCCATATGATCATCTCATTCATTATCTCATGAATCCTATATCCATATCTGGAGAAAAAGATGAAATTAATCTATGCCATCCTGATACCAGGAATACTCATAGCACTAACATTTCTTTGTGGGTGTAGCGCAATTTTCAAAGAGCCTACTGTGACTGTGGAATCTATTGATCTTGCATATATCAATGCCACAGATCTTAGCCTTGACATTATGCTCAAAGTACACAATCCGAACTTTTTCGGGGTCATGTTTCAAAAAATTACTGCAGACGTCTCATACCTAAAGGATGAAGACTGGAACCCTCTCAGTCATGTGGAGACAAAAGATATTGAAATAACAACCGGTGAAAACACAATTATTTTGCCTGTTACTGCGAAAAATGCCGACCTTATCAGAGCCGGATTTCAGATCCTGGCAAGTGGCGAAGTTACTGTACAGGTAGAAGGTATTGCTGAGCCGTCTTTCTTTGGATTTGTACCAAAGGTCCCATTCAGACAGACAAGGACCATCCCACTAAAATCCTGATAGCAGATTGTCACTATATAATAAATTACAGGTACCATTTCAAAAATCAAGGATGAAACTGGTCATCAGGCCAGTCAATTTTTCAATTTACCTGCTCATCATGTACCGGCGAAGATCAATCCCCCGGATCCTGCAGTCGGTTCCGTCACGCACGGCTGGTAAAAACCCGTCAAAGATGTATTCCAAAAGAACAGACTCATTTTCGCCGGCTATTGCAGCGGCTTCTGCTATAGTATACATCACTTCTTCACTGACTCCCCCGATTGAATCACGAAGCGTCCGGTCAACAGTCCTCAATGAACCTGAAAAAGAAGAATTCATTATATCTTCAGACTCCACCCCATTATCAGACGGGGAAAACTGGACATCATCCACTGATACATTTGAGGCAGGAGTGATGCCTTCCGACTCCGGTTCCTTCTCAGGAGATGACAGGGAGCTTTGTTCAATCGATGAAGGGGAACAGACGTCCCGGGATTCCTGCATGAAAGCAGGGTATTCGTGCTTTATCACATGCGTTGTTGGAGTTAAAGTTGTGAGCCTGGCGATCTGGTCCCTAAGCCATGTGATCTCTTCATCCTGCCGGCGGATAATTTCACGTAATTCCCTGGTGATTCCATCCATTTCCATCTTTAGTCCAGGTGACAGCAATTCAAGTACGATATCTTCAATGGACATGTGCCGTTCATTTGCAAGGTGATTGAGCCGGTCGAGAGTATCTGCTCTTATAGAGAGGGTAATGATCTTATCGATTTGAGACATCTTCTTTTTGTTCTTTATTCTCTAAGCCCAAAAAGTCATCCCATCAGAGAGAACAGTAAAATTTTATTGTTTATGAAAATAAAAATTTATCTGACAGGTTTTCTTCTTTTTCCTAAATATCGTGAAGACTGAAGAGAGTTGAGGCGTGACAGACCAACAAAGAAGAGTGCAACAAGGAATACACACTGACCAATTACAATTACCGGAAAAATGCTGGTCATTTCAGGTAGTGATAAGATATCATGGAGATTAAATTCTGATAAAACCGGACCTGTCAGGTACAGTAGAAGGATTATCGTTGAACAGATGAGGATAAAGATCCTTAATGCCTTTGATTTCACCGGAATGGATATGCAATAGAGTGGAAGGATCACAGAATAGCAGATGATAAGACCTGCAGATACCAGGATGAGTGCAGGAAACAAGAATATTAACGGATGAATCCAGAATGACGAGAGAAAATACCATACATCCCCAGTTGTTGAAAATACCCTGAGAGGGACATATGAAAACAATGAACCAAGGTTAAAGATAAGAACCCAGAGTGAAATGGTCATGAGGGATTTATACCTGATACCCCGGGTTTTTAAAATAAACCAGAAACATAAAGCAGCCAGGAGAGCATTAAAAACCAGGCCACCAATGGAGATCAGACCTGCTGACCAGCTGGCAGACACGGGCAGATGTGGAATATAATTAAAGGTTTCATAAAAGCCAGGAATTCCAACCTGATACCAGGCTATACTCACCGGGGACGTGATCACTGACTGAACCGGATCAGGTCTGATAACGATTCCAACTGCCCGGGCCAAAAGATAATGACCAGATTCATGGACAAATAATTCAATTACATGGGCGATGACGATTGACACCAGCGTTATAAAGAGAAAACTTACATGATTACTCCAGGGGCGGATCTTCATTCTATCCTCATTATCTTCTTTTGTTGAATTATTATATAGTATAGCAAATTTTTCTGCAGTAATGAAAAGTCTGTATATTGCTTTGAAGTGCATAAATGTTCATGCCCTGAAAACCCTTCGTTTATTTCGACATTTCCAGGCCGTTATACAAGGCCGGTAATTGGTAATACTATCAGATAAACAGCTTCGGGTGCTCAAAAAAAAGAACTGGTTAAAATACCAGGACTCTCCAGGGAGTTCCATGAAGGGATACTGTATTCCAGTAAACCGGGTATTTTTCTTTACCAGGAGATACAAATTCACCAAGTGAGAGCATATCATGCCCTGCCACATATGACGCAGCAGGTGATGTGCCAACACCAGGTATCTTCTGGACTGTGGTATTATCAGAAAACGAAGACAAGAGGAGTTCACCCGAATACCCGATAAGGGTTCCATCAGGCTGGGTAACCATAATCGTCATCTCCTTCTCTTTTGTTAATGAACCAAGTGCACTCTCCACCAGAAGAGCGGGTTCGGCGAGCACAGAGAGATAACCGGTAACGGAGAGAGAGGAAGAGTAAAGCGGATAAATTATGTCTATCACATCTTCCCCTTCTATGCATTTTATGATATTGCTCATACCCGGAACAGGGTTGTTTATCACCGAGTCTACCAAAGGCTGATCCCGGACATTAACACCAATACTGCTGTCAAACCTGGCATGGGATATCTGAATGATTGTACCTGTACGATCCAGGATAGAAACCAGGAGTACTGCCGGATTTTCCTCGCAGATCTTTTGCAGGTAGGGGCGGATATCTTCATCTTTCAGGTTCAGGCCTTTCATTTCTGCAGCATGTTCTGCTATTTTTGCATCAAAGTCATCTAATGTCTTTGAAAGTGCCGCTGATGATCTCAAAAGTAATGTTGCCTGTTCCATCTCCTGTTCTGACGAGAGATCTTCTTCACCGTCATACCAGCTGTCAGATATAATAAATCCCTGGTTATTAGTAATTGAGAGGATCTTTAGTGGCTGACCCCACATCTGGATGGTCATAATGTCAGGGTCAATAACCCCGGAAAAATCAACTTTCAGGCCATCCTGTTTAAACTCGTCAGGCAGATCCAGTGGAAGGTATTTTACTCCATCTAAAGTGACAAGCCCATAAAAACCTCCTTCCAGGTCGATGTAGGTAATTGTTCCGGTACTGGAAATTTCAAAGCTGGTCTCTTCTGCAATGCAGCCACAGGCGCAAAAAAGAGAAAGAGCCAGAAGATAAATACCCGTCGGTAATGATGTCAGAACCATACCTCTTCTTAGATGGATCAAAAGAAAAGAGTTCTGTTCCTAATCTATCTTCAGCCTCTCCTGTCCATGTTCAGCCGGGCAGATATCCTGAAATAAGCATGATATAAATACCTGCATGAATGAGAATAAACACCGGAACCATGGTGGAAAAGAGAGGTTTTCTAATCTTGTGCCTGAATACCCGCATTCCCGCGTAAGCACCAAGTGGTCCGAAGAATGCAAGGGTCACCAGATTTCGTTCAGGTATCCGATACTCTTCACGCATCGCCCTTTGCTTGTCATATCCGAATAATGCGAATGTAATGGCATTGACTACAAGGTAGGGAATGAACAGTGTAAAAGCCATTATCTCTCCTGGTTAAATGTGCAGGTTATATCTGATTTCGGCGATATCCAGAATCTGGACATACCGGCTGGTTTTAAGCGCGGGGTTTCGTATCTCATTTGTGTCATGTCTTTTACAGTTTATTCGGTATTTCATCTTCAAATGTATATGACCAGGAGCCCATACCTATCAACTCAACATCTGCATCAGATGAGTGACAGACAACAGCCGGGTTCTGGTATGCAACGGTGAAGATGATATCAGGATCAGGCCCTCCACTGAATGGTTCGTCCATATTGGTCTGTATGGTAAAGCGGTAGGGATCCATGTTACCAAAATAAAAATCCTTGAACTCTTTAACCTGTCCCGGGGTTGCATTATAGGCCCAGTCTCCAGCTTCTGCGATAGTCACATCAACAGGGATCCAACCGTTTTCCGGAAGATAAAATTCAGCCCAGAAATGTGGCCCCTCGTGTCCAGGTGTAATTTGGTAACCTCCCGGAGCCCGGGCAGGAATTCCTGATGCCCGGCATAATGCAGCAAAGTACGCACTCTGTGTCCCACAATCCCCAAAACCGGTATTATGGACAAAATCAGATTCAGGGATGGACATGGCGGTAATATAACTATGAGGAACATTGCTGTATGGAAGCGTCTCAATGATATAGTCATAGATAAGCCTGGCCTTTTTATAAGGATCTGTCTCATTTCCGATAATCTTCTTTGCAAGTGCAATTATTTCAGGAGTGATATTTATATTCGGCTGACTTTTCGTATATCGCTGATATAAAGGCCCTGATATATCATATGTCTGAACAAGGTCAGGATCCACCTTCGTTATCCTGGGACTTGTAGTAAACGAGACCGTAACTGATACATTTACATGCTCATCTGTAACCTCTTCCAAGGGTATTTCCAGGTACACCTCACCAATTTCCCCTGTTGTAACAGGACCTGATTTGACGAATTTTTCAGGAACGACAGATGTCACCTGAATATCTGACTGACTGTCAGTGCTGACCGGAAGCGGAACCCATACCTGCAAAGTTCCATTGCCTGGAAGAAGGTCTCGTGCAATGCTCAATAAGCCAGTTGCGAGGAAGGTATGATTATGATAAAGCGGGTTCTTCTCATCCTGGGGGGCGCTTATATATGGAGATACCTGGTCAAAAAATGGCGACTCACCAAGTGTGCGGGTAAAGTCCCTGCTTAATGTGGCGTTGTGGTACCGTATATTTCGAACGATGCCTTCATAATAATAGACTTTCCCGTCAGATTCGAACTGTATTGATGCCCCTGGTTCCAAAAAGGCCTTTCTCTCCTCACTGGTAAATTCAGGGTATGCAGCCCTTATTGCCTCATCTGCGCTGGTCTGATTTAATGACATCTCAAAAAAAAACCAGTTAATCCTTTTTGCCTGGCGGAGAGAGTCCTTCTTTTTCTCTTCATCACCGTGTGCAGCATACTCTGATGAGGCGTTAATAAACAAGTTGTAAGCCTGTTCATAATCTCCTTTTTTCACGGCATCCTCTGCAAGCTGATATTGATGATCCGCAGAATCATATGGTGCCCCGGAACTAGTACCCGGTATTACAACCAATATTAACAAAATCAATCCAACGATAACGAAAAGGTATGGTTTTATACTCCCCATATTTTTTACTATAGCACAATGAGAGATAAAGTTAATCAAGGGCTGGCATTTTTCAGGGAAAATCTTAGGGGCTTTATCTTCAGCTCTAAAATTTTTATTTCACCGTACCTGAAGCAACACGAAATTTATATTTATCCTCGCTAATAACTCTGCATGCTAACTTTCATTCTGCTTGGAAGACTGACAAACCTTGCTATTGAACATACACGTGATCTGGAGGAACGTG
>Ga0255340_1006287_pt1 | contig 10357 bp, 10 predicted proteins | sample wastewater_treat_7_FD_192417 | JGI IMG/M metagenome (GOLD analysis project Ga0255340, IMG submission 192417) | Wastewater microbial communities from Lulu Island WWTP, Vancouver, Canada - plant10 | ecosystem: Engineered > WWTP > Wastewater > Unclassified | place: Canada: Vancouver, British... | reverse complement strand
GGGATTATCTGCCGGTGCGGGATTCGCAGTTCAAAGAGGAACTCGCTTTTGTGTTGAGTTCCATCAGTGATTATCTCGTGGCGTTTTTCCGCGGGCAGGTGCTGGTGGCGGTGTGCGATGGCGCGCTGTACACGGTGGGATTCCTGTTGATCGGCCTGCCGTATGCCGTCTTGATCGGAGTCATGGCCACCTGTTTGACCATCATTCCCTTCCTGGGCGCGATCACCACCTGTGTGACCGCGCTGATCGTGGCGGTGGTGGCCTATGGGGATTGGCAGCATCCGGTGCTGGTGCTGGCCGTTTTTGCCGTGGTGCAGGCGTTGGAAGGCACGATCATCCAGCCTAAAATCATGGGTGACCGGGTGGGTTTGCATCCAGTGGTGATTATTCTGGCGTTGATGGTGGGCACGACGCTGTTGGGCGGTATTTTAGGGGGAATTCTGGCCATTCCGTTGGCGGCCGCTTTGCGGGTCATCATGTTCCGCTACATCTGGAAAAAGCGGACAGTTTGAGCCTCCGGTCCCGCCGGAAACACCGCCAACTGCCGCGCGGACCCGACAAGCAGCGATCACAATCCTTCGCCCGCACTGGACAAAGCCCGAATAATGCCCCAATGTGAGGTGGGTTATGAGCGAAGAATCCATGAGCAATTATACCCCGCGCGCCCAGCAAGTGCTGGCGTTGGCGCGGAAGGAAGCGGACCGGTTCAATCACAATTGTATCGGCACCGAACACCTGCTGCTCGGCTTGATCAAGCTGGGGCAGGGCGTGGCCGTGAACGTGCTGCAGCGCATGGGCCTCGATTTGGAAACGGTCCGCTTGGAGGTGGAAAAACAGGTCGGCACCGGGCCGGACCAGAAGATGTTGGGGAATCTGCCCTATACGCCGCGCGTGAAGAAAGTGCTGGCGTTGGCCCAGAAAGAGGCCAAGGCGCTGAGTCACACGTACGTGGGCACGGAACATATTTTGCTGGGACTGTTGCGTGAGGGCGAAGGCGTGGCGGCCGTGGTGTTGAAGAATCTGGACGTGGACATTGAGGAAACCCGGAACGAGATTCTCCGCGAACTGGGTGCCGACTTCGAGGCGGCGGACGAAGCCGAGGAACCCCAGCCCCCGGGCAAACCCGCCGGCGGCGGCAAAAAAGGAGAGGTAAAAACCCCCGCGCTCAAGGCCTTTGGCCGCGACCTCACCGAGATTGCCCGCAAAGGGGACATGGACCCGGTCATCGGACGCAAAGACGAGATTGAACGGGTGATTCAAATTCTCTGCCGGCGCACAAAGAACAATCCGGTGCTTCTGGGCGAAGCCGGCGTTGGCAAAACGGCCATCGTTGAGGGATTGGCCCAGGAAATTGCGGCCGGCAATGTGCCCGAATTGTTGCGCGACAAACGGTTGATTACCCTCGACCTCGCGCTCATGGTCGCCGGCACGAAGTACCGCGGCCAGTTTGAGGAACGGATCAAGGCCGTCATGGACGAAATCCGCCGGGCCAAGAACGTGATTCTGTTTATTGACGAGTTGCACACGATTGTGGGGGCCGGGTCCGCCGAGGGCACCATGGACGCGTCGAACATCATCAAGCCGGCGCTCAGCCGGGGGGAAATGCAATGCATCGGCGCCACCACCCTCAATGAATACCGCAAATACATCGAGAAAGATGCCGCCCTCGAACGCCGCTTCCAATCCGTCAAGGTCGAAGCGCCCAGCGTGGAGGAGGCGGTGTTGATCCTGAAAGGGCTGCGCTCCAAATACGAGGAACACCACAAAGTCGAGTTCACCGATCCGGCCATGGAAGCCGCGGTGAAACTCTCTGACCGCTACATCACGGACCGGTATTTGCCGGACAAAGCCATTGATCTGATGGATGAGGCCGGTGCCCGGGCCCACATCGGCACGATGACCCGCCCGGCGGAAGCCAAGGTCATGGAAAACGAAATCGCCGAAATCAAGGCCCAGAAGGAAAAGGCGATCAAGAGTCAGGACTTTGAAGGGGCCGCCGCCATGCGGGATCGGGAAAAACAGGCCAAGGAACGTCTCGAGACGTTGCTGGCCAACTGGCGGGCCAATCGGGACGAAAAACGGGTGGTGGTGGATGAGGAGGACATTTTGCATGTCGTCTCTAAATGGACGGGCATCCCGCTGCAACGCATGGAGCAGGGCGAAATGCAGCGCCTGTTGGCCACCGAAACCGAGATGGAAAAAATCGTGGTCGGCCAGCACGAAGCGGTGACCGCCATTTGCAAAGCCCTCCGCCGCTCGCGCGCGGATTTGAAGGACCCGCGCCGGCCCATCGGCACGTTCTTGTTGTTGGGGCCGACGGGCGTGGGCAAAACCCTGCTCGCCAAAACGCTGGCCGAGCAGATGTTTGGCGACACCAAATCGCTCATTCAACTCGACATGAGCGAGTACATGGAAAAGTTCAATGTCTCCCGGCTGGTGGGTTCGCCGCCCGGTTACGTGGGATACGAGGAAGGCGGCCAGCTCACCGAGCAGGTGCGCCGGAAACCGTATTCGGTGGTGTTGTTCGACGAAATCGAAAAGGCGCATCCTGACGTCTGGAACATGCTCCTGCAGATTTTGGAGGAGGGCAAGTTGACCGACAGCGTCGGGCGCGTGGTCAATTTCCGCAACACGGTCATTCTCATGACTTCGAACGTCGGTTCGGATGTCATCCGCCGCCAGGGCACCTTGGGATTTGCGCCGGCGAGCGATGAGGTCAGTTATGAGAAAATGCGGGACAAAACCTTGGAGGAATCCAAGAAGACGTTCCGCCCGGAATTCTTGAATCGGTTGGACGATGTCATCGTCTTCCGCTCCCTGACCAAACCGGACTTGGTGGCGATCTTGGACTTGGAGATTAACAAAGTGTTGGGCCGGCTCAAGGCCCGGAACATCCAGCTCACCTTGACCGAGGCGGCCCGGGAATTCCTGGTGCAAAAAGGCTACGATCCCCAATACGGCGCCCGCCCCATGCGGCGCGCTGTGGAACGACATCTGGAGGATCCGCTCGCCGAGGAAATCCTGCGCGGGGCTTTGCACGAAGGCGATCCGGTCCAAGTGGACGTGGCGGACGACAAACTGGTCTTTCAACAGACCGCCCCACAGGCGGAAGGCGCGCTCTCCAGCTAACACGATTCCGGCGATAAAAATCCCGGGCAGCTTCTGCAATCGCAGAGGAGTGCGTCATGATCCGTCGCCGAGAGACGGCCCGGCAGTGTTCCGTTTTCGACCGCAAGGGTTATTCGATGACCACCTTGCGGCGGAGCATTTTCTTGTGCGATTGCCGGGCCTTGCTTTGCAAGATGCGCTCCTGAACGCCTCGCGGACGTTTGCGTTTCTGGCGCCGCTCGCGTTCCCGTGCATCACGAGCGGCCTGGCGCAACGCTTGTTGCCGTTGTTCGATTTTGGCCAGGAGCAGTTGCCGGGCCCGCGCGCGGTTCCGCGCTTGGGATCGTTCGGTTTCACAACGCACCCGCAGTCTGGTAGGCCGGTGAACCAACACCACGGCGGTGGAAGTTTTGTTGACGTTTTGCCCGCCCGGCCCGCTGGAACGGACAAATACTTCTTCAATATCCGCCTCGCACACCCCCAAAGCCGCCTGCCGCCGCTCTCGTTGCGTTTTCTGATTTGATGCCGGGGAATTCATCCGGGTCAGTGGGTGGTCAGAGCGCAAACCGCCCGCGAACACCGTCGCCAAAAGCGGGGTGCAAGTCCAAGCGTAACGAGCTGGGTTCGCCTGCCTGGGCAAAGCATGCGGCCGCCCGCCTCAACCCCGTCAGGCGCGCAGTCTTGGAGTGGGATAATGTCCGTCCCGCTTTCATGCGCCAGATAGTGCCGCCAAACCTGACCCGGGCAAGCGTGAAGGCTGACGCGCCGCGAAAAGAAACAAGGACGTGACAATGCGCGGTTAATTCGATTTCTTGGGCGGCGCCGGCCGGGCCCGCCAACCCCCCAGCGGCAGGACATCGGACCGCGCAGCCCAAGCTTCCCATTGAGCGGCAAGTTGCCGCGTTTTTTTCGGATGCATCTCCGCTAAGTCATGCAGCTCGGAGCGGTCTTTGCTCAGGTCGTAAAGTTCCCAAGGCTGATTTTCCTTGGCCACGAGTTTCCATTTGCCGTCGCGGATGGCCCGGTTGCCCTCGTGCTCCCAACAGAGCGGCGCCGGGCGTTTCAGTGGTTTGCCGGTGAACACGGGCCGGAGCGAGATCCCCGGCAACGGTTTGATTTTTTGACCGGCGAATTCCTTGGGATACGTCGCGCCCCCCACGTCCACGCACGTTGCCATGATGTCAATGAGATGCCCCGGTTGATGGGTCAACGTGCCGTTGCGCCGCGCCGGAATGCCCGCCGGCCAATGCACAATGAGCGGGGTGCTGATGCCGCCTTCATGCACCCAATGTTTGTATTCGCGGAAGGGTGTGTTGGAGACATTGGCCCATCCGCGCCCGTAGGCGATGTACGTGTCGGGCGGTCCGGGCATGATGTCCGGCCCCGTGCGCACCCAACGACCATCGCGCGTTTGCATCGGCGGCCAGATTTTGGGCTGCAACGCGTCCGGGCCCCAAGGATGCAGCGGGATGGGCGATTCCGGCTCGTTGGCCGTGCGGCCCATGGGTTCGGCGCACGCGCCGTTGTCTTCCAGGAAAAAAATCAGCGTGTTGTCCAACTGGCCGTCCCGCCGCAACTGGGCCAAGATGCGGCCAATCCCTTGGTCCATGCAGTCAATCATCGCGGCGTAAACCTCCATGCACCGCGCGTTCCAAGCGTGATGTTCGGTTTGTTCCCAAGCCTCGTCCGGCGGGGAAAGCTCGGCCTGCGGATCAATCAACCCCAGTTGTTTCAGCCGCGCGAACCGTGCGCGGCGTACCGGCTCGAACCCGCCGTCATAACGGCCGCGGTATTTGGCGATGTCCCGTTCCAAGGCCTGCATCGGCCAATGTGCCGCCGTGTAGGCCACATACAGGAAGAAGGGTTGATGGGGAAACGCCGCGTGATGTTGTTGCAGGAACCGCACGGCGTTGTCGCTGATGGCCTCGGTGTAATAAAACTGCGCCGGGTGATATTCCGGATCGTTTTCCGGCGTGATGAAGGTGTTTTGCCGGCACAACGTGGTGGGATCGTAATAACTGCCCCCGCCGGTGATGGTGCCGTAGAATTTATCGAACCCGCGCTGCACCGGCCATGCGGACTGGTCCCCGTCCGCCCGTATGTGCCGCGTGACGTGCCATTTGCCGGCCATATAGGTGCGGTACCCCGCAGGTTTCAGCACCTGGGCGATCGTGACACATTGATCGTTCAACATTCCGCGATAGCCCGCGTGCTGGCGGTCCGCCGTCATGTGGCCGACGCCGGCTTGATGGGGATACAGCCCCGTCAACAGACTGGCGCGGGTTGGGCAACACCGCGCCATGTTGTAGAATTGCGTGAACCGGAGCCCGTGTTGGGCCAGCGAATCGAGGTTGGGCGTGTGAATCTCGCTCCCGTAACAGCCGAGATCGGAAAAGCCCATGTCATCGGACATGATGAGCAGGATGTTGGGACGCGGGTTGGATGCAGCGATGCCGGTCAGCACGGACAACAGCGCACAAATGAATGCAGTGACGGCTTTCATTGGGAGCCCAGCATATCGGGTGAGGCGCTGCCGGCAAGACGGAATCGAATTTCAAGATCACGCCTGAAAATGACGCCCAAACTCGGTGCCAACAAGGGCTGCCATTGTCGGTGCCCCGCCTCGCGCTGCCGTCCAACCGATGCCCGGCGACCCGTTCCTCCCACCCGCCTGAGGCAAAGCCTCGTTTGTCAGTGGCCCATCAATCTTTTGTTGCAGGTGCAACAAAGATTGCATGGCGGTTGGTGGATGAAATTTCCGGTGGCGGTGATGGGGGAGGTGGATTCAGGTAATTCTGGCGGAGTTGCAACGGCCAGACCAAGGTGGTGTGCCCGCTAAACTTGGGGCGTTGTGAAGTAAGCCATCCATTTCAATGCGTTGCGGTCAATGCCGCGAGATCGGGGCGAGCGCAATGCCCGCCAGCCCATAGCCAACGGGGAACTGAAAGCCTAGCTTTGCCTTGATTCCAAAAACGAGGGCGGCAAACTCATTGGTCGGTATCATCCCCGTAGAGCCCGGCTTTGCCTTGATTCCAAAAACGAGGGCGGCAAACTTCGGATGCGGATTGCAAAAGGATCGGGCAGCTTTGCCTTGATTCCAAAAACGAGGGCGGCAAACTTGTTGACACAATGAGCATTATTGAAAGGATGCTTTGCCTTGATTCCAAAAACGAGGGCGGCAAACTGATGCCGAGAAAATGCTGCGCTGGAAATCTGCTTTGCCTTGATTCCAAAAACGAGGGCGGCAAACTTCCATCTGTCAACAGTACATCCCAACGCCGCTTTGCCTTGATTCCAAAAACGAGGGCGGCAAACTCGGCTCGCTCCTTTCAATACCCGCCCCAACGCTTTGCCTTGATTCCAAAAACGAGGGCGGCAAACTCTTGTCCGCGATGACATCGCCAAAAAGCGTGCTTTGCCTTGATTCCAAAAACGAGGGCGGCAAACTTCCGTTGCGTTTCCAGAGGTTTGCTTCGTCGCTTTGCCTTGATTCCAAAAACGAGGGCGGCAAACTACCCGATAACTCCCAGCGCCCGTCACGATAGGCTTTGCCTTGATTCCAAAAACGAGGGCGGCAAACTATCGTTGCGCGAATCTGCGCTAAGTCGCAGGCTTTGCCTTGATTCCAAAAACGAGGGCGGCAAACTAGCGGGGAACAAACTTGCGATCGCGGTCTCCGCTTTGCCTTGATTCCAAAAACGAGGGCGGCAAACTAAAACGGCCCAAAGACTGCGATTGCAGCAAGCTTTGCCTTGATTCCAAAAACGAGGGCGGCAAACTGTTTGATTTTCGTATGCCGGAGCGCCACCGGCTTTGCCTTGATTCCAAAAACGAGGGCGGCAAACTAAGGCAACCGTGTCAGTTTCCGAAAGCGGCGCTTTGCCTTGATTCCAAAAACGAGGGCGGCAAACTGCGGTGTGCGAAAGTGGGGGCGGAAAAGCGGCTTTGCCTTGATTCCAAAAACGAGGGCGGCAAACTAAAATTGGTAAAATCAACTACCCACCCGCTGCTTTGCCTTGATTCCAAAAACGAGGGCGGCAAACTTTGGGATGCTGTCACATCGGACCGCTCTGCGCTTTGCCTTGATTCCAAAAACGAGGGCGGCAAACTGGCTACCGTGCGCGATCCGGTGCCGGGCCGGCTTTGCCTTGATTCCAAAAACGAGGGCGGCAAACTCGCGATGATAAAGTCGGGCTCGCCTGGCGTGCTTTGCCTTGATTCCAAAAACGAGGGCGGCAAACTCGGATTCTGTGGCTCGAACCTGCCCGTCCGGCTTTGCCTTGATTCCAAAAACGAGGGCGGCAAACTGTCCCCCCAAAAACTAATCCGGACAATCCGCTTTGCCTTGATTCCAAAAACGAGGGCGGCAAACTTTGGAGATAGACTACTCCAGCCGAGTAATCCGCTTTGCCTTGATTCCAAAAACGAGGGCGGCAAACTTGCGGCGTGGATAGTGCCAACCGCCTCAGGCTTTGCCTTGATTCCAAAAACGAGGGCGGCAAACTATGAAGAAACTTTTTCCCGGCACATCCGGCGCTTTGCCTTGATTCCAAAAACGAGGGCGGCAAACTCGACTGGTTGGCAATTTTTTTTCATGCTCTGCTTTGCCTTGATTCCAAAAACGAGGGCGGCAAACTACCGCGTCGCTCCGGTGTCCGGATCACAGGCTTTGCCTTGATTCCAAAAACGAGGGCGGCAAACTGGAGCTCCGCAAGCTGAAAGGTCAAACCAAGCTTTGCCTTGATTCCAAAAACGAGGGCGGCAAACTGGACGCGAACGGCCTCAACCTTTTGACCGTGCTTTGCCTTGATTCCAAAAACGAGGGCGGCAAACTAGCGCACTACAGGCGATACCGTGGCGCGCGGCTTTGCCTTGATTCCAAAAACGAGGGCGGCAAACTCTGCGGACGACAACACTCCACCGCGGAGTCGCTTTGCCTTGATTCCAAAAACGAGGGCGGCAAACTAATGGGGCCATTAATACCCCCAAAAATGGGCTTTGCCTTGATTCCAAAAACGAGGGCGGCAAACTATGTCCACGCGGATATTGACCGACGGCTGGGCTTTGCCTTGATTCCAAAAACGAGGGCGGCAAACTAGTTAATACATAATTGCGCGGGGGGAGTATGCTTTGCCTTGATTCCAAAAACGAGGGCGGCAAACTAGAACCCGCCCGCGCCCGAACGGAACTTTGGCTTTGCCTTGATTCCAAAAACGAGGGCGGCAAACTTGGTATCAGTTCGCGAAAGGTGAATGGAATGCTTTGCCTTGATTCCAAAAACGAGGGCGGCAAACTTCATTCATCGCGTTGTCCAACGCAATTTCGCTTTGCCTTGATTCCAAAAACGAGGGCGGCAAACTCATTGCTCCCAAAGCGTAAGCTTCCATCACGCTTTGCCTTGATTCCAAAAACGAGGGCGGCAAACTCGTGCACCTTGGCCGTGTCCTCAATGCCCAGCTTTGCCTTGATTCCAAAAACGAGGGCGGCAAACTCGTCCCCAGGTGCAGCTCTTCCAAGGTGGAGCTTTGCCTTGATTCCAAAAACGAGGGCGGCAAACTCCACGCCGAAATCCACGGGGTATAGAATGGGCTTTGCCTTGATTCCAAAAACGAGGGCGGCAAACTCGTCCCCAGGTGCAGCTCTTCCAATGTGGAGCTTTGCCTTGATTCCAAAAACGAGGGCGGCAAACTCGCCTTGCCCGGTCCCGCCCCGTTCCATGCGCTTTGCCTTGATTCCAAAAACGAGGGCGGCAAACTCGTTGCGAATGTTAATGGAGGAACCGATGAGCTTTGCCTTGATTCCAAAAACGAGGGCGGCAAACTAAAAGGAATGGAAGCTTAGGATGGTCGCATGCTTTGCCTTGATTCCAAAAACGAGGGCGGCAAACTCGGGCGCACTCACTCCCACAACCGTGCTGGGCTTTGCCTTGATTCCAAAAACGAGGGCGGCAAACTAACCCCTGGGAACTGGCTAAGTTTCACCCGGCTTTGCCTTGATTCCAAAAACGAGGGCGGCAAACTCGGCTTTTTCAAGGTGAGGATTGAATGAAAGCTTTGCCTTGATTCCAAAAACGAGGGCGGCAAACTTTGACCGTGCGGCGTTCTCGCTCGAACAGGGCTTTGCCTTGATTCCAAAAACGAGGGCGGCAAACTCGAGCAGCACCGGGTGCCGGGCGGGCATGGCTTTGCCTTGATTCCAAAAACGAGGGCGGCAAACTCCTTCATCGAGTACACGACCAGCTTCCGAAGCTTTGCCTTGATTCCAAAAACGAGGGCGGCAAACTGTAACCAAACAACACACCTTGATTAGGGCCGCTTTGCCTTGATTCCAAAAACGAGGGCGGCAAACTCGGGAGACCGTCGCGCCCGCTAAAACTGGTGCTTTGCCTTGATTCCAAAAACGAGGGCGGCAAACTAGCGCGTGGCCGGTAACGGTCAACGGTCGAGCTTTGCCTTGATTCCAAAAACGAGGGCGGCAAACTCAGGTGGATCACAAACTGTCCCTTAGTCTGGCTTTGCCTTGATTCCAAAAACGAGGGCGGCAAACTACTCTTCCGGCGTACGCAAGACGATTTCCGGCTTTGCCTTGATTCCAAAAACGAGGGCGGCAAACTGTTATTCATCGCGTTGTCCAACGCAATCTCGCTTTGCCTTGATTCCAAAAACGAGGGCGGCAAACTACCACCGTCCTTGTCGCGCAACCGTTCGCGGCTTTGCCTTGATTCCAAAAACGAGGGCGGCAAACTTCCATCCACAACGACCACCGGGCAAACATGCTTTGCCTTGATTCCAAAAACGAGGGCGGCAAACTGGAGCGTACTGGCACGCGTTTTACCCAATTAGCTTTGCCTTGATTCCAAAAACGAGGGCGGCAAACTCAGTGGGCGTAAACCACTGAGTTTGCCGGGGTTAGCCTTGTTGGCAACCCCGCGAACTGATGCCTTAAATGGTCGGGCAATGGATTTGGATGCAGTGTTTGGCAACTGAATCCCGGGCGCCGGTTGATCGGGACGTCTTGTTACCAAAGCTGGATTTGTTCAGGCAAATCCTCAGGTTTCATTTCAACGGCCGGTGCGCCTTGAATAACATGAGAGCGCTCCCATTGAGCCCGCGTCACCAGTACCGCCCGTACGCTGCCTTCGGACGGAAGATTTTTTTTGAGCCGTCCGATATGCGTTTCTTGGCGCGCGAAGGAGACGCACGCCCGCGCATATACGCTGAACTGGATCATTTGATAACCGTCATCAATC
>Ga0255340_1006284_pt1 | contig 10360 bp, 9 predicted proteins | sample wastewater_treat_7_FD_192417 | JGI IMG/M metagenome (GOLD analysis project Ga0255340, IMG submission 192417) | Wastewater microbial communities from Lulu Island WWTP, Vancouver, Canada - plant10 | ecosystem: Engineered > WWTP > Wastewater > Unclassified | place: Canada: Vancouver, British... | reverse complement strand
AAACTACGACCCTGATAACCACGCCGGCGGCGCTACGACGAAATCATGGCCGGGACGCTCGAGGGCGAGCTGAAGGACTATCTCGAGGGCGAGCAGCGGACGGCCTTCGGCGAGATCCGCGAGCTCTACGCGGTCCTCTTCTCGCACCACCGCAAGGTCATCGCCGAGATCGGCTCCTACGGGCAGTTCGCGGGCATTCTCGACCATTACCTCACCCTGCTGGAGCAGATCCCCGAACCGGGGGGCGCGCCGCGGTTCGACGCGCTGTCGGCGTTCGGCCGCCAGCTGGTCCAGCTGGCGTGGGACGCCGACTACTACGCGGCGAACCGGTCCCGGTCCCGCGCCTGGTGGGCGCATCAGGTGCTGGACTTCGTCTCCGGCATGACCGACGACTACCTGAACACGCTGGCCCACCGGCTGGGGTGCTAGCCGCGCGCCGCCTACCCCGCGAAGAGCGCCTTCGTCGCGAAGTAGGGGTCGCTCGTGAAGCGGCAGCCGAGGCGGCGGAGGCCGGCCTGGTCGCCGGGCGGCGCGATGTGCGTGAGGTGCACCTCGCAGCTGCGGAGCTCGGCGAGCTTCTCGGTGGCGATGGCCGCCGCGGGATTCGTGGTGCAGGAGATCGCGAGGCCGATCAGCGCCTCGTCCAGGTTGAGCGAGGTGAAGCCGCCCTTGAGGATGTCGCGCTTCAGGTGCGCGATGGAGTGGATGATGCTCGGCGCGATCAGGTGGATCTGCTTCGGGATGCCCGCGAGCAGCTTGACGGCGTTGAGCACCATGGCGGCGGTCGCGTGCAGCTCGTCCGAGTTGTGGCCCGTGACGACGCGCCCGTCGTGCAGCTGGATGGCGGCGCCCGAGACGACGGACCCGCCGGCCTTACCCTTGCTGGCCTCCTTGGCGGACTGGACCGCCTGGCGCGCGGCCTCGACGGGAACGCGGTCCTCGTTCTTGAGGTCGAGCTTGTGCATGAGCGCGTCCACGCGGGCGACGGAGTCGCGGTCGGTGAGGCCCATCGCGAAGTCGCAGAGGTGGCGCAGGTTGCGGCGGATGACCTCCTGCTTGGAGGCCTCCTGGACGACGGCGTCGTCGACGATGCCGAAGCCGATGCGGTTCACGCCCATGTCCGTGGGGGACTTGTACGGGCACTCGCCGTCGGTCATCTTCTCCCAGATGGCGCGCAGGAGGGGGAACGCCTCGACGTCGCGGTTGTAGTTCACGGTCGTCTTGCCGTACGCCTGCAGGTGGTACGGGTCGATCATGTTGAAGTCCTTGAGGTCGATCGTGGCGGCCTCGTAGGCGACGTTGAGCGGGTGCTCGAGCGGCACGTTCCACACGGGGAAGGACTCGAACTTCGCGTAACCGGCCCTGCGGCCCTGGCGGGACTCGTGGTAGATCTGCGAGAGGCAGGTGGCGAACTTGCCGGAGCCCGGGCCCGGTGCCGTGACGACGACGATCGGCCGCTCCGTGGGGACGTCGTCGTTCTTGCCGTAGCCGTCGTCCGAGACGATCGTCGCGACGTCCGCGGGATAGCCCTGGGTGGCGTAGTGGAACCACACGCTGACGCCGCCGTTCTCGAGGCGCTGGCGGAACTGGAGGGCGGCGGGCTGGCCGGCGTAGCGGGTGATGACGATGCCGCGCACGAGCAGGCCGAGGCCCTGCAGCTCGTCGATCAGCTTCATCGCGTCGTCGGCGTAGGAGATGCCGAAGTCGGCGCGCATCTTCTTGTGCTCGATGTCGCCGGAGTAGATGCAGAGCAGGATCTCCGCCTGGTCGCCGAGGGACTGCAGCAGGCGCAGCTTCACGTTCGGGTCGTAGCCCGGCAGGCAGCGCGCCGCGTGGAAGTCGTTCATCAGCTTGCCGCCGAACTCGAGGTAGAGGCGGCCGTACCTGGCGGCGCGGCGGCGAATCTCCTCGGACTGCTCCGCGAGGTACTTCTCGTTGTCAAAACCGAGCTTCATGGGCGGGTCATCCGTTGATCTCGTCGAGAATCTTCTGGATTCCCTCCTTGCACCTGCCGCATCCGCCGCCGGCCTTGGTGAAGTTCGTCACCTCTTCGACGGTGGTGAGGGAGTTCTCGGTGATCACGCGCCGGATCTCGTTCTCGGAGACGTTGTAGCACGTGCAGAGCAGCGTGTCCTCGAGGTTGCGGTCGGCGTTCGCGCCGGTCCTGAAGTTCCTGATGGCGGCCTCGAGGGCCTCGCGCCCCATCACGGAGCAGTGCATCTTCTGCGGGGGAAGCCCGTCGAGGTAGTCCGCGATTTCCTTGTTCGTGATCCTGGCGGCCTCCTCGAGGGTCTTGCCGAGCACCATCTCGGTGAGGGCGGAGGAGGAGGCGATGGCGCTCGCGCAGCCGAAGGTCTGGAACTTCGCCTCGGCGATGCGTCCCTCCGCGTCGAGCTTGAACTGGAAGGTGAGGGCGTCGCCGCAGGCCAGCGAACCGACGGTGGCGGTGCCGTCCGGGTGGTCAATCGTGCCGACATTCCGCGGGTTGCGGAAGTGGTCCATCATCTTGTCAGAGTAATTCCACATGGTCGTGTCTGTCCTTGCTGAAAAATTGCCTTCTAGTATATCACATGGCGGAGGGGTTGTGTCACATGGCGGAGGGATCGTGGGGCCGCCGCGCGCACCGGATTTCCGCGGCGGGGGGCGCGCAAAGGCGGCGCCCGGCGATCCCGTGGCGCTCCACGACCGCGACCTGCGCGTCCACCAGATCTCGCTCCAGGCCTGCAACGGGAAGGCCGACTAGGGGCCCATGTGGCCGAGGAATTCGTCCTCGGCCTGTTTCAATGCCGCGTGCATGGTCTCGGCGTCCGGCGCCTCGCGGAGCTCCTGCAGCAGGGAGGTGCCGTGCGCGAGCAGGCAGAGGCGGGCGAGGATGTGCAGATGCAGCGTGTGGTCCGTGCAGCAGATCAGGAAGAAGAGGTCGGTGCCCTTGCCGTCCTGCGAACCGAAGAAGACGGGGCGGACGGTGCGTCCCAGCGCGAGGAACGTCTCCTGGAAGAGATAGGGGTCGTGGTAGCGCGGATGGAGGAAGGCGACGCCGCCGCCGGCCGCGGTGGAGGCGACCTCCTCGCGGGCGCTCAGCTCGGCGAAGAGCGTCTCGGGGTCGTAGAGGAGGCCGGTGGCGTCCGCGAAGTCGGTCATGTCGCGCAGCACGCCGGCGCGTCCCTTGGCGGTGAGCGCGGGCGCGATGGTCTCGGGGCGGAGCAGGTCCGCGACGTGGAAGTCGTGTCCGTCGGACCGGCGCCGCTCCGTCATGGCGACCTTGTGCTCGGCCGTGAGGGTCTTGTTGTTGAGGACCATCATGCGGCGCTGCGCCCATTCGTCGAGCGCGCGGTGCTCGAAGAAGTACATGTCGCCCCGCTTGACGCTGGCGACTTCGCCGCGCTGCGCGAAATGCCGGAGCTCGTTCTCCGGCATGTGCAGATGCGCCGCGGCGCTCTTCTGATCCATCAGCTGGTATCCCATGGCGCGTATTCTACCACATTTGCATCCGAACCACACGATTTCACTGCCACTTCGATCGGGGGCGGCGTGCGGGGTGCGACGGCGCCGCCGCGCCCTGCCCGTTGCGGTAGGCGCGCATCGTGCAGCCGAAGGTCTTCTTGAAGAGCAGCTGAAGATGCGTGGAACTGGCGAAGCCGGCCTCGGCGGCGATGTTGGCCAGGGTGTCGTCCGTCTCGCGCAGGCGGCGGCAGACCTCCTTGAGCTTCGTCCGGCGGATCTCGGTGGCCACGCTTCGTCCCAGCACCTCGCCGAAACGCCGTTCCAGCAGGGCGTAGGAGACGTGCAGTTCCGCGGCGAGCGCGGAGACCTTGAGATTCTCCTTCGCGCGGGCGCGGATGATCTCGCGCGCGAGCGCCACGAGGCGTCCGCCGCCTTTGACGTCCTGGGTCGACAGCCGTTCGACCACCTCCTTGACGCCGCAGGATCGGCGCAGCGGTCGTCGCGGGCGGCCGTGCGTGAGAATCTCGTCCATCAGCTGGGCGGCGAGATAGCCGGCCCCCTCGAAGTCGGGGAGGACGCTGGAGAGGGTGGGCCGGACGCCCTCGCAGACGGCGACGTCGTTGTCGATGCCGACGATGCGCACCTGGTCCGGCACGCGCAGGTGCGCGAGATGGCAGGCGTCGAGAACCACGCGGGCGTTGTCGTCGTTGAACGCGATGACGCCGAAGGGCGTGGGTTGGGCTTCGAGCCAGGCAATGAAATCGGCCATCATCCGATCCCAGGGTTGGTCATCGGGGGCTATGTAGGACGAGAAGGCGACCGATTTCGACTGGAGATGTTGGGCAATCGCACGGGCGCGGCGGGAGGAATGGGGTACATTGATGAAATTGTAGTCGACGGGCAGCTTCACATAGCTGATCCGCGTGAGACCACGCCTGAGAAGCAGGTCGGCGGCGGCGCAGGCCACGGCGGCGTTGTCGACGCCGACTTCCGCGTCTGGACGAATGCCGTGTGGCGACACGAGATTCGCCTCAAGCGCGACGAAGGGCACGGGCAGTTTTCCATCGATCTGCCCTTGACAGAGGTGATCGAGTTTGCCGGAATCATAGATGAGGCCGTCCGCCTGTGCCGCGAGATGGATGAGATTCCGTGCGTCGCGCTCGTTCTTCAGCATCGGGGTGAGGACAACCTGCCACGCGGGCTTCTCGTCGCAGTAGCGGAAGATGCCCGAGAGCCGGTCGCGTCCGGCCTTGGTGCGGCGGAGGTCGGGAACGACGATGCGGCGCAGAACGGAGGAAGGGCGTTTCATGCGGGAAATCGTATCAATTCTTCAGAGGTCCGTCAAGGCGAAGGAGCGAAAAACAGACAATTTTATATTTGTTCTGATATCGACGAGAAGGGATGCCGTTGCTATAATGGCCGCCAGACAACCATGACAGGAGGAACACGCTGTGACGTTGAAAGGAACGATGTTGGCTTTGGCGGCGCTGGGAACACGGCGAGCGGGTGGGGCGCTGTCCCCACGGGCGTGGGGCCGTCTGCGCTCTCGGAGCAGTATCCGGGCACGACGACATGATGATCGGCAACAACTTGCAGAAGCAGAGAAAGGAAGCCATGCCATGACGAACGCAACGCTAAGGGGAAAGCCGGATGCGGGAAACCCGCACGTCCGGTCTGACGAGGGGGAAGTCGCACCGGCGAAGCCGAGGCGTGGGTCTCTACTCCACAAAGCGGTGGTGACGAGACTCGCCTGTTGCGCATTCGCGCTGGTGGGGGCGGCCGCATGCGCGGAAGACGCCTACATCCAGTCGGACGGTACGAGCGGCATGAACACGGGGTACCGGATGACGGCGAGATCTCGTCTCGAGGTCGATTTCGCTCTCACGGAAACGGGTTATTCTTTGCGTCTGTTCGGAACGTCGGCTTATGAACCGACGTTTCAGACCTGGTTCGGGACGAGCGGCGGCGGACATTTCGTGTTCGGCGCGTCGAATGCCGTTCAACGGGTGATCACGTATCCTCCGAGTGGCAACCCGCAGATGGAGTCGGTGTGCGATCTCAACCGTCATACGGCCATCTTTCAATTCGGTTCCGGGACGTTCGACTTCCGGTTCGTGACGGGAAGTGCGACGAATACCCTGGTGGGCGTGTTTGAGGGTCTTTCCGGACTCGAGGCGTCGATGCCGTTGCCGCTGTTCGGACAGTATGGCAACGGGGCCGCGACGAAGTTCGTGAACGGCGCGAAACTGAAGATCTACGGCGTCAAGATCTATGAAGACGATGTCCTGGTCCGCAATTTCGTTCCGTGCCGGCGCGAGGGAACGGTCGCCTGCTTCAAGGACACCTGCACGGGGTCGTTCATCGTCGGCGAGAACGTCGCGGCGTTCACGGCGGGCGGTGACGTTCAGAATCTGCCGGATGCGGGCTATGTCTCGACAGCGGCGAATGCCACCGGCGGCAAACTGTATATCGACACGGGTTACACGACGACGGAGAAGTCCGCCGTGGCGCTTGATTGCGCGCTTGCGGTGAATCCGGATCTCTACAATGGATTGGTCTGGCGGCTTTTCGAAGAGGGGGCGGCAAAGATCTGCGGGTTCGACATCTACGGAGACGCCAGTCATGTGCAGCAACTTCGCTATCGTTACGTCGGGACGTACGGTCATGAGTTCACCACTGCGTTCGCGGGTGCGATCGCCAACGGGAAGGAGGTCCGACGCACGTTCTTTCTCGACAACAGCGGAACGGCCGCGGTGGTGACGTCGTCCCAGACCAATCAAGTCGTTGTCTTTTCGCCGGAGGCCTCAGTGTCGCATTCTTACCCGTTGAAGATCGCCGCGAATTGGGCGGGAAACGGCGACTGGGCGGCGCTCAAGATCTACGGGTGCAAGATCTGGGAGGACGGTGTTCTCGTGCGCGACTTCGTGCCGTATGTGGACAATGGCGTCCCCGGCCTCCGTGACAGACTCACGGGACAGTTCAAGTCCGCCAGCCGTGATTCGAGCGACACCACGAGTTCGCTCGCCTATGGTGGCGAGATCGCGGGTGAGCAGGACGCTTACATCGAATCGACGGGAACGACGGGAATCAATACCGGATACAAGCTGAAGGGCAATTCGCGACTTGAAGTGGATTTTGCCTTGACGGCCTCGCCACAGACCACGAAACGCCTGATCGGGACGTCGGCTTATGAACCGACGTTTCAGACCTGGTTCGGGACGAGCGGCGGCGGACATTTCCTGTTCGGCGCGTCGAATGCCGTTCAACGGGTGATCACGTATCCTCCAAATGGCAACCCGCAAACGGAGTCGTTGTGCGATCTCAACCGTCATACGGCCATCGTTCAATTCGGTTCCGGGACGTTCGACTTCCGGTTCGTGACGGGAAGTGCGACGAATACCCTGGCGGGCGTGTTTGCGGGGACGTCCGGCCTTGAAGCTTCGATGCCGTTGCCCGTCTTCGCCGAGTATGCCGATGCGGCCGGGACAACGTACGCCAAGGGGATCAAGGCCAGGATCTACAGTTTGCGCATTTATGAACGGGGCGCGGACGGTGAAAGGCTGGTGCGCGAGTTCCTGCCGTACGAGGGCGGTTCGGCGGAGGACGGCTTTTACGACACCGTGACGGGCGTGCGGATTCACAACGGCCTGTCGTTCACGTATCACGGGGCCGGGCATGACCATGGCAACCTTTCCGTGATCGTCCGGGCGTCGGGAACGCGGGTGAACAGCTCCGGCGCTGTGACGCTGACGGCCTTTGCGCCGGGTGCGACGTCGTACCGGTGGACGAAGAACGGCGAGAGCGTCGCGGGCGGCGCGGACGGCACGTTCACCGCGGCGTGGACGAAGTCGAACCGGACGGACGTTTATCGGGCGGTTGCGGTGTACGACGACTTCTACGGCGTGGCGCGCGAAAGCGAGCCGTCGGCGGAATTGCCGGTTTATTCGGTTCCGAACGGGACGCTGCTGGTCATCCGGTGACGGGGAATGCGGGATTTATGACACGACGGGAATTCATGCGGTCGGCGGCACTGGTCGCCGGGGGTGCGATGGCGGGTGGTCTGCCGCGGGTTTTCGCGGCGGATGCGGCGAACGGCTTCATCTGGGCGGCCTTGCTGCACATGGGGACGAACATGTGGTGCGACCATGTCGTGTCGCGGCGCACGTGGGGTCCGTACAGGGGCGAGGACGTGAAGCTCTTGTGCGCGGCGGATCATCTGCGTTTCGACGAGGAGGTCTGGAAGCGGGTGACGGGACGCATGGCCGAAGTCGGCATGAACATGGTCGTGATCGATCTCGGCGAGGCGATCCGCTATCCGAGTCATCCGGAGCTCGCGGTGACGGGCAGCTGGGAGATCGACCGTTTCCGGAAGGAGCTTGCTCGGCTCCGGGCGATGGGTCTCGAGCCGATTCCGAAGATGAATTTCTCGACGACGCACGATGTCTGGCTCAAGGACTACCATCGCATGGTGTCCACGAAACCGTACTACAAAGTCTGTTCGGATCTCATCCGGGACGTCGCGGAGATCTTCGACCATCCGCGTTTCCTCCATCTCGGCTACGACGAGGAATCGGAGGACCTCCAGCGGCAGCATGACTACTGCATCGTCCGCCATGGGGAGCTCTGGTGGCATGACTTCCTCTGGTTCATGCAGGAGACCGGGAAGGCGGGGATGCGTCCGTGGGTCTGGAGCGACTACGCGTGGCGCCATCCGCATTTCCTCGCACGCTGTCCGAAGAACGTCCTGCAGTCGAACTGGTACTACGAGACGGACTTCGACGATCAGAAGAAGGACGCGAAACGGTCGCTCAAGACGTTCGAAGAACTCGACAAGTCCGGTTTCGAGCAGATTCCGACCGGCTCCAACTGGGACTCGGACGAGAACTTCGCTAAACTCGACGCGTACTGCCGCAAGGTCTGTTCCCCGTCCCGCCTCAAGGGCATGATGACCGCGCCGTGGGCGTTCACGTTGCCCGGCGTGCACGAGGAGAAGTTGCTCGCGGCCGTCGATCAGGTGGGTGCTGCGATCAAGGTTTCGGCGAAGTTGCGAAAGGGGCGAGTGTGAAGTACGTGTGGGTTCTGGCGGCGGCGTTCGCCGCGTTGTGGGCGAGCGGTGAGATCTCGGTTGATTTCGACACGGTCGTGGGGCCGGTCAAGCCGGTGAACGGCGTCGGGCAGCCGCCCATGCTCGGGGGGCCGGTCGATTTCCGGATGATGCACTACCTCAAGGAGGCGGGGATTCCGTATTCGCGGCTGCACGACGTCGGGGGACCCTACGGACAGATGCGCTACGTCGACATTCCGAACCTCTTCCGGAATTTCGACGCCGACGCGGACGATCCGAAGAACTACGACTTCGCGTACACGGACGCGTTGATGAAGGCGTTGGTCGCGAACGGCATCGAGCCGTTCTTCCGTTTGGGGGTCACGATCGAGAATCCCGTCGGACAGGGATTTCCGGCCTATTACATCGTGCCGCCGAAAGATTTCGCGAAGTGGGGACGCATCTGCGAGCACGTCATCCGCCACTACACCGAGGGCTGGGCGGACGGATTCCGCTGGAACATCACCTATTGGGAGATCTGGAACGAGCCCGAGAACCATCCCGAGCCGGAGAAGAACCCGATGTTCCGCGCGCCGTTTTCGGAATACATGCGTCTGTACGGAACGGTCGCACCGTATCTCAAGGCGAAGTTTCCGCACCTCAAGATCGGCGGCTACGGGCACTGCGGGTTTTACGCGGGCGTCGGATCGGATCACGTCGCGGCGGCGAACTCCTCGCCGCGGATGGCGTACTTCGTCGAGTGCTCGCGGCGGTTCCTGGCGGCGGCGCGGGACAACGGCTGGCCGCTCGACTTCTTCTCCTACCACTCCTATTCGGCGCCGAAGGAGGCGCTCCGTCAGGTGCGATTCGCCGACGAGCACCTGAACGAATTCGGTTTCACGTCCGACCGGTGCGAGCGGATCTTCAACGAATGGCTGCCCTACGTCGGACGGCAGGGCACGGCGCAGCAGGCGGCCGGCATCGCGGCGGAGCTGATCGGCCTCCAGAACGGCCCTTGCGACGTCGCCTGCATCTACGACGCGCGCTGTGGGACCGGCAATTACTCGCCGCTTTTCAATCCGATGACGGAAAAGCCGCACAAGGCCTACTCCGTGTTCCTGGCGTTCAACGAACTGCGCAAGCTCGGCCAGGCCGTCGCGGCCACCGGCGACGACGTGGTCTCGTGCGCGGCGGCGACGGACGGACACGGCGCCGGCGCGGTGCTGCTCGCGAACGATTCGGATCGGCCGGTCGCGCTGCCCGCGACCTTCGGCGGCAGGACGCCTGTGAGCGTCCGCGTCATCGACGACGCGCGGACCTGGACGGAGATCGCCTGGGAAAAGGAAATTCCCGCGCACGGCGTGATCCTCCTGCGGTTCTGAGCGGCTCCCACGCCCGAGTGATGCAGTTTCGGCTTGCCTTCACGCCCGAAAAAGAGTATATGCGTGAGAAACGGGGTCGTAGTTTGACATTAGACAAACAGCAGAAAGGCGAAGACAAGGAACGGTGAAATGATAGCGGCTCGGCTGAAAACCAACGGGTCTTGTATCGGTCGGTTGCGCACGTATCGAGGGTGCTGGAAAAATGAAATGTCTCATGTCAAACTACGACCCCGATAACCACAAAGGGGCTTGGACTTCGCCACAGCGGAAAAAGCGCTCACCGTTAAACGTTCTTTAACTCAGAACGCTGAACGTCGAACTCTGAACTCTGAAGGTGAAAACTCCTTGCCTATCGCTTACACCGATCAAAGTTGTCCTCATTTACATTCCTGTGCGAAGCGCGGGCGGTGGGCTAACCGATCACCATTCAAGGGTTGCGAAGCGTTTTCGCGGTGTGCTAATGTATCGCCGTGGCAAGGTAACTGTGGCA
>Ga0255340_1006281_pt1 | contig 10361 bp, 8 predicted proteins | sample wastewater_treat_7_FD_192417 | JGI IMG/M metagenome (GOLD analysis project Ga0255340, IMG submission 192417) | Wastewater microbial communities from Lulu Island WWTP, Vancouver, Canada - plant10 | ecosystem: Engineered > WWTP > Wastewater > Unclassified | place: Canada: Vancouver, British... | reverse complement strand
TCCCAGACTCGCATATCCTCCTGCCCAAGGGACCACATACACATCCCTCGCAGTTTCCATCGGTATGCTGCCTGGTTCGCCCAATAGATCAGGCTGTCCACATCCTGGTAATACAGAATGGAAAAGCCGTCCGAATCACCAAGGAACAATCGTGAAATCCAAATGTTGATGTCCCTTGGGATGATTTTTGCCATGTAATCATTCCCACACACAAGTGGCATGATGTGGGAATGGTAGAACTCATAGTCCAGGGAGATGCTTTCGCTTCTGGTGGACGATTCCTCCACATCGGAAGTAAGCGTGAATACTTGAAACTCCTCATCCCATGTGCAGTTGCTTCGCTCAATCCTGCCAAAAGAAGTCTCCGTGCCGTCCGGCATCACCACATCAAATCTCTCATACGGCTCATATGTCCAGGCATCACCCAAACGGAGCAATTGGCAATTGATTTGGTTATCGGAGCGGATGCCTGCATAACCGCTGCCACTGCTGACCGTTGCCGTAAAACGTAGTGTATTGGATGCAGAGGAATAAACACGCACCTTGTTTCCACGCTTACGCATTTCAATGGTGTAAACATTAGGATTTGTACGAAGGTCTGCTTTCGATGTCTTGGAAAAGTCCGTGGCATAACTGCCTTTCAGCGTAGAACCCTCATACAGTTCGATACGCTGCGTATCATAATTAAAACAACAAAACAGTGAGCCAAGGAAAATTCCTGCCCTGCCACCGCCATTCTCCGGAAAGATAATCTGTGTCCTCAGATGAATATCGGAAAAACCGTTATAGTTCCACGCAAGCTGACCGTAACCCTCAAGCTGTGAGTATGGTCGGCTCGTATCACCGTAGGGCAAATCCTCCTGCCACACATCCCATTCCCCGGACAGAACCGTCCAGTAACTTTCGGGGATTTTCTGTTCATCACGGAAATCCTCATACCAAACCAGTGCCGAGTCAGGCTTTCTGCGTAGCATTTCCAAGGTCAGTTTAAAGCCTGTGGCGGGACCCACCATATCTCCGTTTACATCCTTGAACTTTCTCGGAGCAAGGGTATATTCCGCTTGTCCTGCAGTCGGCTCTTCGAAAAAATCGGTGCAGACGCGGAAACCATAAAACTGCACACCGTTGACACCGACCGAAATGGTCAGTGTATGCTCTCCGGCAGAAAGGCTCACACCCTTGGCAAGCGTAGTCCAGAAGGTAGTTCTCCAATACGGCCACCACAACCTATCCTCGAAAAAGTAGACAGTGCTGCCATCCAACGATGCGTAGATGCTGTTTTTATCCCAAAACGGATAGCAAAGGCGAATGGCAACATCGTAGGTGCCTGCCTCATCAATGGTAAAACTGTAGGTAGCAGAGCCTTCATCTCCGAGGGTGACCAAAGTTTCCGATACAGAAACCACGCCTTCATAGCTGTCCGGCTCTGCGTTATGGTCGATGATAATATCTCCGAACTCCGTCTTTTGCTGCTTGGCATAGGCGGTCAGATACCTTCTTCGGTTGTAGGTTTCCGACATCTGCGGATATTCCTTGTAAACAGCATCTCTGCCTTCCATGTAGTCATACACATGAGGCAATGCCCACGGTCCCATATCGTAATCATCCCAATAGGAAACAATGGGGATGAAAGGCTGCGGAGGTGCATCATCGGTAAAGTTATACAGACCCTGCATCCAATATTTTGCAGCATAATAGGTGTGGGATGTACCACGATAATACTTACCGAGGTTTTCCGGGGTATCGTATATCTGCCAGTTCCAACCATAGGCAGGCATACCAAGGAACACCTTATCGGGGTTCATTACCTTGGTGGCATAATCATAAATGCCTTCAAGCCAACTTCTTGGAGAAACGGGACCTGGTGCAGAACCCGCCCAAGCCATACCGTAACTCATGATGGATGCCGTATCACAGTATTTATCCAGATCACCATACACGCACCAGTTCTCACCGCCGACTGAACCGTTGACCGAGGTCATACCCGGAAGGCAGATGTTCATCTCCTTGGTAGGGTCATAGGCTTTGACGGTTTCATAGATGTGCTTGAACATGGCCGTAGACGCTTCATGAGTGGAATAATCATCGCCTTTTTCCAGGTCGATATCCACGCCACTGCACCACGGATACTTCTCCATGATGCGTACAAGTTCTGAGCAGAAATTATCCTGTGCACCGTTTACATTATCACGCAGAGCCTTAAAGATGGAGTTGGCACCGTCATTGGCAACAGTAAGCAGCCAACGGATGTGGGACCATTTTTCAATGTAGGTCAGCATATTGCTGATGGCAACACCGCTCTCGGTAATCGTGCCGGTCTTATCCACCTTGAAGGAAAACAGACCGATGGTGTCGATGCGGTCGCCGTAGTCGCGCAGGGCTTCATACATACGGGAATTACCCATGAAGGTCCAGACCATAATGCGTTTGCCTTTCAGCTTATCCCTCATATCGACACACCTCCATCCGTCATCTGCTGTAATTCAAAAAGAACCCTGGCTGACTTGCCGTCCTCCAAGGTAACCTTGTGCTTGGAGTCCCAAGCGGCACTGTATTGATAAAAGCCCTCTTTCAGTTCGGTCACACCGTTCTTTGTGCATTCCCGCACCGATGCAAGTAGGGCAAGGTCATCTTCCGCAGCGAGGGCATTTGGAAATACGACCCGCTGTCCACCAACACCCTGGGCAAGCTGAACCGAGCCTGCCGCCATATCGGATTTGGGGTAGATATGGATGTCCAGACCGCCGGAGGTATCACCGACATTGCAGATGATGACCGTTTCCGCAGAGCGAACCACGCCATTGAACCACACCTTGTCGCCCTCCACGAGCCGACTTTCGGTATGTGGCACATAGCCTGTTAGTGCCGGTCCCTCTTGTAGCATAAGGTCAGTAAACCAAATCGTGCCGGAGCAGTTGGTGACGGTAGGCTTCACCGTTACACTCATGACACGCATATCCTGTTTCTTGTTTATAACCTCCGCCAGACGGATGAATACAGGATTAGCCATCCAGTACCCACTTTATCTCGCAGGGATGACCTACCCATCCCGTGGCTACAGAACCGGGCTGCAGCAAGAGGTCAGTAATATAGAAAGTGCCTGTGCAGTTGGTAATGCACACACGCACCGTAATTGATTTGACCTTGGAGAAGTAGCTTTCCGGCGTGATCTTCTCCGAGGTTTTAGAAAAGTAAGCCATAGAGCACCTCCATCAATAAAGATCGATGAAACGGGACTCAATGCTGCCGTCCTCGTATTCGATGACTACCTCAATACCGACCTGGGAGTCACTGCCCAGCTTCTCCAAATCGTCAGAAGCAATCTGCGCTGACAGCGTATAACTGCCACGGTTGGAAGGATATACGGTCTGGGCAAGGCTCAATGTCATGCCTTCCACACCCACAGCCTTGAAGGAAGCCGTGCCGGATGCACCGTTTTCTCCGTCAGCCTCAAAGCCGGAACTGACCCAATAAGCAAGGCCGTCATCGGCACGGGAGTTTCGCAGATGGTTGAATGGCACCAATTCACGGATATCGTTGTTGGATACCATTCCTGTACCTTCCAATGCATCTGCAATGGTATCAATGGAACTGACCGAACTGCCGAGATTTTTCAGCGTAGTGGAAAGTTCCAATACCGTGTTCCAAGGCTCCTGCAGGTTATATTCACGGCGCACGATACGGGTGGTAACGGAAAGTCCCAAATCCTTATCTTCCACACGGACATAATCGCCAAGGTTCCAGGCTTCATGCTCATAGCCCGTCAGAACGGACAAGTCCATCGCATTCAGCACATAGGAAACGGAAGGCTTGCAGTATTCCGCAAGGCGCATGGCCGTGTACTCCTTCATCTGATATGGGTTGGTAAAAGAAGAACAATCCAGAGTGGTAATACGCACTTCCTTGGAATAGGTAAAATCCTCAAGGTAAGGCTTGCCACCGTTGATGTCAGCAAATGTCATGCCGTTGGCACCAACCGCATAAAGCCTTGTTACAAGGGAGCGGGTGTCCACCACACGCTCGATGCTTTTCATGTTCTTCTTGTAGGCAAACAAGGCACCGCTGTCTTTGCCATTTAGCGTCAGCAGATGCACCAGTCGGTTCGGACAGTCAAAAACGAGGTCACCACCGTGAAGGTTGGCAACGCTGCGGAGGATGGACAGAGCGTTCTTTTCTGTGGAAGTCCATGTTCGCTTGGTGGTAACATTGACCGTTCCCACGCTCCACTCGGTATCGGCAAGGGCATACGCCATCGCTACATCCGCAGTTTCCGCATCAAATTTCTTTTCTTCCTTACGGACGGAGAAGGTCAAATCGTAAAACTCTGCCTCGGCATAAATCTGCGTGACGGTGTTTCCGGTACTGTCCTTCACATCGGTAACGGTACGGATTTTATACACATCATCCACAATCTGGATTTTCTTTTCGTTTTCCAGGTACTTTCGTTTGCTGTCACGGAACGGAATAGAAAAAGTCAGCGTATCCTCACCATTGATTTCGCCTGTAACGATGATATCGTAGGCATTCTCCAAAATGGCCTCCCACGCACCGTTATCATCAAGCACCACAGGACGGGCATAGCCGATTTTCTCATAAGGAGCCTTCGGAATGTCATAAAGGCGGATATCTATGAGTTTCGGTGTTTTGCTTGTATCCGTAGTGGTCAGCGTGACCTTAAAACGGATATAGTTTCTGTTCGGAGATTGCAGCTTGCCGTCCGTTCCGACAGCAACCCAATCACTCCAATCGGTAAGGTCATCACTGGTGGAGGTTTCCACCGATGCCACTGCCGTTGTGCCTGCCACATACTCACTTGTATAGGACACCTTGCCCGTACCGGAGAGATTACACTCTGCCGCCTTGGTATAAAGAACACCGCTTTCCGGATAGACACCATCCGTTGCTTTCAGCGTTACACCGCTTGCATCGGTAAGAGCATCCACATCAGCGGAACTGTCAGCACCGTTACAGAGAATGGTGGCATTGAAATAGTCCACCAAATCATCTGCCGTAAGTTGTGAATCGCAATCTAAAAACCAATCGTCAAAGCCTCCTGCATAATAATAGCTTGTGGCGTGCATACCGATAACCAGATCCGCCGTGCAGGATGCATTCAATGTTCCAGTAAAGGTCAGAGCATCCGACTTCCACACTTCTCCTGTGGAACGGTCGCCTACCACATAGGTGAACTGCTTGTTATTCGGTTCAATGACTCCTGCGATAAAATACCAACCGCCATTCTTCAGCGTGAAGGATGGGGTCACGGTCTTATCGAGGATAAGACTGCCAGAAGAATTATAAAGCATAATTCTCGGCTTGCCGGAATACAGAGACAGATAAAAAATAGGCTGCCCTGGACCGTAACGGGTATTAAATATCGGACAGAAGGTATTACCGACAGAATAAGTGGTAGGACACATCCAACCACCCACGATGATACGCTCACCGAGGTTAGCAAAGATGCTGCCGTCATTGGTCACCTGCAGGTGAGTCTTTTCAGATGTCGGATTATTGATATTAAAACGAATCTGTCTGCCCTTCGGACTTTTACTTAAGTTTGCCGTTGTACCACTCCAATTGACGATGGTAAAGTTTCTGCCATTAACGGAGGAATCGGCAAGAGCCGTATCTTCATCCGGTGCAGACTCGTTAAAACGCCACAGACCGGAGGCGGCATACTCCGCAGGAAATTCTCCTGTAAAATCTGTCTGCTTATTCAGTATCATTTTCAGAGCCATGCCGTCACCTCCATCTGTTCTTAGCCTCGATTTGTAATTCCGTCAGTGTGGCGTTGCTTATCTCCACGGTGACGGTGTTATCTCCAACAACAAGGGTCGGAAAGTTCAGTTCCTGTAAATACGGCAGACCGTTTCGGAGTGTCTCGCCGTTTTCATCCACCACATAGGCAGTCATTTTATCCGTATCCACAACCAGGGTTTCTCCTTCAGAGAGGGTTGCGTTTACGATTTTCAGTTCCGAGCCGTTTGTGGTAATGCTGATATAATTGCTTGCCCCAGCGGTTACCACACCGCTGATACGGTATATAGGCAACGACTCAATATTGCCGATTGCACGGGTCACGGTGTGAGAGCCTTCCTCCGTGATGAAGAAGGTTTCATCCGTGATGGCATAACCGAAAGGGTCTGGGCAGAAAAACTTCAAATCAAAAGAACCTGCCGAGCACACAAGCCTTTCACAGTCCACCGCATCATTAAGCCTTGCCATAAAATATCTGTCCGGCACATCGTCAAAAATAAGCTGGCGTAACCCCTGCACAGGGTCAAGCCACGCTGCAATATCGTCCAGGGCAGATACCAATGCCGTAAAGTTGTGTTTCGGATAAATGTTGCAGTGGACAGTGATTTCACGATAATCGAAGTCAGCACCGAAGTCTGCAACACCGTATTTACCCGGCACGGTGGTGGTAAAATTACGCATCTTACCACACACCTGCCATGAAGTCAGGCGGGCTTTGATGCCCATGCTGCCCGACGTAATGTCATTAAAAATAAAACCCATAGGTCAAAACCCTCCTTTATGCTGTAGTGAAGTGTCCCTGTGCACGGGAGCCACTCTGAATCAAGTTGTAAAGTTCTTGGGAAATCTTGCGGATATCCTCTTCGCTTCGGACAATCATCTGCTGAATGGTGATAAGGGCACCGCCACCGAATCCTGCACCGGATACCGTATCATTACGGTTGACCGTACCATTCACACTAAAGTCCGTAGGAAGTGCCGTGGTCATATCATCGGCAAGGCTGTGCATCACATCGTTGATGTCCTTGCTCATACCTTCAGCTGCAGCAACCGCATCTTTACCATTGGTATTGATGGAGCCTGCCAGACCTTCCACAAGCATTTCACCAATCCACGCCATCTCATCCGAAGGCGAGTGAATACCGAAGAAGTCACAGATGCCATCCCAGATGGAAGAAATCCAACCGGACACCTTATCCCAAAGCCATCCGGCAAGGGACTGGATACCCTGCCACAGACCCTTTACAAGGTTTGCACCGACACTGGCAAGCTGAGATACACCTTTTCTGAACGCCGATACCAAACCGGACAGAATCTGCGGCACGGCTTTTACGATTTCCACTATGATGGTCGGCAGGTTTTTTATTAAGGAAACAAAGAGCGTCACACCTGCCTGTACGATTTGCGGTATGCTGTTTATAAGGGCATTTACCACAGAACCGATGATTTCCGGGATTGCAGCCACAATGGTTGTGATGATTTCCGGCAGTGCCTGGATAAGTGCAACCAAAAGGTCAATACCCGCCTGGATAATCTGAGGGATAGAGCCAAGCACGGCAGTGATGATGCCCTCAATAATCTGCGGGATTGCCTCCACAATTGCCACAATGATTTCCGGCAACGCAGATACCAAAGAGGTCAAAAGCTGAATGCCTGCATCGATAATCTGCGGAATCGCACCGATGACAAATTCCACGATGGCAAGGATAATGGAAGGCAGAGCCTCAATCAGCACGGGAATTGCATCAAGCAGTCCCTGTGCCAATCCCATAATCAACTGCAATGCTGCGTCCAAAATCATCGGCAGGCTGTCAATCAGACTCTGCACAATGGTAATGACCGCCTGTACTGCTGTGGGAATCAGCGTAGGAAGTGCCTCGCCGATTCCCTGCACCAAAGACATCACTATCTGAATGGCCACATCAATCAGCAACGGCAGATTTTCAATCAGCGTGTTTACGATGGTCATCAGTGCATCGATTACCACGGGGATAAGTTCCGGCAGCATGGTAAGTATGGTATTCAGCACCTGCGAAAACAGGTCAACCACGGTATCCAAAAGTGTCGGAAGAAGTTCTCCCACCGTTGCAAGCAGGGCGTTCAGAGCCGTAGGCAGTGCTGCTATGATGTTTTCAATCACGGGAGTGATGTTGGTCAGCACATCCTGGAACGCATCCACCACATTGTTGCAGAGCATTTCAATGTCTGCATCAGCATTACCGAAACCTACGATAAGGTTATCGATGGCGGCCTTCATGGAGTTCAAAGAACCCTCAATGGTGTGTTCCGCCTCTGCTGCCGTTGCACCCGCCACACCCATGCTCTCTTGAATCACATGGATGGCAGAAACCACATCTGCATAAGAACTGATGTCATACTCAATGCCGGAAATCGCCTGTGCATCGGCAAGCAGACGCTCCATTTCGGTCTTGGTGCCGCCGTAGCCGAGTTTCAAGTTGTCCAGCATCGTATAGTTCTGCTTGGCAAATCCCTGGTATGCGTTCTGGATGAGTCCGATATCCGTACCCATCTTATTGGCATTATCCGCCATATCGGTAATGGCCATATCCGCATACTTTACTGCCGCCTCGGTATCTCCTCCAAGGGAAGAAATAAGGGAGGCAGAAAAAGATGTGACCGTGGACATATAGTCGTTTGCCGACATACCCGCCGTCTTATAGGCGTTGTTTGCATATTCCTGCAACGCAGCAGAGGAATCCTTAAACAGCGTATCGACACCGCCGACCAACTGCTCATATTCTGCGTAGGATTCCACCACTGCTTTTCCAAGGGAAACTGCGGCGGCAGCGGCAGCCGTGACCACCGCTCCCATTGCCACACCAACACCTTTTAGAACAGAACCGAGGCTTTCAAATTTACCCTTGTTCTTTTCAGCGGAATCTCCTGCATCGTCCAGTTCCTCACTCATATCGTCGGCACTGTCAACAACATCATCCATTTCACGCTCGGCATCATCAAGTGCAGCATTGTTGCGGTCAAGTTCACGCTCCATATCGTTGAGCGCCGCCGTAGCATTGTTAAGCTGAATCTGCCACTGCTGAGTCCTTCGGTCGTTTTCTCCGAAAGACTCAGAGGCATTGGCAAGGGCAGAACGAAGGGTTTCGATTTTCTGCTTCTGTGCCTCGATTTCCTTATTCAGCACCTGGTTTCTTGCCGTGAGTGCTTCCACGGAACTGTCGTTTTTATCGAATTGTGACTGCACCACTTTCATTTCCGAGCCAAGAACCTTGAAGGACTGATTGATTTCGGACAATGCCTTCTTGAATTCTTTTTCGCCCTCAAGACCGATTTTTAAGCCAAAATCATCTGCCACTTAAACCACCTCCTTCATCAGATTCCGGCAGGAATAATGTCATCAATGAAATATTCCCTTACAGGCTTCGCAAGCCCGTTATACTGTTTGTGGCACTCCCACAAATCCAGGAGCAAACCAAACGGCATCAGCCACACCTCATCCTGCGTCAGATTTAGGTGGGCGATGCCGTAATATAAAAGTCGAGTAAATAACTCTTCGTCACTTACTCGACCGCCACGTTTTTTGAGTCAGCCTCACTGACCACATTTCGCTTGGTGCCCTTATACAAAGCCTCGGTAATGGCAGACTTGTAATCAGCCAGATCCAAAGGTGTGGTCAGAAGTTCCACCATCTCCTCCGTAAGGACATCCTTTTTGTTTTCCTTGTTCTTCAGATTGTGGACAAGGATGGACTGATTGGCAAGCAAGGTAATCAGCCATACGATTTCACCAATAGCCATCTCGAAGTTTTCGGATTTCATCAGCTTATCGCCAAGGTTCTCAAGACCGCCGTAGCGTCCTGCGATTTCCTTTGTTGCCTTGGTAGTAAGGAGCAAAGTATACTCGTCACCACCAATATTGATAATTGCCGTGCGTTCTTTATCCATGTGTCAAACCCTCCTTATTCAGCCTGTTCCGTAGTATAGGAAGGTTCATATACTTCCTGATACCAGTTGGTGATAATATCTGCTGCAACAGCAGAATCGCCCTCAGTCACTTCTGCCTTCCAAGGATGCTTATTCTGACCGTCCACTTTGTTACGGCGTAAGATAGTACCCTCGATGGTCGGAGTAGAGAAAGTAATGCTGTCACCCTTGGTAGCAAGATTTGTGGCAGGGATACCGAATTTCACACGGTAGAGCCAGTAATACTTGTACTTGCCGTTGGATTTCTTCGCACGGAAACCTACGGCAACAGGGTCACCGCCATCTTCACTTGTGGACACCACAACGCCATTGGCATCGATGGTTGCTCCGGTAAGGTCGGATGCCACGGCAGCACCGATATCATCCACGCCAAGGGAAAGTGTACCGTTTTTGAATTCCTTTACAATTTCCGATGCACCGTCATCGGCATAAAGGGTTGCCTCCGCAAGCTCCACGGAGAGGTCGGCGGTCATCGCCTTTGCCAACTGTACCGGAGAATCATAGGTTTCATTGCTGTTTTCATCTTCGGTGATTTTGGCATAATACAGTTTGTCAAGACCAATAGTAGCCATTGATTATTCCTCCATTTCATAATGTTTTGCCACATCCACGTTGTAATGGAAGTAGCCTGTTTCTGTTTCA
>Ga0255340_1006277_pt1 | contig 10366 bp, 11 predicted proteins | sample wastewater_treat_7_FD_192417 | JGI IMG/M metagenome (GOLD analysis project Ga0255340, IMG submission 192417) | Wastewater microbial communities from Lulu Island WWTP, Vancouver, Canada - plant10 | ecosystem: Engineered > WWTP > Wastewater > Unclassified | place: Canada: Vancouver, British... | reverse complement strand
GGGGTGAGGGTCACCGGAAGGCGCTTCGGGGTCCGCTTGCCGGTCTTGGGGGTGTGGTTCACTTCGGGCACCTCGCTTATTCGTATTATGCATATTATACGAATAAGAAACGGGGTTGTAAAGCCCTATTCCCGCGAAGAGGCCAATTCGCGAATAAGAATTAGGAAACCTGGGCGCTTCTTCTGTCTTGTGACTACAGACTTCGCTCCCGCGAGGTGCGTCAAAGAATCCGCGCCCAGGGCGACGGGTCGGGGGTGTGCCCGTCGCACCTGGACGCGAAACCGCTCACCGGAAAGCGGCATCCTCGGCATCCTGTACACGCTCAAAGTTCTCGTTGGCCGCCGCTCCCGCGTCACTTGAGGAGCGGTAGATACCTGAGAGGGCGATCACCGCCAACAGAACCACCCCCGCAATAACGGCAATGATGATGCTTGGCTTCAGCGGCTTTGGTTCGCCTTTTCGAGCGATTCTGCGGGCCACAATAGGCCTCCCTGAAAGACTAAAGATCCTGACCACCTTGGGCCACTTTCACGGACGGACGGTTTAGGACCTTCCGCGCCGCGTCAAGCCCAGTTCGCGCCGGAGCCGGTCAAGCCCCCGTGGGGGCCGGTGGGCATAGTCGGCCCGCCACAGCCACGGCATAGCCTGCCGCAAGGACAGGGCCGCGTATTGCTCCACCTGGGGGCGATCTTCCTCCCGGATATGGGGCAGGGCCATAACCTCGGCCACAAGCGCCGCCTGCACGTCCGCCGGGTTGCAGGTCCCGCCCGGAGTGTAGCCGCTGCAATCGCCGGCGCCTGGGCAGGTGTCGCACCGTGGAGCCCTGGGCTTGCAGTAGAGCCCGTGGCGAACACCCGCCCGGGGATCCAGGTTGGCCCGCGCCCGGGCCTTGCCCTCGGGGGTCTTCGGGCCGCCGCCGTTGTTTGTGCCCGGTCGTGCTCCCATCGGTTTAGACCTGCCCTCCACAATGGCCGCCGGGGTAGGCGAACACCCGGTTTCGGGCCAGATTGCCCGGCACCTGCACCCCCACCGCACCTGTGAAACGCGATCCTGGGGCGATTGTGGGGCTCATCGATCCGCCAGTCCGCTACTTCCTCCATTACCCGCCCGTCTGAGGGAGTTTTTGGCCCTTCACCCCCGCCCGCGTGGATCCACGGCTGCCAGCGCCAACTTGTCGCCGGCAGGTCCCGGCTACACGTCACCACGGAACGGGTCTTCGCCCCCGTCAACGTCGGCACCGTCGCCGGCGCCGTCCCCCAGGGCGATCTTCAGGGCCTCCAGCAGGTCCGCCCAGGTCTCGGGGCGCAGGGTGAGGCCCTTCTTCGTGGGGGTGTACTCACCGCCGGGCACCACCGGCACCGTCCAGACTCGCGCGTCTACGAGGTCCACGCCGTTGTACTCCGTCCGCCGGAGCCGCACCACTTCCCGCTGGTTCTTCGGCAGTTCCGCAATCAGTTCGCCCGTGCTCACAGTCCGCCGACCTCCTGCGGGGTCTTTGCCCCGCTGCTTCGTTTGTCCCGATCCCGGTCCGGCTTTGGTCTGTCCCTGTTCCCGGTTTGGTCTCGGTTCTCTCCCGTCGCCCATATGCCACCGGTTTGTCGCATCGGCAGGGCCTCCACCCCCCGAGGTCCACGGGTCGGGCAGGTATGCCCACCTCTTCGGCAACTTCTACGTAACTGCTTCCCGCTTCGCCCGCTTGCCGCACCACCCGCACCGATCCCCAGGGCGCACCGGGCCACGTCCACAAGCCGCGCACAGGAGCCCGCTGGAGCCCCGTAGAGCGCCGCGGAGCTGTGCTTCCGGGGGTACGGTGCCCCCCGCCTCATTCTGCGCGATCCTGGGGCCGTCTGGAGCCGTTCCCGCCCGTTTGTGTGTCATTGCCCATCCCCCCCAAAACACCGCTTTTGTCGGCAATGCCCAGGGGCGCAAGGGCATCCGCCCAACACTCCACGGGCACAATGCCCGGGATGGGCTTGTCGGGCCGCAATGGATCCCCAGGCCCGAACAGGGGCAAGAGAATCGCCGGCCGCTCCCGATCCGGTTTCACGCGCTGCTCCAGGTTGCCGATCCGCGCCCGCAGGTTCACCTCTCGCCGCCTCCGATCCGGGCCTCCAGGGCCTCCAGCCGCTCCAGAATGTCGGCCTCCAGGGGCCGGCCTAACACCCGCTCAAAGAGCACCTTGGCCGCGGCCACGTCGCCGCCTTTCGCTTCCGCCACAAGCCGCTTCGCGATTGCCGCAAGGTCGCCGGGGCTCACCGCCGACAGGAGCGCCGCCCGGAGCTCGCCCACGCGGGCCGCGTAGGGGTTGCCGGGTCCACCCGGATTGCCGGCCACGAAGCGCCCGGTGGAGGGGTCGCGATCCCCCCGTTTCTGCCGTTTGGTGTCGGTGCTCACGGTCGCCATTGGCGCCTCCGGGCCGGCTGTTTTCGGTGCTCCCGCTGTTTCTCACGGGGCAAGACAGCAAGACAGCAAAGACAGCCGTTTCCAAGAGTCTCCTTACACGAGGCTTTTTTCTTAAGGGAAGTTTCTGGAAATTGGTGTCTTGGTGTCTTTGCTGTCTTGCGTGGGTTAGCAGCCCCGTAGCGCAAGGCAGGGGTAGACAGCAAGACAGCAACTTCAGCCCGCGAGAAGGCCGATCCCGCGCCACCCTCGTTGCTGAGGTTGTCCTGCACGCTCCTGCTCGCACCCCATCCCCCGGAGCTTTTCGCCCACCTGTTTCGCTGTCATGGTGTGCCGCAGGCCTTGTTCCTGCGCCCAGGTGCGGTAGGCATCAAACAGGGCCGCGGAAGGAACCCACGCTTCGGGCGCCAATATGCACCGCTCGCCGATGAAGTCCCCGAGGGGATTCATGCTGTCCCGATAAGCCGCGGTCGAAAGTTCCACCACTTCGGGCACCTGGAGCCCGTCGCGTTGCCATGCCAGACACCCGGATACCGCCCAGGCGAGAATGGCCGCGCCGCTTCGGGCAGGATCGCACAGGGCCTCCTTGACCTCGGGGTTGCGCTCTTCGCGTGGGATTGTATTGGGGAAGGGCACCTCCAGGATCCGTTCCCAAAGAGCATCGTCATCGTCACGGGCCTTCGGCCGGTCATTGGCCGCGAGGAATAGCTTGAACTGCGGCAGGAACTCGAAGCTATTCGCATACAGCCGCCGGGCCCTCACCCGATCCCCGCCGGTCAACTGCTTGATAAGCCCCTCGGCAAGCCGCGCCCCGTCGTCGGTTTCAATGCTCACCACAAGGCGCTTGCCGGCCATGTTCGCGAGGTCATCCTTCGGGCCGCCCGTGGGCTTGCGTTTCAGGAAGGCCTCAAAGTCGCAGGTGTGGGCGTAGTCATCCCCCAGGGTCGCCTGGAGCGCCCCCAGGAAGGTGGACTTGCCCGACCGCGCCGGGCCGTAGACAAAGAGGAGCTTCTCTTCTCGCGTGGATCCTGTGAGGGCATACCCGGCCACCTGCTGAAGGAATTGCTGGAGGTCCCGATCCCCGCAGGTCACGCGCTGGAGAAACTCCGCCCATAGGTCGGAACGGTAGTCCCACGCGGCCTCCGGGTCGTATTCCACCGGGCAAAGGTGTGTGAGGAGGTCTTCGCGTCGGTGCTCACGGAGCTCGCCGGTTCGCAGGTCCAGAGTCCCGTTCTGCACGTTCAGGAGCCACGGGTCCGCGTCCAAGTCGGCCTGGGCTACAGGTATCCCGGGCGCCGACTCCGCGCACCACAGCATAGCCCGGAGCGCCCGATCCCGCTCACTCGCGAAGGCGTGTTTCACGACCTCCTTCTGCTTGTCTTCGTCGGCAAACAGGGCCGCCTCCGCGAAGATACTCCGCGCCGTTTCCTTTGCCAGTTCGCGCACCGTGTTCCCCGTGTCGGGCCGCCACCGCTTCCCATCCCACAGGAACCACGTGGCCAGGGGAGCGCAGTAACGCAGGTCCCGCCCGTGCCGGGCCACAAGCCGCTGCCCGTTGCCCACGTCGGTGCGATTCCAGGTGCCTTGTGTGTCGGGCGATCCGTCCGCCTGCTGTCTCGCCTGCTGCTCCTGCATTGCGTCGCGCCCTCCCGGGGTGTAGAAGTCCGTGGTGCCGGCAATGGCCTTGCCCAGGGTGCGCTCCCGGTAGTCTGCCCGCTCCCACTTCTCGCGGTATCGGCCGGATTGCCGGAACAGGGCGTCCATTCGCTCGCGGTCGGCACCGGTCCAAAAGGCGAGGTGGGAGCAAAGGGCGAGGTCCCCCGCGCTGTCATCCTCGGGGTAGCCGCCTTCCCACAGCCGCGAAAACTCCGCGCCGTTCCTTGCCGACCGCGCCTTCTCCAGGAGTTCCCGATCCTCCAGGGCCACAGGTGCGCTTGCCCTTGGGGATGGGGCATCGGCCTGCGGTTCCTCCTCGCCCAGGTGCCGGGCGTGGAAGGCCGCAAACTCCTCGGTGCGATCTTCGACGGTGAAGGGTGTTCCGGGGATATGGGCGCCGGTCACGGTGAAGTACTTCGGCGATCCAGCGCCGTAACACTCCACGTCACCGCGCTTGCGCCGGCCTGGGGGCAGGTCCCCGAACAAGAGCACGTGGAGGCCGGTCCCGCTGGGGCTTGCTTCCGTGTAGGAGTTCAGGTCCGCGAGGGCCTCCTGCGCCCAGGGCTCAAGCTCGCCGGTCTGGGGGTCCCGGCAATGGTCCAGGTCCACTCCGCACAGCCTGCCGGCGAAGTTGATCCCGATTCCGTCGAAGCGCGAAGCGTGCTCGCAGGCCGTCGCGAAGTCCCTCCAGGTCGCGGGCCTGCTGGTCGCCGCCTTGTACCTGCCTTCGCCGTCGGAGCCGGGTTCGCCCGATCCTGGACGGGCTTGATAGGGGACCTTGGTGGGCTTGCCGTCGCGGGCCTCAAAGCGCCAACACACCCATTGGGGGAGCGCCTTGAGGGCATCGGGGATATTGCCCCACGGGGCGCTTTGGGGTATACTGCTTGTGCGTTCTGCTGCCGTCTGTGTCCTGCCTGCGCCCCCCTCGCCCGGGGGCGTTCTGGTTTCCGGGGTCATGCACAAGCCCCCCCAGCGCAGGCGATCTTCCCGGCGAGTTCCTCACGGAGTTTCCGCGCCCGCTCCTGCCTCCACGCCTCCTGCCGGCGCTCCAGGTCGGCCACGTCCACCCCCAGCTCGCCCAGGGCGATCCGTGCCGTATGGGGTATCCCGCAAGTGCCGCGTTCCGCGTGGTAGTAAGCGTGGTAGTTCACCCCCAGGGCCGCCGCCATTGCGCCGATCCCCAGTCCTGCCTGCCGTCGCAGTTCCTCCAGCGGACTCATGTTCCGGGCCTCCTGTGTGTGCCTGGGGGCCGTAACGAAAACGGCCCCGCCGCGCTTCGTGGGCGCTTGACGGGGCCTGTTGGGAGTTGCCCGGAACGGGTTGCCGATGGGCCGGGGCGAGAGGAAGAATTATACCCGTGTGAAAATTAATTCTTGACCTGCGCCCGGCGCGTCGGCTATCCTCGCTCACACAATCGGGGCATACAGAAGTCCCTACAGGGCCCGCGTCAAGGCTGGGAATTCCTCTCGCGGGTTCAGGCTGTTGTCACGGAAACCTCGCTGGCAGGCGGGGTTTTCGTGGTTCTGGTGGGATTATGGAGGAAGGCCCCCAATTACGTCAAGCGTCTTCTCGTGGCTTTTTTGTGAAACTTTAAGAGAGTCCCGTGAATCTGCAAAACGGCACCCGTAATAACGCACTCCGAACTTGGTGGTAATACTGTCATGTCCCCCTTTCCGTGCTTTCCTCCCGTGCTCGCCTCCTGCGCTGGTCACGCTTCCGGCAGGTATCCGAACAGTACCTCGCCGGGTGCCCCCGTGTAGCGCCGGTCACGAAGTATTTGCCGCAGGGTTTCCACGAACGCCGGCGAGGCGCCGGGCATCGGTGGAGTTCTGCTTCGCCGGCGAGTACCCGCCACAAGCCGCGCACCGCGAGGTTCAGCCTCCGGGTCTTGTTGGGCACCTGGGCGATCCGCGGCGGTTTGTCATCCTCCCAAACGAACAGTTCCGTGGGGTGTTCGGCATACCGCTCCAGCGCCCATCGCTGATTCGCGGTCACGGTGAGGGAATGCCCGGCTGTGAGGTCCGCGGCGATCTTCCGCAGGAGCTCGGCGATCTTCTCTTGCCCCAGTTTCCTCGGGTCGCCCCATTCGGGGTCTTCCCCATCCGGCATGACAAACCATCCGCCGAAGGGTGAGGGGTTGTAGCCCTCACATGGGGGGAGGGTGTCCGCCCAATGTTTCACCTGCTCGCCGGTGGAGTTCAGGGTCCACAGGAGCGCGTCGTATTCCTCGGGCAGGGGCGTCACTCTTGGCCGCTCACTCACCTGGGCCCCCCTCCTCGGAACAGCCGCTCCCACCACGGGCGCCGCTCCAGTTCGCGCCGGAGCCGGGCGTTCTCCTCGGCCTGCCGATCCACGGTCGCCTGGAGTTCGTCCAGGGCTTGCCCCTCTGCCCGGGCAGGTTCGCCTGGGGGAAGCGCCCGAAGGGCTTGGTCAAGGGCCCTCCGCAGGAAGTCGCGGTCTTCGGTGACGGCCCGGAGTTGCTCCCGCAGTTCCTCCACCGTCCGCGAATGTCCGTCCGTGTCCGTCCGCGAATGTCTACGCGTGTCCGCCCGTTTCCGCACACTATCTCCCGGTCCTGTCACGCTTTCGGGCGTTGTGTCCGGTGAGTCCGCGTTCGTGAGTCCGTCCATGTCGGGGGGGTGTCCGGCTGTGTCCGGGTCTTCTACTCGCAGTTTCTTTCCGTGGGTTTCCGCAAACCGGGCCAACTCCGCCCCGTCAATCATTCGCCGCTCACGCTTCCCGTCAAGGCGCTTCGTGGCCGACAGTTCGCCCTCGGCGATCCACCGCCGGAGGGTCCTGTCCGTCACCCCCAGGGCCGCCGCTGCCTGTTTGATTGTGAGTGTGGGCATGATGGCTCCGGTTACTCAAAGAGGGTCGGGTTTACCTGCGGCGGCGGGATCGGGCGCGTGTGTTGAATATGCGCGAGTCCTGAAGTTCCGGCGGGCCGTCTATGGCGTCGCTGAGCACGACATCGAGGAAGGACTCGCCCTCCTTCTCGGCTCGCTCCTGAAAGACCGCGACGATCGCCGCAGTCATGGTCTCGACGTCGTAGCCAGTGGTCTGCTGCACCTCGGCGAAGGCTGCCTGATAGACGCGGAGCAGGAGCGCCGGCCCGATTGGGGTTCGGGTTAGGCAACGGAAGGAGGCGTCTCCCACGAGCACAATCACGGACGCGGCCTCCTTCTCCACTCCGGTCTTCGACCGATGCCCCACGAGGGTATTCCCTATCAGGGCGTGGTAGTAAATCTCGCCGCCGTAAGTTTCCTGCAGTAGCTTGAGTTGCCGGCCGAGGCGGTTGCCGTCGCCTCCCTTGGCCGAGCCGGTCTTCGTCTTGACTTGGTGAAAACTCAGCGCCTCTTCCGGCACGAAGGGGACCTGCACGATGTCGGAACCGGGGAACGGGTTGCCCTCGAGGTCGAGGTTCTCTTGGTCGTCTCCGCGTGGTTCCGGCGCGCGGATGTTGCCCCGCATAGCCCCGATCACGTCTTCATGAAGGTGGCCCAATAGCCCCTCGATTATCATCAACGCCTTATGGCCCACGAGAGCCGCGATGGCTTTCTCGAAGGACCCGACGCAGAGCAGGTACTGCGTAGCCGCGAGGATGTAAGGGTCGAGTACATCGCCGGGGTTGCGTCCGCACTGCATGTCTGCTGCAGTGCAGGGGAAGGTGCTGACGATCTCCGTAACCTTCGCGACAATCCGGCCGACGACCGTCTCCGGATCGCGGAAGGCGCGGACGAGGTGCGTCCTCTGCGCCAAAGCATCAGTGAGATTGAGCAAAGCCTCCTGCGGAACGCCCTGCTCCACGAGGAAGCCGCGGTAGGTACTCGCGAGGTCGGAGAAGTATAAGTCGGAGAGCATCGTCGGTGGTTCGTCGTGAAGGTACGCGGGGATCGCGAGCGCTAGTCGCAGGTCCCCGAAGACGCGCGCACACAGTTCCGCAGCGGTCGCGAACTCTTCTATGAAGGAACTGGCCTGCGCCTCGAGAAGGGCCTGGAGAATGTCCCATCTCACTTGGTGAATTGGATTGTCTGGCGGGACGAACTTGAGGTGACGCGTTCCCCCTGAGCCGGTCAGACTAAGCTGGCGCATTGTCGGCTCCGCTCGCATCGAAGAGTGATATGCTCGGCACCCGTTTGCGCCCGTTGTTGCGCGCGGCTGCACGCAACCTGCGTGTGGCTTCGTCAAGCATATAAGCCACGTCTGGCGCTTCGGAAGCCTGCGCCGCGCCACCGCGAAGAGCCTCGAGCACCGCGCGGCCGACTGCCTCCCCGAGCTTTACTGGCACCGCGTTCCCGATCTGCTGGTATGCGTCGTGCATACTGCCCGCGAAGGCCCAATCGTCGGGGAAGCCCTGTATCCGGGCGCATTCTTTCACGGACAGGGGGCGGAGGGCTTGAGGGTGGCACAGGCCCGTAGCTTTCCGGTTTGCTTTGCCGGTTATGGTCGGCGCGGGCTTGTCCCAATCCAGCCGGCGGAAGAAGCCGGTCTTCCCGCCTCCTGCCGCATATGATGCACCGAGGGCTTCTTCCTGAAGTTCCTTCGGGATGTCCCGCCAGTTGCCTCCTGGGGGCACCAGGGCGTAAAAGCGCGCCATAAAGTTCCCGTAGTTGGAATGCGGCCCGGGATCCTCCATCAAGTCCGCAATCACGTCACGAAGCGTCATGAAAGGACGGTGGGGGATGCTATCGGGACCGTGCGTCGGCCGCGGCAAGGGCGGCGGGGCACCGTCCCGCGAAGCAAGCATGATGAAGCGCCGCCGATGTTGTGGGGCTCCATATTCGGCCGCATCAAGGACTCCGAAGCGCACATCGTAACCGATCACGCGGACCTCGTCGATGATCCTACGAATCGCGGTCCCGCCCAACTCGTTTGCCTGCATCGGGGCAGCTCCGTCGGCGGTCGGCGAACCGTCCTGCTGTGAGTAGGAACTCAGGTTCCAGCGTTGCCCCGGCCGGTCCTTGATTGGCCGGTGACTGAGGGCCGCCGTGACGAGGCTTGCGACATTTTCGAGAAGGAAGTGCCGGGGCCTGATTTCGTTGACCAGGCGCAGGTATTCAAAGATAAGGTTTCCCCGCGGGTCTGACAGGCCGCATCGGTTGCCGCCCGTCGAGAAGCTCTGGCAGGGCGGGCCACCGATCACTATGTCTACGTCGCCGAAGGTGCCGGTCAGCTCGCGCAACTCCGCGGCCGTGAGGTCGCAAACGCTTCGATCAACGAGGCACACGTCGGGCCTGTTGCTGCGAATAGTCTCGCAACATTTCGGGTCTATTTCGACGCAGAGGTTGGGGGGCAAGCCCGCGAGCCCGAAGCCGATGTCGAGACCCATCGCACCGGAGAAGAAGGACCACACAACGAAATCATATTGAGGCAAGAGTTCACTACCTCCGGAATTGTGGTGGTACACTGCCGGCGCTCAAGCGCCGTTTCTATCGATCCTGCCGAATGGGGGCAATGCCCCACCCGGGGCGGCCGCCGCGCTTGTGGGGCTCCTGTGTCGTTCCTTGGCCCTACTCCGCGTGGCTTGTGCCCAGGAGCCCGGCCAATGATTCCCGCTGTTCCTGTGTGAGGTTCGCCAAGGCTGTGGCGAGGGCCTGCACCTGGGGATCCACCGCCGGCGCAGATTCGTCCTGCACAAGCCGGCGCAGGTCTTCGTCGTTCACGTGCAGATAGACCTGGGTGGTTCCCACGTTCGCGTGCCCCAGGAGCCGGCGGACGTGCTCCACCGTGGCCCCCTCGCGCCGCAGGGTGTTGGTGGCGTAGGTGTGCCGCAGGGTGTGCGGGGTCACGCGCTTTTCAATCCCGGCCGCTTCCGCGAGGGTTCCCACGAGGGACTGGAGGTAACGGGTGGTGAGGCCCTGCCCGTGCTCCCGATCCCCGCGCCCCGTCGCACCTTCCCGCAGGCCCACGAAGAAGGCCTCCTTGCCGTTCAAGCCCAGGTCCTTCCGCTTGCCCGCCCAGGCCTGCAACCATTGCAGGGTTTCGCGATCCACGGGCACCACCCGATCCTTAGAGCCCTTGCCCTGGTTCACGCGCAGGGTTCCCGCCTGGAGGTCCACGTCCACCCCGCGCAGGGCCACAACCTCCGACACCCGCAGGCCGGCGCCCAGCATGACCTGGAGCATGGTGCGGTTTCGCAGGCCGGTGGTGCAGGCTGTGTTCACGGTGGAAAGGAGGGCATCGACCTCCGCCGGGGTGAGGGTCACAGGAAGGCGCTTCGGGGTCCGCTTGCCGGTCTTGGGGGTGTGGTTCACTTCGGGCACCTCGCTTATTCGTATTATGCATATTATACGAATAAGAAACGGGGTTG
>Ga0255340_1006276_pt1 | contig 10366 bp, 13 predicted proteins | sample wastewater_treat_7_FD_192417 | JGI IMG/M metagenome (GOLD analysis project Ga0255340, IMG submission 192417) | Wastewater microbial communities from Lulu Island WWTP, Vancouver, Canada - plant10 | ecosystem: Engineered > WWTP > Wastewater > Unclassified | place: Canada: Vancouver, British... | reverse complement strand
TTATTTGAAAGCTCAACATTGATAAAATTGGGTTACAAATTAAACGATAAAACTGCTATTGGAACTATTACTAAGTATTATGTTTTGTTTTTGAGGATTGCTTAATGCCTGATGCCGTTAAAGTTATGGTGTATAGAAAGGATACAGAATATCCTAAACCTGATACTGATACTTTACTAGCTACTGATACTACGGTATCAGATGGAACGTGGTCTGTATCAGCTTCCTTTGCGGTAGGTAGGCATACAATATATTCTCAGAGTGAAGATTTAGCAGGTAATAAATCGCCAGTAGTTGGTGTAAAACAGGTTGCTAGGTTACCAGTACCGTTTTATGTGTCTGAAACTATTGATTGGTATGTGGGCGAGTTAAATGAAATGTATCTTGGTTTAACAGTAACGTCGTAGGTGAGTAATGAAAGTTCATATTTATAGGATGTTAGAAAGTAAACCTAATCTAGACAAGGATAGTTGTATAGGTACGGTAGAAATACCACCTAATAGTGATGGTACATTTAATATTGTGGTATCATTACCAGAAAGGGGACATAAGGTAATCTACCCTGTTACTGAGAAGAAAGAAGATGGCACTCGTGTAATTGGGAAAAAGATAAATATCGTATTAGAGGATTAATATGCCAGAGATACTTAAAACATTATCAGAATTAGATGTAAAGGTTTTCTCGATTAGTAAGAAAGACAATGGTATTATAGAAATAGCATTAGATATAGTTTCTTATACACAAAAAAACTGTACAATTAATCAGTTCCAAGTTAAGATGGCTGATGGTAATTGGTATCCTTGTGCTTATAATGCCGCTGATTTAATTAATATTGAATTAACTAATGAGGTAACACGTGTAATACTAAAATGGAATGCGTTATACGATTTGGGTTGTATGCGAATGTGGGATAGTGTAAGTATTAGATTTTCTTTTATTGATAGAATACCAGAAGAAGGAGTGGGTAGGGATACTGGTTTCTATTACCTTAATATTAAAGATGTTAATTTTACACACCCACTTATTGAAAAATTACCACCTTACTTTGACCCATATTTAAGATTTGAGTTTAAGACAAGGGCTATAAATCATAAATGCCATAGTCATTATCAAATAGAAATAGACACATCTCCAGTATTTAATTCTCCCGATTACCGCATCTTTGATAGTATGAATAATCCTGAGTATTGGTTAGCTGATAATGAGGCATTTCCCGTATATGGTGTAAAGAATAATATTGCCCATAAGATTGTATTCTTTAATCCTGCGCTAACTAGTTCCAGTATAGGAAAATATTATTATCGAATAGTACCAATAGTATTTACTAACTGGGTTGTTATTGAAAATCCCGTTGATGGTTTAGTACTCATTGGTAACAATATTGATGTAAATGGGTATGTTATAAATTTTGAAAATGAGTGAGGTGAGTATGGAAAATGATGAAAAAAAATATTGTAAGATTTCTTTTAGTGGTTGGTTAAATCTACTTATTACTATTGTTGGTATAGGAATAATGATTTATGTAATGTCATTGAGAGCTTCTGATATGAGTTTGTCTAATCTAAGTGATATACGAAAACTAAAAGAACAAGTTGAAAAACACGAAGTATCAATCGCTGTAATTCAGCAGTCTTTACAAAACATACAAGATAATCAGCAAATTCAATCGGCTGATATAAAAGAACGATTTAAAGAACTGAATAATAAGATTGATGCTTTACCTAAAAAAATGGAGACAAGATGAAGATAAGAAGGTTTATCTTGGCGGCATCTGCTATAAGGGACATAATTGAAGAGTATTATAGAGATACTCGATTGGGTTCGGATGGTGGCAGAAAGCTGACCAAAACAGAACAGAAGAACTTAGCCTATGCTTGCATAGAAGCTATTGTTTATGTTGTGGTTGGTAAAGAAACAAATAAAAAATAGGAGGTTGTTATGATGGATTTTTTAAAGAATGCGTTTCAATCTGACGTTATTGCGGGGGTTGCCAATGTGCTAATTGTCTTAGTGCCAGCAATCGCTACTTTCTTTCTTGGTATGAAGAAATACAGTAACAAAGCAAAACTGTATATGGGGCTTGTAAAAGAATGTATTGATTTACTGGATGCTATATCAGATAGTTTGCAGGAGAGTAGCGAATCTGGAAAGAAAATTAGTAACAAAGAAATGAGTCGAATAATGGAAGAAATAAAAGAGATAGAATGCAAGTGGGAACAGATAAGACATAAGGAGGTTGCGAATGAAGAATGTTCTAATTAAGAGGGTTTGTCATAATAACGATGGTGTATTTGGGGTTATGATGATAGAAAATAATCCTAGATTTGTTACTGTCGAGCCCAAGTGGTTGGGTAATTATAAGAGTATATCTTGTATTCCTGTGGGTACATATACTTGTAAGATGACTAAATCTCCACGCTTTGGAGAGACTTACGAGATTACTAATGTGCCAGACAGAAGTAATATTCTTATTCACTGGGGTAATTTTTCTCGTGATACTGAAGGTTGTGTTATAGTTGGTAGTGGATTTGATTATGATTTGCGAAATGGTTCTTACATAACTAATTCGGTAGATGCTTTTAGGCGGTTTATGAATTTGATGCAGAAAGAAGAATTTACTCTTGTTATTGAAGATGTTGATAAAATATCGGTATTACAAGAGAAGACAAAGAAGGGTGGAAAAAGTTGAGTGAAGAAGCCAATAAAAGATTGAGAAAAGAATGCCCGCTATGTGGCTCTACGTTGAATATGCGAGGAGTTCGTAATAATGCCCAACGTTACGTCTGCCCTAAGTGTAGGAAATGGTTTACCGCTGGTAAAAACACCGATATAGAAATATTGAAGGACAATCCTGAGAGGTTAGTATTCAATAATTTCAAGGAATTTACCAGAATGGTAATACTATCAGATATGCACTGTGGACATTTTTTCGGACTAACTCCTGAACAATGGCATCTAAGATTACTAACTGGGAATAAAATTCCTGTAATTGGCGGGAATGCAGATGACCAAGAAGCTATTGCTGAGTTTCAGCGACAGTCTTGGAACTGGTTCTGCGATACTCTAGATTCCATTAAGCCAGTAAATATACTTGTAGTTAATGGCGATGCTATTGATGGACGTGGAGAACGTAGCGGGCAGACTGAATTAATTGCGTCTGATAGACTTACTCAATGCAATATGGCGCAAGAAGTTATTAGGCAAGTAGATGCTGAAAATATCTATATGACTTATGGGACACCATATCATACTGGTAATATGGAAGATTTTGAAAATGTGATAGCCAATAATTGTAATGCGCATTGTATAAGACCGCATTTAAGACTAAAGGTGCGAGATACTGTATTTAGTATTAAGCATTACGCTCCGCATAGTAACGCTACTTATGGATTTGCCACACCTCTATTGAGAGAGGCGGTAGATAAAATGTTAGATGGTATCTATGATGGAGAACAGTATGATGTAATTGTGAGAAGTCATATTCATCGTGGTATCTACATTGATAGTGCGGGAATGCCGAAAGTAATAATTACGCCAGCATTGCAGTATGGTTCTAAATACGGTCGTAAGCAATTTCGCACTAATCTATCCTACGGTTTTACTGTGATAGATGTATTTAATAACAATGTAATCCATAACAAGTTTTATACTGTTAGTGTAAAACCTAAAACTGAACAGATAATATATGCGTAACGAATTAGAAAGGATGTTAGATGATGGTATTCCGTTCTCTAAAGCTAAACAAGTATTAAAGGGACGACGTGATGATAGTCGTAAGAGAGATGAGAAACGTTATAAAACAAGAATAAAAAAACAAAAAAGAGGAAAACGATGATAAAGATAAAAATTAAGATTAAAGGCAAATGGGTAGAACTTACACCACAAGAGTTTACAGAACTTAGTCGTGAGATTTTGGGAATATTTAATGACAATAGTAAAATTCCTACACTTCTGCCACCATATCAGCCAGATATAGCACCATATAAGCCAGAGGAAATACCGTATAAACCAGATATATATCCGTATTATCCAGATGTAGTTCCCTATACGCCATACACACCACGTATTGCACCATCCACAGCACCATTTACACCATATATACCCCTATATACTATTACGTGTAGTTCAAAAACTTTTGATTCTTCAGGTATGGCTAGGAGTTAATATGTGGACTATAATTTTAATTATCAGTATATTGGTTTGGGCATTATCTCGAGGGTGCACTGAGGGATATAAGTGGGCAACCGATGAACGCTGTGAGAATAATAGGTTTGTATGTGGTAGATTTGAGACAAATCCACACGCTTTTTTAGATTACCATTCGTGGCGTTATGTAGAAGCTATTACCTATATTGTGGGTTTATTAGTTGCATCTAAATTTGAATTATCTTTATGGTTATTTTTAACAATATTTGGAACTTATTTATTTAGTATCTATGCTATTTACGAGAGGGTATTGAATAAGATTGTGTATGATAAATACTGGTATCCCCAGAAGGGAGACTTCTATATCTTTGGTTTCAATATCAAAAATAGTTCAGCTAGAGAAAGGTTCTTTATTGTTTTAGGTTTAGTATTGGCGTTAATTGGCATATTGAAGGGATTATAAATGAGTAGAATAATTTCCAAGACAACTAATTTTTTACGTGGTTCGTTTTGCGGGACAGACCCGATGGATATTCCTGAAGATGGGGCGTATAGTATTGTTAATGCCGAGATGAATCAAAGTCTTGGAATAGTTTCCTCAATGCCAAAGGATAAGTGGGTAGATACTATTACTAATACTGAAATTCCCATTGATACCTCAATGAAAGTTATGGATTCCTATATCTATAAGTATGATAATTATCAGATACAATTAATAATTTACAGAACAACATCTGACAATTATACAATGTGTATAATTTATGAGTGTGGAACTGATGTGCAGAAATATAATGTGACAATAGCTCCAGCTGATTCATATACATTTATTCAGTCTCCAGATGGTAGTGTGCGTATAATTGCCAAGAGTGGGAATGCGGTAAAAAATTATTACTTTAAGTGGGGTGGATATAAAAGACTGGCATATACAAAGCATACATTAGAAGCACCTCTCTATATATTTGAAGAGAATAAGATAGATACAATGCTTTATGATGGTGCTATTTCAAATGTGGTTGTAAGTGATGGTTATAGTTTTGCAATAGCAGAAGGCGGGCATTACATATTAAAGTGTAAGAATAACGTTAATGGTATTGAAAGTATTAGAGAATCTTATTCATATACTTATTTTACTCATCCTGTAAGAATAAGAATTAGTTCTGGTTTTCTAATGGTATTAGATGATATAGAAAAAAGAATAAAAATAATATACGCAGGTTATCGTTTTGGTACTAGTGATGAGTTAGTAAAAGATTTGGATTTGTGCACTATATTTTCAGGTATATCAACATATAGTATTACACCTAATTATATGCTAATGGACTTTGATGGTATGTTTGAGTACCTAACTTTTACATTTGCTTTTATTTATGAGGGTAGTGACCGTAGTTTACTAGGAATGTTTAAATATGGAATAAGTTCAGGAACAACTACTCAAATGATTGTTTATCAACTTAATGATGTAATAGAAGAGAGTGGATGGCAAAACTCATATTCCAATAGACATTTTACAGATGGTTTGTCTTATGGTGCAGGTTATATACCACGAATGGAAACTGGTGGAACAGATACTACTGGTGCTACAAATTGGTGGGCATCTGGTAGATTAAATGTGTCTTATGATAATAATGGTACGAGAATTTCTAATTATGGCTGGAGTTGTGTAAAAATTATAAAGACCTCGTTCAGTGGAAATACATATTTCTTAGTTACTGTTGGTTTAAATGGTTTGAAGTCTCCCATTGCTTTTTCTATTCCAACTGATAAAACTCACGGAAGTATTATAACTTATTGTGTTAAAGATTCTGGCGGCGTATTTGCTTCTGATGCTATTTCTACTTTTAGATTTACCGATGGTACTGGATTCAAGGGTTTTGCTCCCATAGCATTTCCACAAGACAAATCAAATCCTGATGCTGGGCGTCAGGATTTTTCTTTAATAATAGATATACATAGTGAATATACTGGTGGACAACTTAAACTAACTATTTTTACCCTTGAAATAAATAGGTTTAATGGTAGTCGAACACCCATACTGGGTAGAACTGAAATTTATTCAGATTTTAATCCAACTTCATCCCAACCAATTCTGAATAATGCGATTGATGGGGATATTGATTTTTATGAATTTATGTCGTATTATGAGGAACATTATGTAACTACTCGTTGTAGGGTTTCCGTTACTGGTAATACTGCTTACTTTCCTGGCGGTGGTTATCCTGCTTGGTTTTCTCTTACTAGTGATAATGTACTTAAATATATATACAATGCAATGAATATAGATATTACATCACATCTTTTTAATCCCAATGCTACCAAGAAATTATTTATTGCATTTTCTCTACAATATGATGGATACCAAAGAGGTGCACTTTCTAATCCTTATGTTGTTATTGTTGATGATAGTAACGAATATAGTTATTACTTGTCAATAAAACCCAATGTAAGCACAGCCGTAAAACGTATTACGGGTATAGATGTTTGGGGTAGTATTAGTGAAAGTGTTAAATCATCATATAGACAGGGTTTATATTATCTATGTCTAAATGTTCCATTCTTAACCGAAGATTATGATAATCTTAATATTGTAATGTCTCGTGCATTTTCAACGGATTATTATCCTATTGATGATATGTATTTATTTAAAGTAGAACATAGTAAACTAACAAGTAGTTCCTATGAAGATATTACTGATATACCCGAAGAAACACCTAATCAAGCATTTGTATATCGTCAAGCAGTTGTAGGTGGTGGCAAATGTTTCGCTAGTAATATAGAGAAGACTAAATTGTTAAAGGATTGCTATAATTATTTATTTCGTAGTGTGGCTAATAGTTTTGATATGTTTAACTGGGGTGAAGAATATGCAAAGTTACCACTACGTAGTTCAGTAACAGGGATGGGATACTATAATGGGAGAGTAATAGTATTTGATAAGACTACTATGATAGTAGTAAACGCCGCTTCGTTATCTATTGAAGATGTATTTGAAGGTATTGGATGTTGTGCAGAGCAGTCTGTTCTTAGCACAAAATATGGTTTATTTTGGGCGGACTGCGGTGGAATATATTTATGGGATGGTGGTATTCCACAACGTATTAGTGATAATATTAATAGGGATGCAAATGGAGAAGGGACTACTCATTTTGGTTGGTTAGATAGAACTGATACAGAAAAGGAAGGCACAAAAATTCTATTTGATAATGTCAATTTACGACTAATAATTACATCGGGTAGCGTTGGATATTTCTTTTATATCCAATGGAAATCTTGGCTTTTCTTTACAAACAGTATTTCTTTCCGAGCAGATGGTTCTTCTACAAAGATGGTTGCTAGTCCAAAAGGTGAGTTTTTCATATATGTATATGTAAAACTATCAGAAGAAGCCACGTATTGTAAGTTACAAAAATACTTATTTGCAGGTGAAAGTAATAGTTATAGAGAAGGGAAAATTATTACTAGGACAGAAATAGGTGGTAGTAATGTATTGCAGAAGAATTTTTCTTATCTACGTCTTAATACTTCTTATGCTCCTAATGCACCTGCGATTACTGCTCCTGTCAATGGAATGGTATTCATTGGTAATAGCATTAATGTATCTGGTACTGCTTATGATGGTATAAGTAATAATATTAAATATCAATGTTCAAAAGATATGGATTTTCATTCTGTATCAGAACTTTCTGATTTCAGTATAGATTCTAGGGTTTGTCATAATTTTGTGACTATTAAACCATCTAGAAACAAGACTGCCTCACGGGGAATCTACTGGATAAGATTTATGTTTGTATTACCATCGGGTAGTACTCGTCGTAATATTGGTGGATATGAATTAGCAATGCGAAATTTTAGGATAAATTAATATGAATAATTTTTTAGAAACGAATCATCAACCTAATGTAGATAACAAGAATGAGTTATTTCAGGCTTTTAAAAGAGTTTATGATATTATTAATGAAAATAGTGGAAAGATAAATACTATGTTTGATATTATCTCCGTAGATGAGAATCCTGCTAATAAATGTCCTCTAAAAAATAGTGATAGCGGGTTTATCAAAGTAGTACAGTATAAAGATACTTGTTATTTGTATGTAAAAGTATCTAATGGATGGAAAAAAATTTTATTAACGTAGGAGGTGAATATGCCGTTTAGTCCTTTATCAATTGTGGGAATGTCATTGGGAAATATATTAGCAGGTGAGTTATCAGCTCAATCAGCTAAGAGCACTTATAATAAGTCTATTAGAGATTTAAAAAAATCTGGTGCTTATAAAGATGCTAGTAGCGCAATAGATATGTTACTTAATATGGCTATGACTGATACGTCAGGCGATTATTATAAAAGCGTTATGGAAGCCCAAAGTGGTCTTATACGTGGTCAGATGGCTGAGGCTGAGAGTATAGCAAAGTCTGGCGGTATTAGTTCTGGTTTACTATCTATGCAACGCAGAAATGCTATGAGTGCCGTAGCTAGTAGTACTGGAGAACAATTACGCCAATACCGTATGCAAGACTTATCAAGACAGCAATCTGCGGCTGGAGCGGCAGGGCAATTAGCAGAAGGTCAGGCTAGTATGTTACAGGGGTTACTTGGTGGTAGAGCCGCTAGTATGGCTGGTGCTAGACAAGAGGGTATAATGGGTGCGGCTAACACAGCGGGGTCTATGTTTTTAAGCAATAAACAAAAGACTTTAGGTGATTTTATGCCACAAATACTGAAAATATTAGAGAACGGAACTGGCGTAGCTAATAATAATGCGACATCAATGCAAGTTGGTAAATCAACTATACCGACTGGTAGTAATACGGGTTTTGGTATTGAACCACCTGGAGAAGATTCTTCTGCTCAGATGCCAAATATTGGAGTAATACCAGATTTTTCTGCAACGCCAAAAAAGAAATTAGGTACTAGTATAGGTAATGTTGCGGGGAATATAGGTAATATATTTACTGACGCATACGAAGATATAGCAAATTTTCTAAAGAATTTATTTGGGGGATAATAATATGGCAGAATTAAAAATATCTGAATATATAATGCAAGCTAAGCAATCGAGGGAAAACCTCGAGAACAATCTTGCTAATGTGCTTATATCGGCTATCTTCCAGCAAAATATGGCTAAACTAAATGCTAAATTACAACAGGAAGCATACTTGGCACAAAGAGAATTTGATTACTATTTAACAAGACGCAATGTTATGAGCGAATTGGGACTTAGTGATTTACAGGAAGTATCTGATATTGACTCAATAATACAAACTGTAAATTCTTCTGAATCTGAAATTGGTGTAAATAATGTAAATAAAGCAAGAGAAATTTATCGAAAGAGTGCTGGAGAATTAGATAGAATTGCGGCAAGACACCAAGATATAGCTAGACAATTTAATAATTTGTTATCCGATTTGCTTGTGCGACGCAAGGATACAGACCAACCAATAAGTCGTGAAGATTTAGATGATATAGAAAAAAAGATTATCAAAGATAATAAATTTTCCAAAAAAGATGATTTAGTAATATTAAATGCGGTAAAAAACAGGGTAAATCTGGCAGATGTTCAAACATCATTACTAAATATGCAAAGTACCAAGACAAATATGGAAGTCGCTAAATCACAGGCATTCGTAAATATTGAACAGGGAAAATATTTTGGTAAGCAAGCAGAAGAATTAGGTCGGATTCCACCCTCGCTAGTTGTTCCATTTTTGGAATATCTCGGTCTCCAAACTCAACGGTATGTAACAAACTTTATGAATTATGCCCTTGTAAATGGTAAAGCAAATAAAGAATTAGTAAAGAGAGTTTTTGGAAATCAAGTAGTAGTAGATAAAAATAATAACAGACGTGTAATTTCATACAAACAAGTATATCCCTATGTAGCTAGTGGAGATTATGAGGGGTTTCTTAGGCTTCTAAAAGAGCATAATGTAGATATTGCTAATAATACAAATCCAATAGTTCAGTCAGCATATTTAGCTAGTATATCGCAACAAAAAGAACGTATGTTTTTTGAGGAATTAAAAGACCAATACAACGACGTTCCATCAGTAAAAAATTGGTTTAATGCTAAGGCTAATAACCAATCAAATAGTCAGATGAATACCAATACTAAACTTAATCTTAATTCTAACTCTAACCCTAATTTTAACTCTAATCAGTTATATCTTGGAGATATGATGAACAATCCTTTTCCTCTTAGTAGTGCTTTAGGTATGCAAAATCAA
>Ga0255340_1006259_pt1 | contig 10389 bp, 10 predicted proteins | sample wastewater_treat_7_FD_192417 | JGI IMG/M metagenome (GOLD analysis project Ga0255340, IMG submission 192417) | Wastewater microbial communities from Lulu Island WWTP, Vancouver, Canada - plant10 | ecosystem: Engineered > WWTP > Wastewater > Unclassified | place: Canada: Vancouver, British... | reverse complement strand
TCGTTATCGCTTTTCGTCCCAGTATTTATCTATCGGAGTAAGTATGGAAAAAGATGCAGGAGAGCCTTTCGATTGGCACTATAACAAGGGTTTTGATTTTTATGCACCATATTTGTTTATTAGTTCTCTCTGGAAGTTTAAATATATTGCACTAGGACATTATAAACTTAATTTTGGTCAAGGATTAGTGTTACAGTCAAGTCAACGATTTGGTAAGTCTTCTTTATTTTCTAACACGATATACAAAGAAGGAATAAGTAAGAGTGCCTCGCTGGATGAATCTCTGTATTTCAATGGATTAGCAACAACTATTGGTCATAAAAAATTAGAAATAACTGCCTTTTATTCAAATACTCCTCTTGATGGAACACTTGAATATGATTCGAACAATCTATTGGGCTTGTCATCAATAAAAACAGATGGAATACATCGTACGGAAAATGATTTTGTAAAAAAGAATGTAGCCCGTCAGATGGTGATTGGTGGAAATATTCAATACCACTTCCCGTTTTTAAAACTAGGTATTACTGGTTTTTCTTATTCTCTTGATAAGCCGTCTTTCCCCTCATCCAAACCTTATGCAATATACGAGTTTGCTGGCAAACACTATTCAACTGCTAGTATTGATTATAGGGCTCGTTTTCATCAATTCAATGTAGCTGGCGAAATGGCTATAGATAAAAATGGTGCTATGGCTACTGTTCATACCCTTTCTTTTCATCCTATTTCTCGTTTTGGATTGGTAGCTTTATATCGCTATTACCAGCCTGAGTATAGTAGTATATTTGGTAATGGTTTTTCACAAAGTAGTAGTACAAATAACGAAGAAGGCTTTTTTATGGGGACAGAATTATTGCCATTTCGTAAATGGAAACTGGTTTCTTATCTAGATGTGTTTTCTTTTCCGTGGTTAAAGTATTTAGTTAATACCCCTTCTCGTGGTTATCAAGGCTTTATTCAAGCAACATATACGCCGACTCGAAATACCACATTTTTTTGTCAATATAAATCAACATCCAAACAACGGAATGTGTTACTCGAAGAGATGGCAACACCAATGGTAAATCCATATACAAAAAATGAGTGGCGATTTCAAATTGATACTAACCCTTTTAAACATTTACATTGTAAAACAGGTATGCATTCCAATGAGTATGCCTCTCAACTCAATCATCCCACTTATGGTTTTCTCTTATATCAAGATGTTGGCTACGAATTTTCTAGTATCCCTTTGTTGTTAAATGCTCGTTATGCTTTGTTTGATGCCATTAACTATGATAATCGTTTGTATGCATACGAAAGAGATGTTTTATATGCTTTTTCTGTGCCGATGTATTATGGACAAGGAATGCGGTTATATCTAAATGTTGTTTATAAGCCTTTCCCTCAACTTACTTGGTATGCAAAATTTGCACATACTTGGTATGCCGACAGAAATGAGATAGGCTCTGAAGGAGAAACTATTTATGGAAATCAAAAAACAGATATCCGCATTTTAGTGAATTGGAAGTTTTAAACGAATTTTACCAGAAAAATTTCTATTTTTGTACAATACTAATAGTAATGCTTATGAATTCCTTTTATAATCTTGTCTCTTCCCGACAAAGCGATAGAGCCTTTTTGCCAAAAGGTATTGAAGATGAAAAATTACAGCGGATACTCGCCTCTGCTCAGTTGGCTCCTTCGGCATGCAATGCACAACCTTGGCATTTTGTGGTGGTAAATGAAACAGATAAGCGATTGCAAATAGCTGATGCAATGGCGTCTAAAGTCTTGGCAATGAATCATTTTACCAAACAAGCCCCTGTTCAGATTGTAGTCGTAGAAGAAAAAGCAAACATCAGTTCTAGTTTTGGCAGTTGGGCAAAAAGTAAACATTTTCCACATATTGATATTGGGATAGTAGCTTCCCATATTTGTTTAGCTGCAGCAGACGAAGGTTTGGGGACCTGCATGATTGGGTGGTTTGATGAAAAGAAGATTAAGAACATCCTTTCTATACCTGATGACAAAAGGGTATTGCTAGTAATCGTAATGGGTTATTCAGCTCAAGAAACTCGACCCAAAAAACGCAAAAAATTGAACGAAATAGTGTCGTACAATAGCTACAAAAAATAGGGTTTTTTAGAAAATATAAAACAAGCCAACGTTCCAATCTACCCCTTCTATTGATTGCTTCGGATGCGAAATTATTTCCGTTTGCTTGTTGTCTATAGTCCAAGTGTATATGTTACGTGTATAATCGATATTTCGTTTCGAATAAGTCCATTTCCCTTGAAATTGAAGACCTATGCTGGTATCTGTTGTTGGTTTTGCTATTTCCCAACGTATTTCTACTTCGGGTTGAATGATAAATGCATAACTTTCGGGGATATCATATTCTACTAATCTACGTTCGTTGCTATCGTATTTCTTTTGCCAAGAGAACGAAAAATCGTTTGGCAGATAACTAACTCCTCCTTGTAAGTAAATAGTTCCTGAGAATTTCCCTCCTTCAAAAGGAAATGCAAGACCCGCTAAAAACAGTTCGTTTTTTGCAAAATCGTATATATCATCTGAGTTTGGAATTGTAGTATAATACTGTGGCTGTTCGTGTATCTCATATAACCCATATTGAACAGGGATAGATGCATAGCCCAAAGTAACCCCAATTTTTTCATGTGGCATATAGATTAGTTTGGCAAACACATCGTCTGTTCGCAAGGAGCTGTTCAGGTATGTTTTGATGTTAAATTGCCATTGTTCGTGTAAGTACACATGTGCATCAACGCCTAGATAAAACTCATTTCTATACGATAGGTAGTTCATCAGATTTACATCTTCAGAGCTATTTCTTTTTTCTATATGATGCGTGGCAACTCCTCCAAAAACTGAAATTTTTGATTCTTCAAACCATCCAGTCAGTGTATAGCTGAATACGTAATGTGCTGGAATGCAAGTAAGAATAAGTGCAATGAGTAGTCGTTTCATGTGCTTAATCGTTAGTAACTAAATCAAGTAATGCTGTATCAATACTCAACTCTTGCCCATTCGATAATTCAACGATTATTCTAAATTGAGCGTTGTTGAGAGAAAGTGTTTCCTTGCACATAAGATGAAATTCAATACTAGGAGACATCAGTATTTGGTCGGTTGTTAGCGTGCAGAATTCGGGAATGCTCACATACAAAAAATCAGATATAGCTGGTACTATCGGATATACCAAAAACTTATCCGAAACATCGGTATTGGCTACAATGGACGTTGAATAATCAACCAATGTAACTACTCGGATATTTTGAATGAGTTGGTTCGATTTGTAGTAAAAATCTGGTGGACTAAGGGCTACACACGAACTGAAACCGAAGTTCGTTTGTGGTTGCATGCGTAATCCAACACTATTAGAGCCTTCGTAAAGCCTCACTTTAAAAGCAACAGCACTCGGAAGCATGGTGTTTTCAGTAGTAACCACAGCATCAGAGCCAGTATTGGAAAGATTTTGAATCTGTATGTGCGTAATATCAAAGCCTATGTACCCATCCATACTGGGACCACAGCTCTGTATGAGATTGATGATGAACAAAAAGATGAGTAAGGAGCTAATTTTATAGATTCGGTTCATATGTTTTTTTATAGAGCTATGTTATTACAAATATAATTGAATATTTACAAAACAACAAATCTTAGAATTTTATTCAGTAAGATGTAATTATTAATTGATAGACAAATGCGTACCTATTTTCTTATAAAAAATCGGATACGGTACGCATTTTTCTTTTTTCGGGTTTAACGCAATTATAATTGTTGTAGTATCCAAGAATTAGAATAAATAATGATTAGAAATGAATCATTATTCCTATAGAAACTGGTTTTATTTGAGGTCCTTTGTTTTCTTGAAACATGTCAATAGCTGCATATTTACCGTAAAATCCCCAGCTACCATAACCTATCATTCCAATATAATCTAACGTAATTGGAGATATGTTTAAATCCTTCGTTTTTTGGTAACTAATATTTCCATCAGTCTTATATTTTGCTTTAAACGAAGAAAAAGTATTGATGCCAGCAATTAGGCCTCCTGAAATAAAGAAATTATTTTTTTTACCAAATGTGGGCTGAATTTCCAGCAATATTGGTAATGTGACCTGAAAAGTACGCAATCTCGCATATTCGTATATAATACCATTAGGAGCATCCGCAACTACTATTACATTATTCTGTTTTACAAATTGTTTATTGAAATCAAGATAATAATTTCTCCAGTTAAGACCTAAACCGGTAGTTAAGCCAACATTGTTTTTAATGATAGGCACTATTTTTTCTATAGGATTGAAAAAGAATTCTGTTGATTTTTCTGATTTTAGCCATACTCCATCTATATTATTAATAGACCAATTATCAGCAACATTAGCAAAACCCCATCCTATCCCTGCAAAATGAGGCTCCATTTTGTAATCATTTTTAGGTTTTATCTTATTCATAAATGGTAGTTGAAAACCAAACTCCTCAACTATAGTCCATTTTTCGTGAGATTTATTCTCAGTAAAAACTCCTTCATACACAATACTGTAAGGAGAATTCTCTTCATCAAAAACTTTTACTCTCATTTGTCCTACACTATCTGCGATGTGAATAGTTTTTTGATTGAACTTAACTATTGTATCATTTTTTTCTATTTCATTGGCTTCAGCACTAAGGATACTTATCATAAAGCCCAAAATTAAAGGAATTATTTTTTTCATTGTAGTAGGTGTTTATTTGTTTCTTTTTAAAATTAATTTTAATATATCTTCTGATTCTAATTTGGATTCAATATAAATTAGTGTAATTTCGTTAGAGGGATGTTTTACCTCATTAAATAATATTAATCTATGTAAACCCTTCAAAGGTGGTAATTGTAAATAGATTGATGTTGGTAAGCCGTTTGCCACTATTTCCTTTACTTTTCTAGCACCGCTTTCGTCTAGAGCTAAACATTTGCGAATATAATGTGCAGCTTCTGAGTTATTCCTTATAGTTAGACTTCTGAATAAATCGAAATCATAACCTTGAAGCATTTCTCCTTTCAATTCAACCATAACTGACCCTTTTTGATTCCCATACTTGTCGAAAGCATGTCTAATTTCCAAATTGCTTTGTGCAAAGCCAGAAAAGCCAAACAAAAGCAACAATAATGCCGATAATAATTTTCTTTTCATTGATAATTGTATTTTTCTTCTTTTCATATTTTTCTCTTTTTTATGATAAACAAATAGTTTATCTGTGTTTTAACTAAAAAGGATTCTTAGCATTAGATGAACAATAAACAGAACTCAGGGCTAGAAATACTAGTTATTTTATTTTTAATCATCTACCAAAGGTCTGAAACTTTCGAGTTCTTGTTCAATAAAATTAATTTCAGAGAGATTCTCAAAGGATAAATTTACTAATTGGTCTCCACCAGTTATTGAGTTCATCGAAAGGATAGCGAGTGTTTTTATTTCCGCTTTATCTGTTATATGTATGCCATCTACTAAAGCAAATGATTCAGAATGAGGAGTTTTAATCCATTTAAATATAAAAAATCCTAAAATTAATGCCGCAGCAACACTGCTAATGCGTATCCAATTGAAGTTAATTGAATAAGGGGTGCTAAGCTTTTTTTGCGTCTCGAAATAGTTAAACATAGCCTTTTCTGGAGTGTATTTTGAAGGTAAGTTTTTTTGCGAAAGAAACGAGCGTAATTTTTTTTCTTCCGCTAAGTTGCTTAATCCATCATAATATCGTTCGATGATTTTATCGGCCTCCTTGTTTGTAATATGTGAGTTCTTGAAAAAGAAGTTCATGTTTATATAATTTTAGTAATTGTTGAATCTCCTATGAATTGTATTTTAAGTTTTAAATCATGTAGCATTATAATAAATTACTTCGTTTCTTTTGAGTAATTTACAAACTCTGCTCTTACCCTTTTGCGAGCTCTTGATAGATTCATGCGTATAGCCTCAATTTTTGACCCAGTTATTTCTGCAATCTCCTCAATATTATAATCTTCAATATCTTTCATTTGCAGAATGATACGTTGTAATTCTGGCAACCGTGAGATTATTTCCTTAAGAATCGTTTCTGTACTTTTGCGTTCCAGAAGTACATAAGGATTTTCCGTAGAATACTCAAGGTTAGCAATAATCTCTAATGATTCCTTTGTCTTTCCTAGTCTTATTTTATCAAGACAATAGTTTTTTAGCATAGTAGTTGCAAACGCTGCTGGATTGTCGTAAGTTTCCAATGCCTGTAGATTACTCCAAAGTCTCAGCAGAATTTCCTGAACGGCATCTTCTGCATCTTCCTCATCGCCTAGCATCGTATATGCTATATACTGAAGTTTTGAGCGAATGGGTAGTATTTTTCCTCTATATAATTCTTGACTCATTTAGTTACATGACGAATGAAAAATGGAAACATAACATCTGAGGATAAATTTTTATAATTGCAAAGATATAGATTTTCATTTTAGATTATTTTTTTTAGCTCGAAATCCTGACTTTCTTAACATAGATATAAATATGACAGAATTTTAGATTTTTATCCTTTATTATTAAGAGAACGAGAGATAGTTATTGCTTTTTATCTATCTCAAAACATTTATATTATATAGATTTTTTATACCTTTGTCTTTCATTTTAGCTATTCAATATGGTACGAAAATACGATTTTATTGTTATTGGCAGTGGTATTGCTGGTATGAGTTTTGCTCTTAAGGTTGCCCATAAAGGGAAAGTGGCTATTTTGAGTAAAACACGATTAGAAGAAGCCAATACCAATTTAGCTCAAGGAGGCATTGCCTCTGTTACCAAAGATTCGGATAATTTTGAGAAACACATTCAAGATACCTTACTATGTGGCGATGGATTATGCAACGAAGAGGTGGTGCGTATGGTAGTTGAGAATGCACCTTCGCAAATAGATGAGCTAATAAAATGGGGTGTTGATTTTGATAAAGGAGATGAGGGGGATTTTGATTTGCACAAAGAAGGAGGTCATTCTGATTTTCGTATTTTGCACCACAAAGATGCTACGGGAGCTGAAATTCAGAAACGATTAGTGCGACAAATAAAAAAGCACCCACACATTGATGTTTTTGAAAACCATTTTGCTGTTGAGATTATTACCCAACACCATTTGGGAAAATTGGTTAAGCATACTACTCCCAATATCGAATGTTATGGAGCGTATGTGCTGAACGAAAAAACGCGTCATGTACATACTTTTCTCGCAAAAGTTACAATGATGGCTACTGGTGGTATAGGCAGTATTTATCAGTCAACGACCAATCCATCTATAGCTACAGGCGATGGCATAGCCATGGTGTATAGAGCCAAAGGATTGGTAAGCGATATGGAATTTGTACAGTTTCATCCAACATCTTTTTTTAATCCAAATGAAAGACCCTCTTTTTTAATAACAGAGGCAATGCGAGGATACGGAGCTGTATTGCGAACACGCAAAGGGCGTCAGTTTATGCAGAAATACGATGAACGTGGTTCGCTAGCTCCACGTGATATAGTGGCACGGGCTATCGACTCTGAAATGAAGCTTTCGGGAGATGATTTTGTCTATTTAGATGTTACACATAAATCGGCAGAGGAGACAAAAGCACATTTCCCTACAATTTATCAAAAATGTTTGTCGCTCGGTGTGGATATTACCAAAGATTATATCCCCGTAGTGCCCGCAGCTCATTATTTGTGTGGTGGTATAGAGGTAGATGTACATTCGCAGTCAAGTATTCGTAATTTGTACGCAGCCGGAGAATGTTCGCGAACTGGATTGCACGGTGCTAACCGTTTGGCATCTAATTCTTTAATTGAAGCGGTAGTGTATGCCGACAAAGCTGCTACGCATGCGTTAGGCAGGATTGAAGGTGTTGTTTTTAATGAGCAAGTGCCAGAATGGAATGATGAAGGTACCTCGCTCAACGAAGAAATGGTGTTGATAACACAAAGTGCCAAAGAGGTGGGGCAAATTATGTCTAATTATGTGGGTATTGTACGGTCTAATTTGCGTTTGAAACGAGCCATGGATCGATTAGAGATTTTGTACAAAGAAACCGAAGATTTGTTTACCCGTTCAGTCGTAACCAAAGATATTTGCGAACTTCGTAATATCATCAATACCGCCTATTTGGTAATTAAAATGGCAATGCAACGCAAAGAAAGTAGGGGGTTGCATTACACACTCGATTACCCCGATAAGATTGAATTATAATCGGGTTATTTTAAATACGACGCTTTTAAGCCTTTGATAACAGCGTTTGAGAAACCGTTGGCTTCCATTTCGTTTAAGCCTTTGATGGTAATACCAGCAGGTGTGGTTACTTTGTCAATTTCGGCTTCGGGATGTGCATTGGTAGCTTCGAGTAGGTCAATTGCTCCGCGCAATGTTTGTATCACTACTTGTTTGGCTGTTTCTGGATAAATGCCCATTTCTACTCCACCTTCTACAGCGGCACGTATATACCGAAAGGCATACGCAATACCACAACTTGAAAGCGACATAAATGCGTTGAGTTGTTGTTCGGAACTAACTAAAAAAGCTTTCCCAAGTTCATTGAATATACGTACAATTTCTTCTTCTTGTTGTTTGTTTGCATGCGATGAGGCTATGGTTGAAACGCTTTGCAATACATCAATAGCCGTATTTGGAATAACCCTAAATATGGTTGGACTGGACTCTCCTTCTTTCTTTAAAAATGTATGTAACTGCTCAAAAGAAACACCAGCAACAATTGACACAACAACTTGTTTGTCATAGTTCAATACAGATTTAATTTCGTTACAAATTGTTTCGGTAAGCCAAGGTTTCACAGCTATCACAACAATATCAGCATGTTGCACCCCATCTACATTACTAAGAGTCGTATTAATAAGAGGATTGAAGGTTTTAATTGCCTGTAAGTTTTCGGTTGAAATATCGCTTACAGTAATCTGTTGGGCTGAAAAGATAGAACCTTGAGATAATCCTCTAGCAATAGCTCCACCCATATTGCCTGCTCCAATAATGCTGATTTTTTTCATAAAAAGTATGTTATTAATTCCAATCCAGTAAATGACAGTTAAAAATAAAGTCGAAAAAGAATACTCCATTTTCGACCTTACGAATTTTCTTTTATGCTTTTGCTACTAAAGGACTTGGTGTTGTGTATGTGCGAGTGCTTAATTCTTTATCAAGCATATAAATACCAAAACCATTGTTGGCAATCATTTTTAGGCTATCGATTAGCTCTTGAGCTGTTTCTTCTTCTTCTACTTGCTCGTCGATAAACCATTTTAGCATACTTTGGGTAGCGTAATCATTTTCTTCTACAGCAATTTTGTATAGATTATTGATTAAGCCAGTAACCACTTTTTCGTGTTTAAGGGTTTCTTCAAAAGCTTCCAACGGAGTTGCCCATTCGGTTTTCACTTCTTTGATTGGAGCCAAAGACACTTTTCCTCCACGTGCCAAAATATGTTTGCCAAAAATCATTGCATGGTCTTGTTCTTCTTTAAACTGTATTTCGAACCAGTTTGCAAAACCAGGATTTCCTTTTGCAGCAAAATTATTGGACATAGATAAATAAAGGTATGCAGACCAAAATTCTGCATTTATTTGTGCGTTAATCGCATCTTGCATTTTTTTACTAATCATAACGGTTCATTTTTTATGGGTTATACATTACCACAAATATACAACATTTTTACAAACATTGTTTTAGTTTTAACAAAAATTCAGTAGCTTCCTCTTTTGTTAAACAAAGTGGAGGGAGTAAACGAATAGTATGTGTGCCCGCTACGCCTGTAAATACGTGCTGTTCTACTAGTAGTTTGTTTCGAATTTCCTTTACAGCTTGTTCAAAATCTATACCAATCATCAATCCTTTGCCTCTAACTTCTTTTATTTGAGGAATTTGTTTTAGTTCGTGTAGTAGGTAATCGCCAATTTGTTTTGCATTTTCGATAAGATTCTCTTTTTCGATAATGTGCAACACAGCTAATGCAGCCGCACAACCTAAATGATTGCCTCCAAAAGTTGTGCCTAATTGTCCGTGAACGGCTTTAAACATTGGACTAATAAGCACACCAGCAAAAGGAAATCCATTTGCAATGCCTTTGGCAACCGTAATGATATCTGCCTTGATGCCAGCATATTGATGAGCAAAAAACTTGCCACTACGACCGTATCCTGATTGAATTTCATCCAAAATAAGTACCGTATTTGTTTGTGTACATTCCAAACGTAATGCTTGCAAAAATTCAATATTTGGCTCAATAATACCGCCAATACCTTGTATGCCTTCGATGATAACAGCCGTATAATCGCCTGTTGCAAGTTCTTTTTTTACACCTTCAATGTCGTTAAGAGCTAAAAATGTTACGTCTAAGCCAGTGTTGA
>Ga0255340_1006258_pt1 | contig 10389 bp, 5 predicted proteins | sample wastewater_treat_7_FD_192417 | JGI IMG/M metagenome (GOLD analysis project Ga0255340, IMG submission 192417) | Wastewater microbial communities from Lulu Island WWTP, Vancouver, Canada - plant10 | ecosystem: Engineered > WWTP > Wastewater > Unclassified | place: Canada: Vancouver, British... | reverse complement strand
CGGATCGTGAAGGAGGACGTCTACACCTCGGTGCACATCGAGGAGTTCGAGACGATGGCCCGCGACACGAAACTCGGCAAGGAGGAGATCACCCGCGACATTCCCAACGTCGGCGAGGAGGCCCTGCGCAATCTCGACGACAGCGGCATCGTCCGGATGGGCGTCTACGTCAAGCCCGGCGACATCCTCGTGGGCAAGATCACGCCCAAGGGAGAGACGACACTGTCCCCCGAGGAGAAGCTCCTGCGGGCCATCTTCGGCGAGAAGGCGGGCGACGTGCGCGACACCTCCCTGCGGGTTCCACCCGGGGTCGAGGGCATCGTCATCGACGCGAAGGTCTTCACCCGCAAGGGCGCCGAGAAGGACCGCCGGTCGGCCCAGATCGAGGAGGACGAGGTCAACCGGATATACCAGGACCGCGACGACGAGATCCGGATCATCTCCGAGACGGTGAAGAGCAAGATCGCCGACCTGCTCGTCGGGAAGGTCTCCGCCGGAAAGCTCATCGATCCGAAGAAGAAGAAAACGGTCCTCAAGAAGGGCGAAGAGATCACCGCCGAGGCGCTCGAGAAGATCCCCTTCAGCCTCTGGAAGAGCCTCTCGCTCGAGGACGAGACCCTCGAGGAGAACCTCCGCGGCATGCTCGAGAACCTCGCGCGGAAGGTGGATCTCATCGAGGCCTACTTCGAGGAGAAGGTGGACAAGCAGAAGGCCGGCGACGAGCTGCCCCCGGGCGTCATCAAGCTCGTCAAGGTCTACGTCGCCATCAAACGCAAGCTCTCCGTGGGCGACAAGATGGCCGGCCGCCACGGCAACAAGGGCGTGCTCTCGCGCATCCTGCCCGACGAGGACATGCCCTTCTTCGAGGACGGCACGCCCGTGGACATCATCCTCAACCCCCTGGGCGTCCCCTCCCGCATGAACGTGGGCCAGATTTTGGAAACCCACCTCGGCTGGGCCGCCAGGGAGATCGGCGAGAAGATCAACGTGCTCGCGGAGAAGAACGCGGCCCTCGACGCCCTCAAGAAGGAGATGAAGCGCATCTACGGCTCCGACGAGTTCAGCCGGTTCATCGACGGCGCCTCGGAGGACGAGATCCGCGGCTTCGTGAAGCGCCTCAAAAAGGGCATCTCCGTGGCGACCCCCGTCTTCGACGGGGCTACGGAGGAGGAGATCCGCGACATGCTCGTGAAGGCCAACCTGCCCGCGAAGGGCCAGGCCGTCCTCTTCGACGGCCGCTCCGGCGAGCCTTTCGAGCAGCAGGTGACCGTGGGCATGATCTACATGCTCAAGCTCCACCACCTGGTCGACAACAAGATCCACGCCCGCTCCATCGGTCCCTACTCGCTCGTCACGCAGCAGCCTCTGGGCGGCAAGGCCCAGTTCGGCGGCCAGCGGCTGGGCGAGATGGAAGTCTGGGCCATGGAGGCCTACGGCGCCGCACACACCCTGCAGGAGTTCCTCACGGTGAAGTCCGACGACGTGTCGGGCCGCACGAGGATCTACGAGGCCATCGTCAAGGGCGAGCACACGCTCGAGCCGGGCCTGCCCGAGTCTTTCAGCGTGCTCGTCAAGGAGCTCCAGAGCCTCTGCCTGGACGTGGAATTGGTGGAAAAGGAATAAGACGGCAAACGGCAAAAGGCGAATGGCGAAAGGCCGGGGAAACAGCTCTTTTCTTTCCGACCGTCAGCCCTTAGCCCATAGCCCTTAGCCACGAATACAAGGAGTACCCCGTGGAAGACATTTTCAGCTTTTTCGAAAAGCCGAAGGATCCCATCCGGTTCAACGCCATCAAGATGTCCATCGCCTCCCCGGAGAAGATCGCCTCCTGGTCGCACGGCGAGGTGAAGAAGCCCGAGACGATCAACTACCGGACCTTCAAGCCCGAGCGCGACGGCCTGTTCTGCGCCAAGATCTTCGGGCCCGTGAAGGACTACGAGTGTCTCTGCGGACGCTACAAGCGCATGAAGCACCGCGGTGTGGTCTGCGAGAAATGCGGCGTCGAGGTCATCCAGTCCAAGGTCCGCCGCGAGCGGATGGGTCACATCACGCTGGCAGCCCCCGTGGCGCACATCTGGTTCCTCAAGAGCCTGCCGAGCCGCATCGGAAACGTCATCGACCTCTCCCTGAAGGAGCTCGAAAAGGTCCTTTACTTCGAGTCCTGGATCGTGCTGGACCCGAAGGATACGCCCCTCAAGAAGAAGGAGCTCCTCACGGAGGAGCGCTACGTCGAGTGCCGCGAGAAGTACGGGGCCGACGGCTTCGTGGCGGGCATCGGCGCCGAGGCGGCCCGCGCGCTTCTCGAGGAGATGAACCTCGACGAGCTCGACACGGAGCTGCGCCTCGAACTCAAGGAGGCCACCTCCGACACGAAGCGCAAGAAGCTCACGAAGCGGCTGCGCGTCGTCGAGGCCCTGCGCAAGTCGGGCAACCGCCCCGAGTGGATGATCCTCACGACGATCCCCGTGATCCCGCCGGACCTGCGCCCCCTGGTGCCCCTGGAGGGCGGGCGCTTCGCCACCTCGGACCTCAACGATCTCTACCGGCGCGTCATCAACCGCAACAACCGCCTCAAGCGGCTCATGGAGCTGAACGCCCCGGAAATCATCATCCGCAACGAGAAGCGGATGCTCCAGGAGGCCGTGGACGTGCTCTTCGACAACGGCCGCCGCGGCCGGGCCATCACGGGCTCCAACAAGCGCCCCCTGCGCTCGCTCTCGGACATGCTCAAGGGCAAGCAGGGCCGCTTCCGCCAGAACCTGCTGGGCAAGCGCGTGGACTACTCGGGCCGCTCCGTCATCACCGTCGGCCCCGACCTGCGCCTTCACCAGTGCGGCCTGCCCAAGAAGATGGCCCTGGAGCTCTTCAAGCCCTTCATCTACAACCGCCTCATGGAGAAGGGCTACGTCACGACGGTCAAGAGCGCCAAGAAGATGGTCGAGCGCGAGACCCCCGAGGTCTGGGACGCCCTGGACGAGGTGGTGCGCGAGTACCCCGTCATCCTGAACCGCGCCCCCACCCTGCACCGCCTGGGCATGCAGGCCTTCGAGCCCGTGCTCATCGAGGGCAAGGCGGTCCAGCTGCACCCCCTGGTTTGCACGGCCTTCAACGCCGACTTCGACGGCGACCAGATGGCGGTCCACGTGCCCCTGTCCATCGAGGCGCAGGTCGAGAGCCGCGTGCTCATGATGTCGACGAACAACATCCTCTCCCCGGCCCACGGCAAGCCGATCATCGTGCCCTCCCAGGACATCGTCCTCGGGCTCTACTACATGACCCGCGCCCGTTCGGACAGCCGCGGCACGGGCATGGTCTTTTCGGGCCCCGAGGAGGTGCGCCAGGCCTTCGACTCGGGCGAGGTGGACCTGCAGGCCAAGGTGAAGGTCCGCATGAACGGTCACCTCGAGGAGACGACGGTGGGCCGCGTGCTGCTCTACGAGATCGTGCCGGCGGAGATCCCCTTCGAGGTCATCAACAAGGTCATGAACAAGAAGGAGGTCGCCAACCTCATCGACTACTGCTATCGCTCCTGCGGCGACAAGGCCACGGTCATCCTGGCCGACCGCCTCAAGGACACGGGATTCCGCTACGCCACCGTCTCCGGGGCCTCCATCGCGATCAACAACATGGTGGTCCCCTCGGGGAAGAAGGACATCGTGTCCAAGGCCGACAAGGACGTCCTGGAAGTCCAGAAGCAGTATATGGACGGCCTCATCACCGACGGCGAGCGCTACAACAAGGTCATCGACATCTGGGCCCAGGCGACGGAAAAGGTCGCCGCCGAGATGCTCTCCTCCATCGGAAGCGAGGAAATCGAGCTCGCGGACGGCAAGAAACGGAGCCTCGAGAGTTTCAACCCCATCTACATGATGGCCGACTCGGGCGCCCGCGGCAGCGCCGCCCAGATCCGCCAGCTGGCCGGCATGCGCGGCCTCATGGCCAAGCCCTCGGGCGAGATCATCGAGACGCCCATCACGGCCAACTTCCGCGAGGGCCTCACGGTGCTGCAGTACTTCATTTCGACGCACGGCGCCCGCAAGGGCCTGGCCGACACGGCCCTCAAGACGGCCAACTCGGGCTACCTGACGCGCCGCCTGGTCGACGTGGCCCAGGACTGCACGATCAGCGAGGATGACTGCCGGACCCTTGACGGGATCTTCGTCCAGGCCCTGGTGGAGGGCGGCGAGATCATCGAGACGGCCGGCGAGCGTGTCCTGGGGCGCGTGGCCCTCGACGACATCGTGGACCCCTTCACGGGAGAGGTGCTCGTCAGGGCCAACGAGGAGATCGACGAGACGCTGGCCAAGCGCCTCGACGACGCCGGCATCGAGCGCGTCCTGATCCGCTCCGTGCTTACCTGCAAGTCCAAGTTCGGCGTGTGCGCCAAGTGCTACGGCCGCGACCTCGCGCACGGGCACCTGGTCAACATCGGCGAGGCCGTGGGGATCATCGCGGCCCAGTCCATCGGCGAGCCCGGCACCCAGCTCACGATGCGGACCTTCCACATCGGCGGCACGGCCAAGTTCGAGGAGCACTCGACCCTGGAGGCCCGTCACGACGGGACGCTGCGCTTCGTCAGCCTCAACTGGGTCAAACGCGGCAAGGATCTCGTCGTCATGAACCGCAACGGCGAGATCCACGTGCTCGACGAGGAGGGCCGCAACCGCGGCAAGTACCCCGTCCCCTACGGGGCGCACATCAAGGTCGGCGAGAACGCGAAGGTCAGACGCGGCGACCTGATCGCCGAGTGGGACCCCTTCTCCATCCCGATCCTCGCCGAGGTGCCCGGGACGGTGAAGTACGGCGACGTCATCGAGGGCAGGACCGTGCAGGAGCAGGTCGACGAGGTGACGGGGCTGTCGCGCAAGGTCATCATCGAGTTCGCCGACGCCGACCTCCGGCCCCGCATCTCCATCAAGGACAAGGAGGGCAGGACGGCCAAGGTGCCGTCGACGGGCAGCACGGCCCGCTACCTCCTGTCGGTGGGCGTCAACATCGGCGTCAACGAGGGCGACCGGGTCGAGGCGGGCGACATCATCGCCAAGATCCCCCGCGAGACGACGAAGACCAAGGACATCACGGGCGGCCTGCCCCGCGTGGCCGAGCTCTTCGAGGCGAGAAAACCGAAGGAGTTCGCGGTCATCTCCGAAATCGACGGCGCCGTGTCCTTCGGCAAGGACGTCAAGGGCCGCCGCCGCGTGATCGTGACCCCCGAGGTGGGCGACAAGAAGGAGTACCTCATCAACAAGGGCAAGCACATCACCGTCCAGGAGGGCGACCGGGTCACCGCCGGCGAGGCCCTCATGGACGGGGCCTCGAACCCCCACGACCTGCTGATGATCAAGGGCGAAAAGGAACTGGCGCGCTACCTCGTGGACGAGGTCCAGGAAGTCTACCGCCTGCAGGGCGTCAAGATCAACGACAAGCACATCGAGATCATCGTCCGGCAGATGCTCCGCCGGGTGAGGGTCGCCGACCCCGGCGACACGAACTTCCTGGCCGACGAGCAGGTCGAGAAGGGTCGCTTCCAGGAGGAGAACGACCGGGTCATCGAGAAGGGCGGCCAGCCCGCCGTCGGAGAGCCGATCCTGCTGGGCATCACGAAAGCCTCCCTGTCCACGCAGAGCTTCATCTCGGCGGCCTCCTTCCAGGAAACGACGAGAGTGCTCACCGAGGCGGCATTGGCCGGGAAGACCGACTATCTCCGCGGAATCAAAGAGAATGTCATCATGGGCCGCCTCATCCCGGCCGGCTCGGGGCTTCCCCTTTACAAGAAGCTCGGCATGGTGGTCGAGAGTGCCGGCGAGGAAAGTGAGAAAACGGCACAGAAAACGCTTGACATCGAGGCGATGAATTGATAGAAAATCAAGCTTTCGCAAGCCCCTTCATTGCAGATGGAAAGGGATAGAAGGAGTTTCATGCCGACGATCAACCAGTTAGTGCGGAAAGGAAGGCAGCAGATCCGGAAGAAGACGCAGGCCCCCGCCCTGGTGTCCTGCCCGCAGCGCCGCGGCGTCTGCGTCCGCGTCTACACGACGACGCCCAAGAAGCCCAACTCGGCGCTTCGGAAGGTGGCCCGCGTGCGCCTGACGAGCGGGTACGAGGTGTCCGCCTACATCCCGGGCATCGGCCACAACCTCCAGGAGCACTCGGTCGTGCTCGTCCGGGGCGGCCGCGTGAAGGACCTTCCCGGCGTGCGCTACCACATCGTCCGGGGCACCCTGGATGCCGTCGGCGTCCAGGACCGCAAGCAGGGCCGTTCGAAGTACGGCGCCAAGAAGCCGAGCTGATCGGGGAATCCAGCATGCCAAGACGACGAGAAATCCAGAAACGACAGATCACGCCCGATGCCAAGCACGGCAGCGCGCTCGTGGCGAAGTTCGTCAACAGCCTCATGAAGAAGGGCAAGAAGAGCACCGCCGAGAGCATTCTCTACGGCGCCTTCGACATCATCGAGAAGCGGGTCAAGGATCAGCCCCTGGCCGTTTTCGAAAAGGCCCTCGACAACGTCAAGCCGGTCATCGAGGTGCGCTCCCGCCGGGTGGGCGGCGCTACCTACCAGGTCCCCACGGAAGTGGCCCCCGGCCGCAGGCAGGCCCTGGCCTTCCGGTGGATTATCGGCAACTCCATGTCCCGCGCGGAAAAGACGATGCGGGAAAAGCTCGCCGGCGAGCTCATGGACGCAGCACAAAACCGCGGCGCCTCCGTGAAGAAGCGCGAGGACGTCCACAAGATGGCCGAGGCCAACAAGGCCTTCGCCCACTACCGGTTCTAGAGCTCTTTTACAAAATCAGGGTGTTTCATCGTGGCACGGCAGACCGCACTGGAGAATGTCCGGAACATCGGCATTATGGCTCACATCGATGCGGGCAAGACGACCGTGACCGAGCGCATCCTCTTCTACACGGGCATCTCCTACAAGATGGGAGAGGTCCACGACGGCACGGCCGTCATGGACTTCATGGAGCAGGAACAGGAGCGGGGGATCACGATCGCCTCCGCCGCCACGACGTGCTCCTGGCGCGACTGCCGCGTCAACATCATCGACACGCCCGGCCACGTGGACTTCACGATCGAGGTGGAGCGGTCGCTCCGGATCCTCGACGGAGCCGTGGCGCTGTTCACGGCCGTCGAAGGGGTCGAACCCCAGTCCGAGGCGGTCTGGCGGCAGGCCGACCGGTACCGCGTGCCCCGCATCGCCTTCGTCAACAAGATGGACCGCGTGGGGGCCGATTTCGCCAAGGCCGTCGAGATGATCCGCGGCCGGCTGGGCGCAAACGCCTTGCCCGTCCAGATTCCCGTCGGCGCCGAGGAAACATTCCGGGGGATCGTCGACCTGATCGGCATGCAGGCGATGATGTACGACGCCGACACCCCCGGGGCGGAGTTCTCCGCCGGGGACATCCCGGCCGGGATCCGGGACGAGGCCCGTGCGGCACGAGAGAAGCTCATCGAGTCTCTCGCGGACGTCGATGATGCGATCATGAAGAAATACCTGGAAGGCGCCGCGTTCTCCCGCGGGGAGATCACGGCCGCGCTCCGAAGGCAGACCCTCACCATGAAGGTCATCCCGGTCTGCTGCGGGGCCGCCTTCAAGAACAAAGGGATCCAGCCGCTCCTGGATGCGGTCGTCGATTTCCTCCCCTCGCCTGCGGATATGCCGCCGGTGACGGGGAAGGGGAAGAAGGACGCCGAGATCCGGCGGGCGGCAAGCGACGACGAGCCTTTCGCTGCGCTCGCTTTCAAAATAGTCACGGACCCCTACGTCGGGCAGCTCACCTACTTTCGGGTCTACTCGGGGGCACTCGACGCGGGTTCAACCATCTTCAACGCGACAAAGAAAAAACGAGAGCGCATCGGCCGCATCCTCAAGATGCACGCCAACAAGCGCGAGGACATCAGGGAAGCCCGGACGGGCGACATCGCGGCCGCCGTGGGTCTCTCGTCGACGGCGACGGGCGATACGCTGTGCGACCCGGATCACCCGATCGTCCTGGAGACCCTGAGCTTCCCGGAGCCGGTCATCGCGATCGCCATCGAGCCGAGGACGAGGGCCGACGAGGAGAAGATGGGTCTCGCCCTGGAGAAGATCCAGAAGGAGGACCCCTCCTTCCGGGTCCGGGTGGACCGGGAGACGGGGCAGACGCTGATTTCGGGAATGGGCGAGCTCCACCTGGAGATCATCGTGGACCGCCTCTCCCGGGAATTCGGTCTGGGGGCGACCATCGGGAAGCCCCGGGTGGCCTACAAGGAAACGATCCGCAAGGCCGTCCGCACGGAAGGACGGTTCATCCGCCAGTCCGGCGGCCGCGGTCAGTTCGGCCACGTGTGGCTCGAGATGGAGCCCAACGAGCCGGGCAAGGGCCTGGCCTTCGAGAGCCGGGTCGTCGGTGGAAGGGTGCCCCGGGAGTATATCCCGGCCGTCGAAAAGGGCATCGTCGAGGCGATGGAGGAGGGGGTGCTGGCCGGCTACCCCGTGGTGGATGTCAAGGTGGCCGTTGTGGACGGCTCCTGCCACGAGGTGGATTCGTCGGAGCTGGCATTCAAGATCGCCGCCTCCATGGGGTTCAAGAGCGGGGCCAGGCGGGCCCACCCGGTTCTGCTGGAGCCCGTCATGTCCGTCGAGGTCGTCGTCCCGAAGGAGTATCTGGGGGACGTGATCGGGAACCTGACCTCGCGGCGCGGCAAGATCGTCTCCATCGAGAGCCGGCCGGGTTCCGAGGCGATCCAGGCCGAGGTCCCGCTGGCCGAGATGTTCGGCTACGCCACGGACCTGCGGTCCAAGACCCAGGGGCGGGCCACGTACACGATGCAGTTTCTGAACTACGCCACCGTGTCCGAGGAGCGGGCACGGGACATCATCGAGAAGAAAAAGAACTGAGGCACAGGGCCAAGTCAATCAACATCGATCATTATACGGAAGGTAAGGAGGTAACTGGAGATGGCGAAGAAAAAATTCGAAAGGACGAAGCCGCACGTCAATATCGGGACCATCGGGCACGTCGATCACGGCAAGACCACGTTGACCGCCGCGATCACGAAGCATCTCGCTACGAAGGGACTGGCCCAGTTCATGTCCTTTGATATGATCGACAACGCACCGGAGGAGAAAGAGCGCGGCGTGACCATCAACATCTCCCACGTGGAGTACGAGACGGCGAAGCGCCACTACGCGCACGTCGACTGCCCGGGTCACTCCGACTACATCAAGAACATGATCTCGGGCGCCGCCCACATGGACGGAGCCATCCTCGTCGTCGCCGCCTCCGAAGGCCCCATGCCCCAGACCCGCGAGCACATCCTGCTGGCCCGCCAGGTGCAGGTTCCCTACATGCTCGTCTTCATGAACAAGGTGGACCTCGTCGACGACCCCGAGCTTCTCGACCTCGTCGAGCTCGAGTTGAGGGAGCTGCTCACGAAGTACGCCTTCCCCGGCGACAAGACGCCCATCATCCGCGGCTCCGCCCTGAAGGCCCTGGAGGCCGACGACCCCGCTTCGCCCGACGCCAAGTGCATCTTCGAGCTCATGGACGCCGTCGACAGCTACATCCCCGAGCCGCAGCGCGACCTCGACAAGCCGTTCCTGATGCCCGTGGGCGACGTCTTCAGCATCTCCGGCCGCGGCACCGTCGTGACGGGCCGCGTGGACCGCGGGATCATCCGGACGGGCGACGAAGTGGAAATCATCGGCATCCGGCCCACCTTCAAGACGGTCTGCACGGGCGTCGAGATGTTCCGCAAGACCCTCGACGAAGGGCGCGCCGGCGACGACATCGGCGTGCTGCTGCGCGGCACGAAGCGCGAAGAAGTGGAGCGCGGCCAGGTCGTGGCCAAACCCGGCTCGATCACGCCCCACACGAAGTTCAAGGCCCAGGTCTACGTCCTGACGAAGGAAGAGGGCGGGCGCCACACGCCGTTCTTCTCCGGCTACCGGCCCCAGTTCTACTTCCGCACCACGGACGTGACCGGCGTGGCGACCCTCCCCGCGGGCGTCGAGATGGTCATGCCCGGCGACAACGTGGAGATGGAAGTCACCCTCATCACGCCCATCGCCATGGAGCTGCAGCTGCGGTTCGCCATCCGCGAGGGCGGCAAGACCGTGGGCGCCGGCGTCATCAGCGAGATCATCGAGTAAGCGGGGGTTAGGAACGGATCATGGCCGATCAGAAGATTCGAATCCGCCTGAAGGCGTACGACTACAAGCTGCTGGACCGGTCCGCCGAAGACATCGTGGACACGGCGAAGCGGACCGGCGCCCGCGTTGCGGGCCCCATCCCGCTTCCCACGATGATCAACAAGTTCTGCGTGAACCGCTCGCCGCACGTGGACAAGAAGTCCCGGGAGCAGTTCGAGGTGAGGACCCACAAGCGGCTCATCGACATCATTGAT
>Ga0255340_1006257_pt1 | contig 10390 bp, 11 predicted proteins | sample wastewater_treat_7_FD_192417 | JGI IMG/M metagenome (GOLD analysis project Ga0255340, IMG submission 192417) | Wastewater microbial communities from Lulu Island WWTP, Vancouver, Canada - plant10 | ecosystem: Engineered > WWTP > Wastewater > Unclassified | place: Canada: Vancouver, British... | reverse complement strand
TCGTATGCCAATATTTATGGCTGATTTGTTGCTTATTTGTGACCATGCCCCTGCTACCCACATGCACCGACAATGATAAATTTCATCATTTTAAACCAGACTGCCAAAACCGGTCTCTAAACTGCGCTCTGAAAGATAGTATTCTGACCACAGATGATGTGGAAATTATCCAGGCATATATTAGTGAACACTGGGGTTGTCGGCAGTCTGGGATCAAAACGGATCCTGAAAATTACATCAAACCTCATCACGGTCAAGAAAATACTGAAAAATGTATTTGAATAAATTAGAAGGATCCTTTGGTTTTATTTTCCATGAAAACCTATGTGAAATTCTAAACGGACTCTGGATTATAGGTTTTCATGAGTTGAGCATGAGGCAGAGCCTCATGGATGATTTTATATTACTGATCGAAACCTACCAGAACCCCACTATTCGCAGTAAATAACGTAACATCCCCAACCGAGGAAAAATCAGCATCATCACTAATAATCTGGAGTGGGATCCCTTCAGCAAGTAACGACTCTATCATACAAGCGTCATATGCATCCAGTTTATGACTCCCCATCCGTTCAATGACCTTATGGGTAAAATCGGAAGTTAATTGAACCGGAACCGACACAGACATGGCCTCAACCTGATACCAGGCAAGCTCAATCTCTTCAATAATACCCGGACGTCGGTAAGCATACTCATGACGATAGGCTTTCGGAGAGATATCAATCCCCGTTTCCTCCTTAAAGATATTATACTCAGTTCGTTCAATGAGGTTGCTCAGTTCAGAAAACGATAATTCGGAACGATAGAGCGTTCCCTTCACATTCAGAACCTTCTTAATAAAATCGGGATAGATTTTGATCTGTTTTGCCCTGTACTTGGGAAGCCCCTGACTGGCAATCTGGGATGCTACCCAGAACCAGACATTCGTATCGACAAAAAAAGTGTCCTCCTGCTGAGGATCATACCGGTTGATATCAACAACCTGTGACGCAACAATATATTTTCGGGAACTCACGCACTCTCCGCTATGCCAAGTAGAGTGTCGTCAATTGCCTTTTGGAGATTTGGATTCGAATAATACTCCTTTGCATTCGAAATCACTTTCTTTGCCACCTGGTTCCCATACGGTGAAAGATTGACAAATTTCAAATGGCCCTGTAACTCCTCTATTGGAATATCTTTGAGCAACTGACCTATTGCAGTATTAAAGAAAGGCGATGCACAGACATGAATATCTGTGAAGTCAAGCGTAACGTCTTCTCCCTTTTCAAGGAGCGGGTGGACAAGATCAAATATCTTTTGCCCATCATCCACCGAAATACAGTGTTCACCGGTAAGAGTAATAACTTTGATATTCATAATTCTCGCCTCATGCCCAAATATCATCAATTGTTTCATCTGAAAAATGGTAGTATTTCTCATCACACCGGAACATCAGGTTGATAACTGTACCTTCAACCTCCGGTAATCCTGATTTATAGATCTCTTTGTCATTTCCTATAAAGACATAGCCATCATTACTGTAAAACTCGAGAGTCTCTTTGTTTAACCGGATGAACTCTTTCAGGAGATCAAGACCGACTCCGGCGTTTTTCTTCCCTTTCTTTGTAGAACTCCCTTTTGTAAATGCCCATTGTAATGCCTTATCGGATGTGATACTATCAGGGTCACGTCTTTTTTGTTTTGCATATCGGAGAACATTTGCCGGGATACCGATACCAAAATCAACGAGGGTAAGATTGAGTTGATTCAGGGTTGGATACTTTTGGCCACAAGTAAATACACCATACTGGGTTTCACTATGCTCAAAAGCATTCGTGAATATTTCCCATACTGCTCCAACAATCTCGTCCAATAACCGGGGGCTTATAGAGAGCCAGGAACGCCGAAGCCACTCTTCGTATAAATAATGGATAATTGCATCCTGATCAGTTTCTTCAAAATGTTGAATGGAAACAGCATTTCCTTGCCATTTCGGTTCATCATACCCACAGAACGATAAAAATCCATTTTGGGCCAGATTTGCATGAACATTTCCCTTCATTGATGAAATGTTAAGCTCAACGTGACCTCCGTTCTTTTTGATATGAGTAACCAGTCCTCCCAAAACCGCTACTGCATTGTGACGGATAAATGAACAATGATCAAATGTGAAAATAATGGAGCCGAATAATCCATATATTTTTTTGAGAGGGAGAAGAGGTAATCAAAGTCCGAACGATGATCGTTCAAGGTGGGTATTGAGATTTTTTCCGGAGGAATGAAAGAAAATAATGATACTGTCATGCGATAAAACGAATATTCTCTGGTCCTAATAAGGTTACCAATGAATGAATATCAAATATCTCAAATATCTCATGGAGTTGTTCTTCCTATGTTTCGTGTGGAGGAACCCTTCCGGCAGTCCAGAAGATCTCAAAATCTTATAGCGGGAAGGTCATCTACGAGAACCACGGCGGGAAAAAAGTTGGAACCATCATCGTAAAGGCATCGTCTTCCAGGGCACTTGACACAGATATCTTAACTATCCTTGCAGACAACACTTTCAAAACCGCATAATTGTATGTTGTTCACACCTTACCCTGATAATCAATTCAATTGTATACGGACGTGCGGTCGTATGTATGTGCGGAACCCACCTTTCCCTCTTCTTGAACAAGTCAGCTCCGAAGTCAGCTATGGCTTGAGTGGGTCCGCCCAGCTCAGGGCGGAGGGTGGGGCAGGTTGCAGCGACAAAATCTTCCTGAAATTACAGCCGCAGCGGGTAGGGTTCCGGCCCCTCCAATCTATAAGGTGCCTACATCAATAGATGAAATAGCGCACCCGGGAAAAAGGCCATAAATACGAGGTTCATGGAGCATACAATTTGAACACCGTGTTCAAATCACCTTCCTCGCATTCTCAGAAAAATATCATGTCATGACTCATATCACTACGTTTTTTATTTACAGAAATCAATACTTCTCCAACTGCTCATTATTGAATAGGGATGTGGGGAATTGTGATGTGGCGTATGAGAAAAAAAGGAGTGAAAACCCGGCAGCAATACCAGTTCCAGGTGACTGGTCTAACACTGCTTTTGATTATGTTAATGGCCGGTGCTGTCACAGGCCAGGTTCTTGCAGAAACTGGAACCGATGAGACCCTGAGTACAGGTCCTGATGTTGCAATCATCGATGCAACCGTTAAGATGGATATCTCAGAAATGGGGGAGATCCCTCTTGGAACTATCCCTGATGAACGGTTGATTATTACCATCACCGTAAAGAATACAGGCAGCCGGGAAGCTCCAGGTTATAAACTTAAAGCATTCCTGGTAAGGGCTGACAGGGAAGATGAGATAGGAACTCAGATTGGTGGTGACATTACCGATACAAGGCTTGGAGCTGGGGAAGTCAGAACATATACCAAGAGCATGGCAATGCCAACACACCTGAAGAAAGGTGAGTACAGGGTTATGATCGTCCTTGACACCAGCAATTACTTTATTAAACCTGATACCGGTTCAGGACGGATGATCAGCCAGGAACCAATTTTCCCGGGAACATTGACCGGACCAGCAGGATCAGTCCCTGTTTATTCACCTGCGAAAATTTCAAAACCTGGATATTATATCTTAAAGCGTGATATCACTAATTATAAGAAACTTAATATTTTTGAGATTAATGCATCAGGCGTGACTTTTGATGGAGGGGGAAATACCATTCGGGGCGCTCCGACCGGGTATAACTCAGGAATTTACATCAATGCCGGGACCGCCGTAACGGACATAGTAATAAAAAATGTTGTTTTTGAAGGGATGGACACAGGAATCTGGATGTATAAAGCCAGTAACGGTGTCATCTCGGATTGCACATTCAGAAATACTGCAAACATGGGCCTTCGGCTTGATCAGTCCAATCAGAACCAGATATATAATAATATCATTGAAAGCGATGCCATTGGAATAGGAGTTTTCCAGTCAGTTGGTAATATTATCTACAACAATCTGCTGAAAAACAAGCATAACGCTGTTGTAAACGAGGACCAGAAGAACTTTTGGAATACCGAACTTAAGTCCGGGGCAAATATTATCGGTGGTAATACGATTGGTGGAAATGCCTGGTTTGATGAGTCGGGCGAAGGAGGATTTTCAGCTTCAGCACAGGCTTTTTCACGAGAAGGAATATCAGATACCCCATATTCATTAAACGCACATAACATAGATCTCTACCCCCTCTCCCTTTCACAATTAAAATCACCGGTCGTGACACCTGTCCCTGCAGAAACACCTGAACAAAATTCCAGTGAGCCAGAAACAGAGCAAATTACTGACAAATCTCTGGAAGGACAGGAGGAGGAGCAGGAAGGAGAGCAGGTTGAGCCAGTTGCACAGGAATCTCCAGCAATACCCATAGAAAAAGATACTTCTGAACCTTTACCAGTCTTGAACACCGACGGGAAGACAGACGGGGAGGCAGAAGTTATCGAACCCGCTCCTTCAAGACCTGAACCAGAGGCAAGGCCCGAGCCTGAGCCAGGACCACCTGTGTTCCTCTCACCCTATGCTGACATTGGTGTAAAGGATGTCACAGGACCTGAAAGTGGTTGCCCTGGAGCTGAGTTTACACTGTCGACTGTCATCGAAAACTCCGGCGGTTATGATGCAGACGCATTTCAGGTCAGGTACTATCTGACTGAGGATAAAATAATCGATGGAAAAGACACCTTCCTTGGAGAGAGAACTGTAAAAAACCTTCTGTCCGGAACTGAGCAGACTATAACAGAAACCCTTGTTATTCCAAAGTCAATCGGGCAGAAGAGCTATTACCTTGCAATGGTTGCAAACACGGATAATTCCGTCTTCGAAGAGAATAAAGAGAATAATACTGGATATTCAATCTTCAGAATGAAGATCCAGAATTGTTAAAAAAATTTTTGATATCAGTCTCACTTTGAGAGAACAGATGTTGTAATATTACGGACGGTTACTTCAAAAGTAAGCGCTTTTCCGACAAGGGGATTGTTCAGGTCAAAGGTGACATTTGTTGCATTCAAACCGGTAATCGTTGCCGGGATCAGTTGCCCTCCGTCGAAGAGAGTCACACGTTCACCTATCGTTGCATCTTCACCGGCAGGGATGAACTCAATCGGCATTGAAACAACCATGGACGGATCATATTCACCATACGCTTCTTCTGGAGACAGGGTAAACTTCTTTGTCTCGTTAACTTTCATGCAATGAAGGGCTTTATCAAACCCGCGGATAGCACCACCAGAGCCAAGCACCAGGCTGAAGGACCGGCCATTTTTATATGAGTTGTCAAATTCGGTTCCATTGTCGAAGGTTCCGATATAATCAACCTCAACCATGTCTCCTGTCTGCGCGCCACCTTCACATGAAACAACTTCAGCCTGTGTAGGTGACGGTGTCATAGCTGGTACCCCTTCAGGCTGGGTCGTGCAGCCGCACATGAGCGCTGCGGCAATAAGAAGAATTGCGCCAGCAATACCAAGGCAGGTACTGCATCCGCTGAAAGTGAATCGTTTCTCCATTCACATATCTTTGAACATTACCGGGAAAAGAGTTCTCTAATATCAGGGTATTTGTGGAAGGGGGACAGGTTAAAAATCAGGAGTTATGATCGTCTCCTCCGGCTCATGGGCAAGGCCGATTGCAGCAAGGGAGCCAATAATCCCCTGGCCTCCATAGGTATAGATACCGCATTCCCTGGCACACTGGCGCGCTTCTTTGCAGGTGATCAAACCAGTTCGTGCCCTTAGTCCATACTGGTGCAGCGAGTCCGGGATGATAAAACCGGTCTTGATGGCGATACCCCACCCATCAGATACACTTTCATCTCCAACAAACCTGACCGCCGCCTTCCTTATCAGATCCAGCTTTTCAGGAACCACGGCCAGCTCTATGGAACTACAGGAATTTCCGGCAGTTTTTTCCGGCAGGGCCTGCCAGAGCATGGCGATGTGATGACCAATTGGGAATGTCCCTGACAATTCTGACAGGTAATCAAGAAGTGCAATGGCAAGAGCAAAGGTTGCCCCTTCTTCAAGCCGGTCGGTATTGTCAATCCCTATGATAACGTGCCTTAATGCCTGCGTTCTGATACAACCCTCTGTTGCATCTTCGCCCTTTAAAATGTCAACCCTGAGAACACCTTCAGCCCTGCTCATCATTCCGGTCAGTGAAAAAGCAGGCCCGCCAACCGACCTGATCTCCTGGATGATCTCATCTCCCTCCTGCCATATCCCGGTAACAGCCACTGCAGGTTCAGGCCAGAGACCTACCTTACTTTCATATCTGCCCATCCTGACAAACTCACGCAGGATAGTCCCCTGTCGGACGATCCTTATATCAGGGTTTGCTTTTGCGTGATGTTTTGCACAGAATGCGGCACAGGCACTTGACAGGCATTCGTGCACGATCTCAACGATATCGCCATCAACTGCGGTGAAGATCTTCCGGCAGGCAGTCCTTGGTATAGCGCTTATAGCCGCATACCTGCTTGGTGCACGGCCATGAGGAGGAGTAAGAACAGTCAGGCATCCTTCATCAGATAACCGGATGATCCAGTCCCTGGCGGTGCTCCTTGGAATTCCTGCGGACTGCGCAAGATCATCCACAGTAAACGAGCCCTTTCGCAGGGTCAGCTTTCGCATCATCTTCAGGTACGAGCGCCTGCGCTTAATTACCCCCTGCATACCAGTCACGAATAAAAGTTATATCTCCAAGGACTGCGCTTGCAGTCTCTAATGAACCGGCCCCTTTCCCAGAGAATACAAGATCTCCTGCAAGATCGGTCCTTAAGATGATGGCATTTAAAGACCCCTGAACCACCAGAGGGTGATCCTTCTGGATGATCCTGGGAGAGAGCCGGTACAGTTGCTTTTCAGGAATTATCTCACCTATCAGCCTTATCGTTGCATCCTGTTCTTCTGCAAGCCTGATAGCTTCTTCTGTAAGGAGATCTATCCCGGTAATGTCAATATCATCAAGTGTTATCCGCTGGTTCCAGACAGTGTTTGCCAGGATCACCAGTTTTATTGCGGCATCTATCCCCTTTACGTCATATGTCGGATCTGCTTCGGCATAACCAAGGGCTCTTGCCTCATCAAGTGCCTGCCTGTACGAAAGCCCTTCTTCTGCCATCCTGGTAAGGATATAATTGCATGTTCCATTCAAAACCCCGTAGAGAGCATGTACATCATTCCCTCCCAGGGATTCAAGGAGCGTGTGAAGGATAGGAATCGCTCCTGCAACCGTCGCTTCAAACCTGAACGAAACACCCGCCTTATCAGCCTCCTGTTTTAGCTCATGGTAATGAAGTGCTACAGGCCCCTTGTTTGACGTTACAACATGGCAGCCCCTGGACAGTGCGGTCCTTATATATGACGTGGCAGGCTCCCCGGTCCCGGCATCTGTCGGGGACACTTCCACAAGAATGTCATAGTCAGCATTTCGGACCACATCTTCAGCATTACATGAGGCATCACCGCAAAGACCGGTCTCTTTCTTCCTGCGAAGCACCTCTGATGGAGAGATCCCATCAGGGTTCACAACCCCAGACCGGGAATCTGCAACACCAGTCAGAATAATCCCAAGATCTTTACCAGCCAGTGCTTCAAGAATACCCCGGCCAACCGCACCGGTACCAATAAGCGCAATACGTATCGTCACGTCAGAACTCCAGCGGCTCTATCATCAGGATATCTTTCTGCCTTGATACATCCCTGAGTATTTCAATGGCCTTGTCCATGTGTTCCCTGCTTAACGCCTTGATTGTGCATTTCGCCGAGCTGCGTTCATGTATTGCAGGCATCGCAAGGCTCATTCTTGTAACTTCTGCAAACCCGGTTTTATCAATACGGTCTACCGTATCACCAAGATTAGTGTGAACCAGGTGGCCGATGAGGATGACTGACTGCTGGTAATGCATCCGCTCTTCGCCAAACCTGATAACCGTGATTCCTCTCTCCCGGAAAAGGCTGAGGAGAGAGTCCAGTCTTTCAGGGGGGATCTCAATGACAACCTCCACCCCAAGTGACCCTTTGTCTGACGAAAAATCATGCTCGTGGATGACCGTTTTTATATTCCCGCCAACGTCAGATATGGGCATGAGAGCCGCCACCAGCTGGCCGGGGGTATCGCGAACCTCCAGCTTCATTGAGACCTGCATATTATCTCCCTACATTATTACAAAATTATTACAAAAATTACAGCACTTTTCATCGGAATGGGGTGCTGTCACTGGTAATTATCACCGACATTGAAAACCCGTTACCAAACGGATGCTCATCGTACAGTGTAGTAATCTTATGTCCGTCTCTCCCGTTCGATGAGGAATTATTCCCATATATATCCACAGAAACGCCAGCCTTACTGAACGAATATAACGGATCTCCCTTTGGGAATGAGATGTCATCCTGGTAGGTGGTATTCTGGTAGACATGAAGACCAGTCTCACTTTTAATTCCTGCATATCTCATATCTGCCCCTCCAGGAGGGAGAGAGAAACTGAATGTAGTCGTGCGCCCTGAATCAACAAAAACCTCGAGGGTCTGGTTCTGGAAACCTGGTTTTCCTATCTCAAGAATATGCGGGCCTGATTCTAAACCACTCAGCGCAAGGGGAGTTACACCGCGCACCTCTCCATCAAGAAGCACAATTGAATTATCCGGGCTGCCAGTAAGCAATAGACCGCCACTTGTCCTTGACGGATGGGGTTTTGCCCCGACGGCACCTGCATTATGCACCGGAACAATTTCACTGGTACTTCCAAGGTACTGGGCATTTCCCAGGTATGAAACACGTATAAATTCTGCAGGAGTATTGCTCCCCCTGAAAAACTCAAACCTGCCATCCCTGTCTGTTGCACCTGTACCGATCCGCTCAAATGGATATGCCAGGTCGCCATCAGGTGATGCCTCAAGGTTAACACGCTTGTTACCAAGTGGAGAGCCTGTAGAATCAATCAGAATGCCAGTGACGGTAAAGGAACATCCTTCAGGAGGAGTATCCGGGATGGTTTTAATCGAGATGGATGTCTCTATTCTGTCTCCAAGTGCCGGTGAACAAAATGATGCCATTATCAGAATGAAGATGAGAACCGGGAGGTGTGCCGGTCGCCATAAATATGTCATTGAATTATTGTCCATATCGGGTTTCATGAACTGATGGAATATTTCGTGGCAAAAACCATGAATATACCGTTATGAAGATCATAGCCGGAGACCATTTAATATTAAAAAGCAAATCCGGCTTTGCCACTTGTTGGTACGAACTCCGGATCTTCCTTTTCATACTTTATTAAAACTGAAGCAAACTCCTCTGCTGCTTCATGTCCCTGGGCGGTTACAATCCGGTCTTTAAAGACAACCGGCTTGTTCTGAATGATTGCATCCTCCTTCATCATCTCGCGGATAGTTGGACCGGGTGCCACCGTTGCCACCTTCTTTTTCAGAATGCCTGATTTTGCAATAACAATCGGGGCATTACCGATGCCGGCAACAACTTTCTGTTTCGTATTAAAGATGGTAATTAATTCGATGAGGTGCCGGTTATTCCAAAGATGCACCTGTGTCCCTGGGCCGCCAACAATCATAAGGGCAAAATAATCATCCGTCCCGGATAGCAGGACATCTTCAAAAGTGCGGTTTACCTTGGCCTTTTTACCAAGGACACCCATGATCACCCCGGTATGCGACGATGCAAGTTCATATGTCACCCCGGCCTCCTGAAATTTTTTAATCGGTATCAGGAGCTCCTCATCTCTGAACTTTTCAGGAGGGATCGCGATGAGTATCTTCATACCATTATCACTGCTCTCAGAAGAGTATTAACCATATTGAATCCATCGGCTGAAACTATCAAATTCACAGACAACGCTTAGATAGTGATGCCAAATCTCAATATTGCCTTTCTGGGCCCGGAAGACCTTGCCAAAGAACTGGGAAAAAAAGGCACTTCTACCGATATAACCTTCTATAACATGAAGAAAGGAGATGTCACCCTCACGATTATTGAACCTTGCAGGTACCCTGAAAAACTGTCATCCCTGTTTTATTCTGTATCCATGGCAGACCTTGCAATCCTGGTTATTGACTCAATCAGCGCAAAACTTGGGGAGACCATACTGATGCTGAATGCTGCAGGAATTAAGGAGGGAGCATTCATCCTAAGGAATTATATCGACAAGGGGCAGATTGCACCACTCATGAAAGACACGGTCCTGCAGCATTATTCTGAGCTCCCGGATGATCCTGTAGTTCTCAGGGAGTGGCTTTGGAAGCTTGCCGGAGAGAAGAAAACAGCGCGGACAACAGAACCTGGCAGCGTCCCGATAGATCATCACTTTAACGTAAAAGGAATTGGAACGGTCATTCTTGGTTCTGT
>Ga0255340_1006250_pt1 | contig 10399 bp, 10 predicted proteins | sample wastewater_treat_7_FD_192417 | JGI IMG/M metagenome (GOLD analysis project Ga0255340, IMG submission 192417) | Wastewater microbial communities from Lulu Island WWTP, Vancouver, Canada - plant10 | ecosystem: Engineered > WWTP > Wastewater > Unclassified | place: Canada: Vancouver, British... | reverse complement strand
CCACCACGGCCAGCATTCTGTCCGGTCATGTGGAGGATACGGAATACGAGGTGTTAAGTACGCACTATTCGTACCATGTCAAACGCAATTCCGGACCGGACGCCCCCCCTACCCTCCGCGTGGAATACAAACTGGGCCTAGGCCACTGGCAATCGGAATGGATCTGCCTGGAACACACCGGCTATGCCCGAGCCAAGGCGGAGGATTGGTGGCGCACCCGCAGCGATGAACCGATACCCAGCACGGTTCAGGAAGCGGTCGACCTGGCCCAGGCCGGGGCGCTGGCCCAAACCCTCAAGATTACCGTTCGCAGTATCTCCGGGCAAAAATATGACCGGATCATCCAATATGTCATAGGCCCCAAGCCGCCGCGGCTGGATAGCGGCCAGGAAAAGAACGATGGAAACCTGCCTGAATATACCTGGGCTGGAGATGATATTCCCTTTTAAGGACGTCTATGAAAGAGCAAGCCATCCAGTATCGAAACGCGGGGCTGTCCGTATTGCCTGCCAATCCGCAGCTAAAGTTTGCAGCGCTGCCCCAATGGAAACAGTACCAGCTGCGTCTGCCTACTGAAACCGAGGTACAGGGATGGTTTGGCAATGGACAGAGCGGTTTGTGTATCGTCACAGGCGCCGTATCCGGCAACCTGGAGATGATCGACTTTGACCTGCAGGCCCAGCTGTTTGAAGCCTGGCAGCAGCGGGTTAAGGAAGCGGCTCCGGATGTCCTGCCGCGATTGGTCATTGAGACCTCGCAATCCGGCGGCCGCCATGTCATCTATCGATGCGATTCACAGATCTGCGGCAATCTCAAATTGGCGCAGCGGAAAATATCCTTTTCCAGCGGCGATGAGGTGGTCATCGGCGGCAAGACCTGCAGACCGCGTCAGGACAAAGAAGGCAACTGGCATGTGATCCTGACCCTCATCGAGACCCGGGGGCAAGGCGGGCTGTTCCTGTGTGCCCCTACGCCTGGATATGCCCTCCTTCAGGGGGATTTGACAAATCTGCCTGTCCTGACCGCTCAAGAGCGGGAGTTATTGCTGGAGGCGGCCTGGTCGCTCAATGAGTATATCCCCGAGCCTGAAGCAACGCCGCAAGCGGTCATTCCAACGGACACACTCCGTCCGGGTGACGATTACAACGCCCGCGGTGATGTGCGTACCTTACTCCAATCGCATGGCTGGACCTGTGTCAAGGGCGGCGAGAATGAATATTGGCGCAGGCCGGGGAAAACGGTCGGCTGGTCAGCGACCCTCAAAAACGGCGTATTCTATGTCTGGAGCACCAATGCCCAGCCATTTGAGCACGAAAAAGCCTACTCGCCGTTCAGTGTTTATGCCCTCCTGAAACACGGTGGGGATTTTAGTAAGGCAGCGGCGGAGTTGGGAAAACAAGGGTATGGGCAAAATCCAGTGGGTTCCGATGAGGTCGATTTGTCTGGGATTGTATCGGAATCAGAGGATGTGCCCCATGATCTTCCGGGGGAATTGGTTGATCCAGGGGCATTTCCTGAATCGCTCCTTCGGATTCCGGGGTTTGTCTCCGAGCTGATGGACTTTGGAATGGAATCAGCGCCCTATCCCAATCTGGGACTGATCTTCTGCGGCGCCTTGGCGATGCAGTCGTTTTTGTGCGGTCGCAAGGTGCGGGATAGCGGAAATCTCAGAACCAATCTGTATTTATTGGCATTGGCCGGTGCGTCCAGCGGCAAGGACTGGGCCCGCCAGATGAACGCGCACATCATGTTGGAAATCAACAAGATTGAGTCGCTGGGCGACAAATTTGCATCCGGGGAGGCCATCCAGGATGCGATGTTTTTGACGCCCAATATGCTGTTTCAGAATGATGAGATCGACGGCATGCTGATTTCGCTGAACAAGGCTCGTGATGCCCGCTTTGAGAGTATCATGGGGACGATGCTGACGATGTTCACCTCCAGCGGTTCGATCTATCCCATGCGGCGCAAGGCCGGCAAAGAGTCCGGCGGAATTATTGACCAGCCCCACTTAACCATCTTCGGGACAGCCACCCCCAAGTATTATTACGAATCGCTCAGCGAGCGGATGCTGTGCAATGGTTTTTTTGCCCGGATGATTGTGGTGGACATCGGCTATCGCGGCAAGGGAAAGGATGCCGGACTGGTGGAAACGATGCCCTCCCGCATCCTGGAGACCGCCCAATGGTGGGATAGTCTTTGTCCAGGCGAGCAGCGCGGCAATCTGAGTCATTTTCACCCTGTTCCAATGGTGGTGGCGGCAACTCCTGAAGGGCGTGATGTCCTGGATGCCTTTCGCAGTCAGGCCGATGAAGAATATGCCAAGGCCGAGGTCCATGACCATGAAGCGGCCAAGGCCATCTGGGGACGGGCCAACGAGAATGCCCGCAAACTGGCGCTCCTATACGCCTGCAGTGAAAACAACAAAGCCCCCCAGATCTCGCTGCCAGCGGCTTCCTGGGCGGTTCAATTTGTCAACCATCAGGTCCGTCGCATGTTGTATCTGGCAGGCCAGCACGTCTTTGAGAACGAGTTTGATAAAAAATGTCAGCGGATGATGCAGTACCTGACCGTTTGGAAAAGACAAAAAGGCAACCAGGCCTGGATGCCGCACTGGGAATTGGCGCGGCGATTGAAGGGGTGGTCTGAAAAAGATTTTGAATTGGTGCGCGACTCGCTCCTGGCGCGGATGCAAATCGAATTTGAAGTTGGTAGTACACCCAAACGAGGACGCATCGGATGTCGGTATCGAATCCGTTAATTAACTCTTTTTGACAATGTGGGAATTAAACGATGAGGAAATCAATGAATACAATACCGCACAAAACCCTTTGTTACCACACCGTTTCTACAGGGCCAAATGCGGGAATTAAAAATCGCAAGTGCCGGAAAATAAAGAAGTTACTATATATACAACATAACATCATATATATATGTTGTATTATATATTTACACGCCCGCGCGCGTATATATATAGAAATTGCGGAAATTATTTTCCCCCGGATTGGTTTGCACACAACAAAACCTGCATTTTTTTCACGAAAGGAAACCAGCCATGAACGATGAAACGATTTGTTACAATTGCCGATTTTTCTCACCCGGCCAGTACGGCTGTGCGCCCTATGACCTCCCGAGTCGACTGGGCGAGTTTGAAGAAGACAACGAAGGCCTCTGTAGACGACACACACCGCGACACGGTGAAACCATCACACGTCCCAATGGCGACGAATTTATCTGCTTTGCCGAGTGGCCCAAGGTGATGGCCTGTGATTGGTGCGGCGAGTTTGAATCACGAACACAACATCACAACTGCGCCAATCGCAACTGTGCAAACTGCGCCGACGGGAAAGGAGATTGTGAATGAATTCACAATGTAATGGTTCCTTCGCACAAAATCAAAGAGCCGACGCGGGCGGGAACAGACGCGTCCTGATAGAGAGTTTGTTGTCGGTGTCCGTTTTTTTGACCAAGCCCCCCTATCGCCCCAAAACGCCCACGTTGGCCCACGTTGGGCGAACGGACTTGCGATGGACCGTTTTTACGCCCCCAGGGACTGCCGCAACCTGGGCCCATCCTACGCCTTCCAGTCCAAAACCCAACATTTGAGGAGATTTTCTTATGAGCAAGCAATTTACCGTTGAAATCCGCGATATCGAGACCATCCGGCCCTATGAGAAAAATCCCCGCCTCAACGACGGCGCTGTGGATGCCGTGGCGGCCTCCTTGAAGGAATTTGGCTTCCGTCAGCCCATCGTCGTCGATGCCGATGGCATCATCCTCTGCGGCCATACCCGCTACAAGGCCGCCCGCAAACTGGGCCTGGCCAAGGTGCCGGTCCACGTGGCCAAAGACCTGACCCCGGAGCAGAGCAAGGCCTACCGCATTGCCGACAACCAAACCGCCGACCTGGCCGAGTGGGATTACGACATCCTGCCCATCGAACTTGCGGACCTGATGGACACCGGATTCGATATGGATCTGTTGGGCTTTGATGAGAAGGAATTGACCCAGCTTCTCAATGCCGAGGTCCAGCAGGGTCTTACCGATCCCGACGAGATTCCCGAACCGCCGGATGAGCCGATTACCCAGCTGGGGGACCTTTGGATTCTCGGCAACCACCGGCTCCTGTGCGGGGATGCCGGAAGTGAAGCGGACCTGGACCGGCTTCTGGATGGCAACCTCATCCATCTGGTCAACATGGATCCCCCCTACAATGTCAAGGTCGAGCCCAGGTCCAACACCGCCATCGCCGCCGGCCTGTCCTCCTTCACCAACAAGAAGGCCCAACTGCACCACCAGGGCTTTGACCAGGCACGCGGCGCTGGTGATCCGAAAAAGGCCCGCAAGAAGATGCGGGCCAAGGACAGGCCCCTGGAGAATGATTTTCTTTCTGAGGAGGAGTTCGAGGCGATGCTGCTGGCCTGGTTCCACAACGCCGCACGCGTGCTGATCCCCGGCGGCTCGTTTTACATCTGGGGCGGATATGCCAATCTGGGCAACTATCCCAAACCGCTCAAAGATGCGGGACTGTACTTTTCGCAGGGGATCGTCTGGGATAAACAACATCCGGTTTTGACCAGAAAAGATTTCATGGGCGCATTCGAGTTGGCATTCTATGGCTGGAAACTCGGCAAGGGACACCGCTTCTTTGGCCCCAACAATGCCACCGACCTCTGGCATGTCAAAAAAGTCAATCCGCAAAACATGACGCATTTGACCGAGAAGCCGGTGGAACTGGCGCTACGAGCGATTCAGTATTCCTCCAAGCAAGGCGAGAACGTCCTGGACCTGTTCGGGGGATCGGGCAGCACGCTGATCGCCTGCCAGCAGACTGACCGGAAGGCGTTTTTGATGGAGCTGGACGGCTTGTATTGTGATGTGATTGTCCAGAGGTTTGAGAAGTTTACGGGATTGAAGGCCGAGCGGATTGAGTTGCCGAAGAAAACCCCAGCAGGTAATGCCGGGGTTTTGGAAGGAGCCAAGAAGTGATGGAGCGGTTATTTCTTCAAGGCAAATTGCCCGCGGTCGACCTTCTGGAAGCGGGATTCCTTACCCTTGGTATGGATCTCTTTGGCGATGGCGGCATACAGGGTATTTTGCGGCGTCTTGCCGCCGGTGCTTTTCCAGTAGTCCTTGGTGGCCATCGTCTCGATCAGTTGCTGGCAGGTCATGGGTTCCTTGGCCTCGGACAGTACCCGGGCCGCCGAATCCAGCGCCGAGGCCCGTTTGACCTTGGGCGACTTTGGCGCACGGTGGGCCGTGTTGGCCTTTTTGGCCTGGTTGGTAGCCTTCTTTGGTTTCTGGCTGTCCTTGCCGCCCTGCGCCGACGTGGGCGTTTTCTTGGGGCTGTAAAGCCCAGCCAGCCGCTCGGCCGTCTTGATGACCATGGGCTTATTGGTAGTAAGCCCGATCGCCTCCCAGCCGCCCTTCTCGGCGGGCTTGGTAATCCGCACAGGCGTCCTGTTTCGCCCGACCTTCAGGTCGTACACACTGCCGATTTGGATATCTTCAGGCTTCATCGGAGGGTCCCTTTCTCTTCCAAACGGGTTTCCTGGAGGGTGCTTTCAATTTCCTTGACCTCGATGCCGCTCATGAAACTGAGCATTTCCATCAAGTTCTCTCGAACGTGCCTGAGGCTGCCAACGTGCGTCCAGTCAATTTCCTGGGGGGTCTTGCCCAGTTCGCATTCGAAGAATCCGAGCAGGTTGGCGATGTCGCTTTTGGCCGTTTCGTATTTGGTTTTTGCATCTTGTTTTGCCATTTTTGGGTCTCCTAAAAAGGCGTTTTTTATTTTCAATTCCACTCATGACTTACCGGCTTTTTGGAATGAATCCAAGGGAATTAAGTCATTATTTTCAAAGAATTTGCATTATTTTTTAGTCATTCTGGACAAGGGATAGAATGAATCAAAAACAGGTCAAAATTACGGCCTTAACGGTAGAAGAATTGGCCAAATTGCTCAGCCAGGCCGGCCGGAAATCTATCTCTGGACAAGAGGTGCTGGCCATTGCCGAAGCGGCAGGCATTGTCCGTTCGGGAAGGACGATTAACCTGATCGAATACACCGCATTCCTGGCACGGGAGGTCGCCGGTGGCGCCGATTAATCCAACCCATCTGAAACCCGCCGACCTGACGCGATTGCTCAATTCCGCCGGATTCGGCGAGGTACTCAACGAGCGTACGCTCCGCCGCCATCGCAACCGCGCTGGATATACCATCGGGGATGCCAGGACGGTGGACCTGTTCCGGTACGCCGCCTGGCTGACTCAACGCTACCTGGAGCCGCCCAAGAAAGAACGCACCTATGACCAGATGCGAGAGGCCGCTCGGCGGCGGAATGCCGAGCTGGCCCGGGCCGGTCAGGACATCGGACAAATCCCCGCCGTCGTCAATCCGCAGCGCAAGGCCGCTGCCACAGCCAGTTTCAAAACCTTCTGTGAGGCGTATTTCCCCGATGTCTTTTATCTGCCCTGGTCGGAGGACCATCGGAAGGTCATTAAAAAGATCGAGCAGGCCGTCCGTCATGGCGGCCTCTTTGCCCTGGCTATGAGTCGTGGAAGCGGAAAAACGACGATGATGCAGATGGCCTGTCTGTGGTCGGCCTTGATCGGAGCGACGGAGTTTGTCACGCTGATCGCCGCCTCCGCCGAACGCGCCAAGGACCTGCTGGAAAATATCAAGGTCTGGCTGGAGACCAACGATCTGCTGCACGAGGACTTCCCGGAAGTGACCTTTCCCATCCGGGCCCTGGAACGGATCACCAACCGCCAGAAAGGTCAGAGGCATAACGGGATTCCGACCCGGATCGAATGGGTGGCCGACAAGATCGTCCTGCCTACCATCGAAGGCAGCCAGGCATCCGGGGCGGTCATCTCCTCCTGCGGGATGAAGGGCTCGGATATACGAGGCCAGAACTATGCCCGCTCCGATGGCCGGGTAGTGCGGCCGCAATTGGTGATGGTCGATGACCCCCAGACCACCGAATCGGCCTGGAGCCCCTCCCAATCCCAGCGCAGAGAAGCAATCCTGGCGGGAGACGTATTGGGCATGGCCGGTCCCGGCAGGAAGATCTCCGGGCTGATGGCCTGTACGGTGATCCGGCCAGGGGATATGGCGGACAACATCTTAGACCGCCAAAAGCACCCCGAATGGCAGGGAGAGCGGACCAAGATGGTCTATGCCTTCCCGACCAATCAGAAACTCTGGGCGCAGTATGCGGAGATCCGGGCCGATTCCCTGCGGAATGATGGGGATGGTTCTGAGGCCACGGAGTTCTATCGCCAAAATCGGGAGGCGATGGATGCCGGAGCCATTGTCGCCTGGCCCGAGCGTCACAATAAGGACGAACTATCCGCCATCCAGCATGCCATGAACCTCAAGATGCGGGATGAGGCGGCCTTCTTTGCCGAGTACCAGAATGAGCCGATGGTCGAGGCCGAAGGGGAAGAGATGCTCAATGCCGACCAGATTGCCGCCAAACTCAATGGCTACAATCGCAGCATCGTCCCGGTTAGCTGCAATCTCCTGACTTTGTTTATCGACGTCCAGCAGAAGGCCCTGTTCTGGATGCTGTGCGGATGGGAACGGGATTTTACCGGGTATGTGGTCGATTACGGCACCTGGCCGGAGCAGAAACGGCTTTACTTTACCTTGCGGGACATCCGAAGAACCCTTGCCCAGCAAAAGCCCGGTGCCGGGCTGGAAGGAGCGATCTATAACGCCCTGGAGAGATTGACCGAGGAGAAACTGGGCCGCTTTTACCGTCGGGAAGATGGCCTGGACATGAAGATTGACCGCTGCCTGATCGATGCCAACTGGGGCCAAAGCACCGATGTGGTTTATCAGTTCTGCCGGCAGTCGAAATTTGCCGGGATTGTCCTGCCCAGCCACGGAAAATATGTCGGCGCCTCATCGATCCCATTTTCTGAATACAAACGCAAAAAAGGAGACCGCGTGGGGCTGCATTGGCGGATTCCCAATACAGCTAGTAAACACGCCGTTCGCCATGTCTTAATCGACACCAACTACTGGAAGAGCTTTGTGCACGGGCGCCTGGCGGTAGCGATGGGTGATCCGGGAGCATTATCACTATTCGGCAGGGACGAAACTACCCATCGTCTGCTGGCCGAGCATCTGACAGCTGAATACCGCATCCAGACAGCGGCACGGGACCGAGTGGTGGATGAATGGAAACTGAAGGCCATCCGGCCCGACAACCACTGGCTGGACTGCTTGGTAGGCTGCGGGGTAGCCGCGTCAATGGAAGGCGCTAAATTGTTTGGAACGGAGGCCGACCGGGAAAATCGGCCTGCGAAGATTCGACTCTCCCAGATCCAGAAAAGCAGGCAACTATGCAGGACGTAAAAACGAAAACGCTGAAAGGATTTGTTTGTCGGGCATGCGGCGGGCGAAAGTTCAAGGTCATCTATACCCGGGCCGGTCACTACACCCGGAATCTCCACACCAAGGCCCGGGATGTCATTGCCAAGCTGGAGGGCATGAAGCTGTCCAGGGCCGCCGAGACGGTGCGGGAGGGCGTGGAAGAGACGCTGACGTACTTCGGCTTCCCGCGGGAGCATCACCGGCACATCTACACGAACAACCCGCTGGAAACGATCAACAAGCAGATCCGCCGGCGGACGCGGGTGGTCGGATGCTTCCCGGACGGTCACAGTGCCCTGATGCTGGCAGCGGCCCGGCTGTGGCATATCGCCGGAACGCAATGGGGTCTCAAGCGGTATATGAACATGGACCGACTCAAGGAAATGAAACGACAGCAGCAGGAAAAACAGGAGGTCATGGCCGGATAGACCGATAACTGTTGCCACCCCCGGCGGTGGCAGGCAAGGCAAGAGAAATGATCAAGGAAAGAACTATCAGAAAAAGTGCGAAAGATTCTTGACAGTCCCGGCATTAGGCCCGCCGGACGGCCAATTATTATTGTTTGGATAAGACTTGGACAGCAGAAAATGGAGAAACGAAAAAAAGACGGCAACCTGAATTTAAATAATGGAAAAAGTTGTCCGAAACAGACGTTTCGGCAAAGAATTTACAGAGATAATCTACGATTACAGATTATCTTGGACAGCAATGGTTCAGTGTATATTTAAATAATGTAATGCTAATCGATGGTATCTCATATATATCAGGAAGAGAATCTACGACTTGTTTTTGAATTAGAATCACCGGTTCTTTCCCGGGTTCATTAAAGTCTTTCCTGCCTTTCCCGGAAATTACATACGACTCCATCTTGTCATAAATACTGAATGGGTGAATGTCTATTTTAAGTTTTTGCCGATATTCTGTTGGATTCACTATTCCAACAGTAAGAAAACGTTTATCCCCAGACAACGAGGCAAAAACATCCAAAGGAGCATCAATTCCCTCCACCCGAATCGGAAGAGTTCCCATGTGTTCCCGATATAATTTTAGAACTAGACCTGGTACATCAAATATCGCACCGGTTTTCGATGTTTTTATAGCTCCGAGTGCATTGACTGCCTGGGCATAATGTGCTATTGGAATCAAATCGCTATTCCGAAAGATCCCGTGCAAACCAAGAGCGATGCCAGGTGCATCCTCCAGAAAATATTGGGTCCCTATCTCTCCGTATCTTCTGTTTTCTTTCCAATATCCCCATTCATCTAAGATAAGGAAAATTTTTTTATCCTTCAGGGATGGAAGATTCACTTGGTATTCTCGATAGGTATCTGTGATATAACGAACCACCGCAGCAATCGAGTTTGCATGATTAAAAAGATCTTCTGACCCCTTCCGATAAAAATTGTCGCTGATGAAATCCATATGTTCGGTACATCTCAATAACATTGTTTTTCCCCAGATCCCTGTTCGTCCAACAGCTACAACTTGGATGGCAGGATCAACATCCTTCATGGCTTTTACCATCCGATTGTGCTTCTGAGCATAAAGATCCAATGAAATATATCCTTTTTGGTGAGTCCCCCACATTTCATTGCCCACATAAAATAATTTTACACCAAATGGTTCGGGGTGGCCATTCTGGGCTCGGAGTCTACCCATAGCCGTAGATGTTGAGCCATTTACATATTCCACCAATTGAGCCGCCTGCTCGGCTCCCTCCGTTCCTGCGTTAACCGCAAGAGCCGCTGTTGTGTTAAGAATCTTACAGAAGTTCATAAACTCATGAATCCCAACATCATTATCTTCAATCCCCATCCAATGTGGATTTTTTTCAGGCGGCCGAAGATCCCGCTCTCCTAGGCCAGCAGTCCAATCATATCCACTCACAAAATTTCCCCCGGGCCATTTATAGATAGGCGAGTTAAGCTCCTTTAACAGCCCAAGTACATCCCTGCGCCACCCATCAACATTATCAGAAGGCATCAAAGAAACACATCCGATTTTAAAGATACCTCT
>Ga0255340_1006248_pt1 | contig 10401 bp, 7 predicted proteins | sample wastewater_treat_7_FD_192417 | JGI IMG/M metagenome (GOLD analysis project Ga0255340, IMG submission 192417) | Wastewater microbial communities from Lulu Island WWTP, Vancouver, Canada - plant10 | ecosystem: Engineered > WWTP > Wastewater > Unclassified | place: Canada: Vancouver, British... | reverse complement strand
TTCCCTGGATACAGGGATTGTCATTTACCGGAAATGCATCCGTGGATAAATCAATCGAAAGCAACAAGCTTTGGGAAAAACCATGGTACCTGTACAGTTGGGACGGTGTTTCCTATGATGCCAATGATCAACCTGTTCTTCTAAAAGGGAAAAAAGGATTTTCCACACCTCAGCTCACTCAAAAATTTTCCGATGGCAGACTTATGACGCTGAATGCTCTTCTGAACTATGAAAGAGCATTTAATAATGTGCACGACTTCAGGTTCCTTGCAGGTACAGAAAGGATCTCTGGTGAATCCATGGGGTTTGAAGCTTTCAGAAAATACTTCGCATCAACAGCTATTGATGAGCTTTTTGCAGGGGGTGACAGCGAGAAGAATAATACCGGATCGGCAAGCATAAGTGCAAGACTGAATTATTTCGGTCGTGTTAATTATGCTTTCAAACAGAAATACCTTGCAGAATTTGTATGGAGATATGACGGATCGTACATTTTCCCCCAGGAAAAAAGATTTGGCTTTTTCCCTGGCGTTTCTGTCGGTTGGCGTATTTCAGAGGAAAATTTCTGGAAGAATAATCTTGCCTTATTCAATTATTTTAAATTGCGGGGATCCTGGGGACAAACGGGTAATGACCGGATCAATACTTACCAGTATCTCTCAAGCTATGGATATAACAGTTCAACAAACGGGGTTTATACATTTAATAATTCCGTCGAAAGTAAAATCCTCAGTGAATTACGAATACCAAATCCCAACGTGACATGGGAAGTGGCAAACCAGTCTAATATTGGTTTTGATGCAGAAATGTTAAATGGCAAATTGAATTTTTCCGCCGAGTATTTCTATAATCTGCGTACAAATATTTTAACCTATCGGAATGCTTCGGTTCCTGCATCGACAGGACTGACCTTACCGCGTGAAAACATAGGGAAAGTGGTAAACCAGGGATTTGAGTTCACTTTTGGATACAATAACACATGGGGAGGGCTGACTTACGATATATCGATCAACAGCGGATATCAGAAAAACAGAATAAAATTCTGGGATGAGACTCCGGGAATACCTGATTATCAGAAATCAACAGGTCACCCCATGAATTCATCACTTTATTACCAGGCAATAGGGGTTTTTAAAGATCAGGCAGCAGTTGACGCTTATCCTCACTGGGACGGAGCCAGACCGGGAGATATCATTTTCGAGGATGTCAATGACGATAAGAAAATAGATGGTCTTGACAGAAAGATGAATTACAAAACCGATATGCCAACATTTACTGGTGGTATGAATATAAATCTCGGTTACAGGAATTTTTATACCTCGATCTTCTTACAGTGGGCTGCAGGCGCCGTGGTCAACAGGTATTATGAAATGCAGGGAGAAGCAGGTAATTTCCTTCTTTCCGATGTAACCGGGAGATGGACGGAATCAAACCAGGTTACCAATAAGCCAAGAACATGGAACCGTTATGGGGAATACTGGAGGGATAACAGGAACAATACTTACTGGCTTTCAAGTACCGATTACCTTAGACTGAAAAATTTTGAAATAGGCTACAGTTTTTCTGAGTCTATCAAAAATATTGGAATCAGTGACTTAAGGATCTATTTCAGCGGGATTAACCTGTTAACATTGGATAAACTTACTGATTTTGACCCGGAATCAACTTCTGCAACAGCATATCCCTTGAATAAGGTATTTAACATCGGGCTTAATGTAATCTTTTAAATATTAAGATCATGAGAAAAAATTTTATATTAATAATTATAATCGCTATTGTAGGTTTTCTTTCTTCCTGTGATAAGGATTTTCTCGAAACAAAACCTCTTACAGAATTTTCGGAAGTAGACGTATGGAATGATCCGGCTCTTGTTGAAACATTCATTAATCAAATCTATTGGAGACTTGATGAGCCATTCAGCAACGGCAGATTGAAATCAAACATTGTTGATGAAGGTCATTATCGCGGCAATGGCGCATCCAAAAACTTTAACAACAGCCTGCTTACCGTGGACCAGATCCCCGGATGGAGCACTCCAAGCCGCTACAGATCATGGAATGATATATACAAGACAATAAGATATTGTAATATTTTCTTTGCAAATATTGACAAGGTGCCGTTCGACGCAACCCTGACAGATGGCAAGACCCTTGGTGACAGAATGAGAGGTGAAGTTCATTTCCTGCGTGCTTATCTTTATCATGAACTGACAGCTGTGTATGGGGGAGTTCCGCTAATTACCAAACCCTATGGCCTTTCTGACGATTTTCTGATAGAAAGAAGTTCTTACAGTGATTGTGTTGATTTTATGGTCAGTGAACTGGATCTGGCTGCCGGTCTTTTACCGGAAACTCATTCCGGCGATGCTAAAGGTCGTGCAACGAAAGGTGCTGCACTTGCCCTTAAAGCCAGAGTATTGCTTTATGCTGCAAGCGACCTTTACAATACAACTGTATTTCCGGGATACTCTAACCCTGAACTGATTGGCTATACAAGCGGAAACAGGGCCGATCGCTGGACAGCGGCTAAAAATGCTGCAAAAGCGGTTATCGATCTTGGCTTATACAGCCTTTACAAAGCTGAGCCGGCACCAACTGATTCCGTTGCCCAGAACCTGGCAGAGCTGTTCATAGCACAAAATACCGAAGAGGATATCTTTATAAAGTATTTTACCACGAATCAGCGTCAGATGTATGGAATTGTTACGGGGCCAAACGGTTATCACAACTGGGGAACAAATGCACCGATCCAGGAAATGGTTGATTCCTATGAAATGAAGGACGGATCAAAATTTGACTGGAATAACCCGGCTCATGCATCCTTGCCTTATGCTAACCGCGAACCCAGGTTTTATGCAACGGTTCTTTATGAAGGAGCTGTCTGGAAACCGCGTCCGGCCGATGTCCAGAATGTTGATCCTGTTGGAATAATCCAGGTTGGAAAATGGGAAAGATGGGATGAGGAAAGTCAATCCGTGAAGATTCATTACGGCGTTGATACCAGGCAGAGCACCGTGGAAAACTGGAATGGAAGCTATACGGGATATTACCTTAGAAAGGGTCTTGACCCGACAGTGGACGCCCAGTATTTCTATGCAACTGTTCCATGGAGATGGATGAGATACGCTGAAGTGTTGCTGAACTACGCCGAAGCATGTATTGAACTCGGTGGAGCCGATCTTCAGCAGGGTCTTGATGCACTTAATCTGGTCAGGAAACGTGCGGGAATGCCCCCGCGGGTGACCAACGATCAGGCAGAGGCAAGAGTGTTTGTGCGTCATGAAAGACGTATTGAGCTGGCATTTGAAGAACACAGGTTCTTTGATGTACGACGTTGGGTTATAGGCCCCGAGGTATATAAACCAATAAAGGTTGCCGATGTAACATATAAAATGGATCCCGTAACTAAGATAACTGCTACTGTTCCAACTATCGTTCCAAAGGACTTCGAAGTCTGGTCATGGAATGATAAAGCTTATTTCTTCCCTATTCTCCGTGGTGAAATGAGTAAGAACAGCAAGCTGATCCAGAATCCGGGATACTGATCTGAGGAAAGATTATTTTATCAATTAAGATTTATGTAATAATTCATTGTTTTTAATGAATTTGATTTATGAAAAGGTTAATACTACTTATAATAGTAACGCATTTATTTTACTGGTCAAACATTGCAGGACAGTATAGGCAGGATTTCGTGATAACTCACGGACCTTATCTGTGTGACATGAGCGAAACAGCTGTTACCATTGTGTGGCTTACTAATCATAATGCTTTATCGTGGGTTGAAATTGCTCCTGACGACGGCAGTCATTTTTACGGGAAAGAACGACCAAAGTATTTTGATACTTATCTTGGACGTAAACAGGCAGCTACTCATTTGCATAAAGTAAGGATTGAGAACCTCACTCCCGGAACCAGATACCGTTATGCAGTGTTTTCAAAGGAAGTGCTTAGCTGGGAGAATGATGCTAAAATTATATATGGAGTAACTGTGGCTAATCCTGCGTATAGCCGTAATTCACTCTCTTTTAAGACCTTCAGCGCCAGCGATGACACTGTCTCCTTCATTATGTTTAACGATATTCACGGTCGGGCACAATTCATGAAAGATCTATGCAAGGGGATTGATTTCAGTTCTGTTGACATGGTATTTTTTAATGGTGACATGTCATCTTCCATTATCAGTGAAGAACAGATCTTTACTGATTTCATGGATGCTTCAATAGAACTTTTTGCGAAAAGAGTACCGATAATATTCAATCGCGGGAATCATGAAACGCGTGGCCCTTTTGCTGATTTTCTTATGGATTATTTCCCGGTAAGGGACGGTAAGGTTTACAGGACATTCAATGTGGGAGATGCAGCATTTTTGATCCTTGATTGCGGAGAAGACAAACCTGATTCTGATATTGAATACAGCGGTCTTGCTGATTTTGATGCCTACAGGAATGAACAGGCAGCCTGGCTGGAAAAGACCATTAAACAAAAGGAATTCAGGGAAGCAAAGGCCAGGATTGTCATTCTTCACATGCCCCCGGCGGTAAGTGACTGGCATGGTACGCTTCACATCGATGAAAAATTTCTGCCTTTATTGAACAAGGCCGACATTGATGTGGTGCTGAGCGGACACACGCACAACTATTCCTATAATGCACCAGTCGAAGGGAAAACATCATTCCCGGTTATTGTTAACAGCAACAATGCATACCTGAGGGGCGATGTAATCGATGGGGTGATTTACATAAAACTGTGTGGCCCCGAGGGAACGAAAACAATCGAACACGTTTTGAAATGATATCAGCTAACGAAAATTTGGGATGTAATTAACTGAAGTTTCGCAAGTAAGAAAGAGTTAAAAAATGTCATAAAAAGAAGCACTGGGAGTTTTCAGATATCTCTGAAAATCAGTATATTTATAGTGACAAAACAACAAATAACTAATCCCAATGCTTAATAATAAAGGTACAAACATTTTCTCTGAGATTAATAGTTTTTTCCGGAGAATGATAACAAAAAGGCAATTAATAGCATAATGGATATTGTCAGGAATCTGAGAATAAGCAGTAAATCCTTGTCGCTTGAGAGTAATGCCAACTGCAAGTTCACACGGTTACAGGTGTTCGAGCTATTATTGGTGTTTCCTTTATTCATGGTCAAAAACGCTTTTCATTATTCTGAATTCATTCTGTTTAAGGTTCTCTCGTGCAAGAAGGATGTTTTCTACCGCTTTATGGCCAATGGTTCCTTTGATTGGAGAAAAATACTTAACAGGATCAATTTTCAGTTGATTGGGGAAATTGCAGTCAGGGCGGATTCCTGCAAGAACAAGAATCCTGTATGCCTCATGGTTGATGACTCTGATTTGCCTAAAACCGGTAAAAAAATCGAGAGAATAGGCTGTGTCCTGGGAACAGTTAAGCATTTTATAAATCTTGATAAACTTGAACTCAAGCAAGCGGCCTAAAAGCACTTGCGAAACTTAAATTAAATATTAAAGCTATGGTTAAAACTAGATGGATCTTCGTTGTTACGACATTAATAATGATGACAATGTCGTGCCAGAACAGAACGGTTGAGTTGTTCACCTCTGAAGGAACAGTGACCGGTTTCGTGTACAACGACATAAACAGAAACGGCAACTATGACCCCGGTACCGATAAACCCCTAAAAAATGTGAAAGTCTCGAACGGACTTGACATCACGATAACCGACAAAAGGGGAGTTTATGAGCTTCCACTGAGGGACAACGCCCCTATCTTCGTGATAAAACCCTCCGGATACTCACTACCGCTGGACAATGATAACAAACCCATATTTTACCATATGAACGTCACTGCCGGAGCCTCCGGGAGCAGGTACCCGGGCATTGACCCCACAGGCCCCATTGAGGGCGCCCTGAACTTCGCCTTGTACAAAAACAAGGAACCGAACAATATCAAGGTGCTTGTGTTTGGCGACACCCAGACAAGGGACAACAAGGAGATAGGTTATCTGCAACAAGAAATAATAGATGATCTTATCGGTACCGATGCGGTTTTTGGAATCACTCTGGGAGATGTGGCATTCGATAATCTCAATGTTTTTGGCAATCTTACCAGCTCTATAGCGGATATTGGAATACCGTGGGTATATGTACCCGGCAATCATGATCTGGACCACTCCGCGGATAACAATACTGACGCATTGGGGACATGGTACAACACATTTGGACCCGATTACTATTCGTTCGATTACGGTCCCGCACACTTTGTAGTCTTAAACGACATCAGGTGGATAACCGATTCCCTCGGCAGCAGGTACCGGACAGGTCTGGGTGAAGCTCAATTTGAATTTTTCAGGAGAGATTTGGAGTTGATGGAAAGCGACCAGCTTTTGGTTTTGCTGGTCCATATACCTTTTATAAACTCCACCGCATGGGCCAATGAAACCGAGCGGGAGAGATTTTTTACCTTACTCTCAAATCATCCTTCGAGCCTTACATTGGCGGCGCACACGCATCTTCATTACCATGAGTTTATCGACAGCCTGAGCGGTTATCCCGGACAGGTACCCCATCACATGGTAAGCGTTGGCACCTCTTGTGGCAGTTGGTGGAGCGGCGCGCCGAATGAGTTTGGCATTCCCCATGCGACCATGGCGGATGGCACCCCTGTATCCTATAGTTGGCTCAAGATTGATGGGAACAGTTGGAAAATAAAATGGCAAGGGGCGGGACGCGATTCCGATTACCAAATGCAGATAGGTGCGCCCGCTATAGTGGCCGACAGCGCCATCAATAAGAATATCCTTGTAACAGCCAATATATTCAATGCGCTCCCAAATGCGGAGGTAAAAATCAGGATAGACAACCAGGAATGGATAACCATGGAAAGAAACGTCAGGGTTGATTCCGTGCGCTTGGCCATGAACATTGCCGAAAAAGCGTTGGGAGAGATGCCATGGCGAACCTTGACTTCTGCCTCGTCATCGAAACATCTCTGGGAGGCGGAGATTGACCTGAGCGGGTTGAAACCCGGGGCGCACCTGTTGGAGGTCAATGCCAGGGACAAATGGTGGGACTACAAAGGTTACCGACAGATATTGATAGAAAAATAAACCATAATAAACCGAGGAAAACAGTATATTCGCGACAGGCAATGAGGTCTGCCGTTAACCGCTCCCAACAAGGAAGCTGATGACTTCTGCCATAAAAAATTGACATATTAATTGTTTATGGCAAAGTCTATTCTTATAGTAGGTTTGGGCGGTTTCATAGGAACTATTCTGAGATTTTTGATTTTCAGATATTTACAGATAAACTGCACTACAATTTTCCCCTGGGCTACCTTTTTGGTCAATATTATCGGGAGTTTCCTTGTGGGCATATTTTTCGGCATATCCGAAAGAGGAAATATTATGTCGCCAGAATGGCGTATATTCCTGACTATTGGAGTCTGCGGCGGATTCACCACATTCTCTTCTCTCTCGAATGAGGCTTTTATTTTGCTACAAAACAGGGAGATGCAGCATTTCTGATCCTTGATTGGGGAGAAGACAAACCTGATTCTGATATTGAATACAGCGATCTTGCTGATTTTGATGCCTACAGGAATGAACAGGCAGCCTGGCTGGAAAACACCATTAACCAAAAGTAATTCAGGGAAGTAAAGGCCAGGATTGTCATTCTTCACATGCTTCCGGCGGTAAGTGACTGGCATGGTACGCTTCACATCGATGAAAAATTTCTGCCTTTATTGAATAAGGCCGACATTGATGTGGTGCTGAGCGGACACACGCACAACTATTCCTATAATGCACCAGTCGAAGGGAAAACATCATTCCCGGTTATTGTTAACAGCAACAATGCATACCTGAGGGGCGATGTAATCGATGGGGTGATTTACATAAAACTGTGTGGCCCCGAGGGAACGAAAACAATCGAACACGTTTTGAAATGATATCAGCTAACGAAAATTTGGGATGTAATTAATACTTAAAACTGATAGTTCTCTTAAGCTGATTAAATTGTAACTATAACAGTAGCTAATTGATTTAGAAGCCACCTCCGGGAATTTATGTCCCTGAGGTGGTTTTTTCGTAGGATCCTTTTGGATTGTCAATGCAGCTTATATTGTGTCTCGAAACAGGCCCCGGAGTCTTCTATTGGTCTTTTAATTCCGGATAATTTTCTTAATTGCTTTACCGTTAAAATTCTTCCGGATATACAATTAATTACGGAATAATTAATTGTATCTTTATTACAAAACATCAGGATTGTTTGTTCTGATAAGCTTGCTTTGATTTTATGATTTTTGGAAACATTGGAGCAGTCTTAAGTACTGTATGCTGTATCCAGGCTTTTGTCGTGGATAATTGTAATTAATGATTTTCTTTCCAATTAATATTATCAAGTGTCGGACAATACAAAAACGCACCGGATACTTCGTTTGATACTGTACCTGTCGAACGCTTATCCCAGGACTAAAGAGGAATGTAAAGAATTCCTCGGGATAAGGGATACGGCATTCTACAGCTATTGTAACCTGTTGAGGGAAACAGGCTTTAACCTCAGGCAGAAAGAGGGAAGGTATTGGATAGACTCTTCTTTGCCGGATTCGCGTGTCTTGTTGAATGTTCTTCATTTTTCGGAAGAGGAATTATATTTATTGTCGAGGTGCATAGATGTTCTGGATGTAGGAAGCGGAGTTTCTTCAATGCTTAGGAAAAAGCTTGTTTCATTCCTGAACCAGGACAAGATGATTGAAAAATATATTTCCAGTCATAAACCTGAAAAGACATCGGCCTTGCATAAAGCCATAAAAGACAAGCGACAGGTTCTCCTAATGAATTATTACTCCGGCAACAGCGAGACTGTAAGGAACAGGTTGGTCGAACCTTTTGAGTTCAAGGATGATTTTAATCTTGTTTGGGCTTTTGATGTAGAATTAAAACAGAACAGACAGTTTAAAATATCCAGGATAGAGAATGTTGTTGAAACGCCTTTGGCGTGGGAATATCATCACTTGCACAGAGCTAAGCCGGTTGATATTTTCCGTAATACCGGCGATCTGAATAAGGAAATTGAAATAATTGTCAACATAAGAGCCAGAAATCTTCTGATAGAGGAGTATCCGCTTGCAGAAAGATATCTTGAAATGATAAAGGGAAACAGATTCAGATTAAAGGTGATGGTTGCCAAATATGAGGGACCGGGAAGATTCGTGATGGGCTTGTTTGAAAACATTGAGGTTATTGGAGGAGAAGGATTCCGGAATTTTTTGATGATGAAGAAAGAAAAATTATAAAGACTTCGTGATTTCGGAAGTGTGATTGTTTTTATTTAGCCTTCGACCTGTTTTAGCTGTTTAAGTATGAATTAGGTAATTATTGAAATACAATCGCTTTATAAATGAGGTTCAGGATAACATTCAATCGTACCGGGAAGCAACGCATGCTTCCAATGGATTATCAGTATTACCTCAGTGCCTGGATTTATAAGGTGCTGAAACAGGCCGACAGTGATTTCGCCTCATTTCTTCATGAAAAGGGGTATGGACAAAGCGAAACGAAATTGTACAAGCTTTTCTGCTTCTCGCTTCTGGATTTTGGAAGGCCAAGAATGTGGAAAGAAAAAAAACTTTTTGAAATTAGCGGACATGAAATCAGGTTCCGGATAAGTTTTGATGTCCCAGAGGCGGCATCAACATTTATTAAGGGGCTTTTTATGAACCAGGAGTTTTTCCTTGGCGACAAGTTCAACGGGATAGACTTTAAGGTAATAGTTGTAGAGGCGTTGCCTGATCCGGTATTCTCTGAAACCATGCGCTACCGGCTTGAAACGCCCTGGGTGGTGAGTTATAGAACCGCAACGGACAGATATCCTAAATATTTGAAACCTTATGAGGTTGGTTTTAAGGAACTTTCATTGAAACATATTGCCGAAAAATTCGCGAACACGGGAAAAGGGAACGTTATGGTTGATGATTTGTTGCTTAAAATTTTCGATGGAACAGGTCGGGACGGAGAACCAATTTTCCGGGAACCAGAACCCGCCAAATGGCTGGAAGAATCAAAGTATTGGAAAAGGCAGGGTTTTCTGATCAAGCCCGGCACCAAAGAAGAATCGCGGATTGTAGGAAATCTGTTCGATTTTGAACTGACCGCGCCGGTTGAAGTACACCGGATGATCTGGCATGCCGGCATAAGCGAAAAAAGCTCCGAGGGATTTGGGTGGTTGGAAATGGTTAATTAAGAAAACAAAGAATGTGAGGGAGAATTAAGAAACAGCTGATTATAAATGGCTGAAAAACTATATAAATAATGGATAAAATAGAAATTGAAAAAACTGGAAATTTTTGGATAGACAACGGTATCGTTGCACTATACAAAATATTGCGAAAAACTGGTTATAGTGCTGATTTAA
>Ga0255340_1006241_pt1 | contig 10411 bp, 10 predicted proteins | sample wastewater_treat_7_FD_192417 | JGI IMG/M metagenome (GOLD analysis project Ga0255340, IMG submission 192417) | Wastewater microbial communities from Lulu Island WWTP, Vancouver, Canada - plant10 | ecosystem: Engineered > WWTP > Wastewater > Unclassified | place: Canada: Vancouver, British... | reverse complement strand
TATAATATATCAGGAATGGTTAGGCAAGTAAATTTTTCTTTTTTAATATCAAATACAATTTTTATCGGAAAGAAGGATGGAATTTTAAAGGTTTTCATATCCTGACTCTAATACTTTTTGGTAGAAAAACAAAAAGCAGGGATATTTCAAAAATTATTTTTGTGATACAATAATAAAAAATAAATACCAGGATTTTTTGTTTTTGGAGTAAAATGGGTGCTTTTAAATTCCCCTCCTTGTAGGGGTAGGTGTAGTTAATTTGTTTTTGTCTTTTTTTTAAAAAGAATTAAAGATGACCCACCCTGTCACTGCGTGACACCCTTCCGCAGGAGGGGAATTAGTTAGATGGGTGGGTGCCTTTAGTTTTTTCCTCACTCTCACTCATCACAGTATTTACTGGATATAAAAGTGATTTTGGAGGTTAACATGGAAAACGAGTCGCGTTTTTACGGAAGAATGCGATGGCTTTATCCAGGAATGAAGGTTAAAAGATGGCTTTTGGTAGCAATATTAGGGGTTATATTCATATCAATTGGAATAAGTCTCATTGTTTCCACCCCTTATTTTAAGAGTATTTATCGAACCTGGAGTGCAATTGTCTATCAATTAGTAAGAAATTACTGGCTGTCGGTTAGTTTTGGGATCATCTGGTTAGCCGTGGGTATATTTTTTATTGTTTTTGGACTCTATCACATGAACCGCTCAATCTTTAGCGTGATCATGCCTGCTCCCGAGGCTGATGTAGCGAAGAAGATCTATCAAAAAAGGCAACTCGAGAGAGGTCCGAATATTGTGGCTATTGGAGGAGGCCACGGCTTACATGTTTTTTTACAAGGGATTAAAAAATATACTTCCAATACCACTGCAATTGTGACAGTTTTTGATGATGGTGGAAGCTCTGGTTTGCTTCGCCAAGAGATGGGAGTGCTCCCTCCTGGAGATATTCGTAATTGTCTCATCGCTCTCGCTGACACTGAACCTTTGATGGCAAAACTTTTTCAACATCGTTTTGAAAATGATAGCACCCTCCATGGTCATAATTTTGGAAATTTGTTTATCACCGCTCTTACTCAAATAACCGGTGATTTTCAAAAAGCAGTAGGAGAATCCAGTAAAGTATTAGCAGTGAGAGGTCGGGTTCTTCCCACCACACTTCTTAATGTTGTTTTAAAAGCAGAGTGTGAAGATGGGAAGATTATCACCGGTGAATCAAATGTAGGTTGTTGTGGGAAAAAGATTAAAAGGATTTTTCTCGATCCAGAAAAAGTTGTTTCTACCCCGGAAGTGACTAAGGCTATAGATGAAGCTGACATTATTGTTTTAGGACCCGGCAGTCTTTATACCAGTGTTCTTTGTAATTTAGCAGTGGCAGAAGTAAGAGAAGCAGTATTACGTTCTCCGGCTCCCTTGGTTTTTGTTTGTAATGTGACTACCCAACCAGGCGAGACTGACCATTATCGCTTTTCCGACCACCTTAATGCTATTTTTCAATTTATTCCTCCCGAACGACTTAACTACATTTTAGTGAATGGTGAAAAACCAACACCTGAAGAAATGGAGGATTTAAACAAACGAGGTATTGAAATGGTGGATGCTAGTGAGATTAACACTTATGGTTCAATAAAAATATTTGAAGCATCTATATTATCTCACGATCAACCCTCACGTCATGATTCAAACAAATTAGCCAGAGCATTAATTCAAATTCTTACCACTGAAAAACCATCTTGGAAACTTTATTTTACTCTTTATACTGAGGAAGGCCTTAAAAACCTTAAACTAATACAATTAATGAATAATTATAAAGAACGTAAAAAAACCACTTATCATGCTAATGGTGATAACGGGAAAAATCATAGTGAAAATACATTAAATAACCATGCTTTGAGCAACCGAAAATAGTTTTAATTTATTTTATTTTTTGATATCGGTAGATTAGCCCAAAAAAGATTGTGAATCCGAAGTGTTCCGGAAAATACACCCGTGAGCTATGTATTAACCCAGTTAGCCACATATATAGCCGTTCTTGGCTATTTTCTTTAGGAAAAGACTAACCAAAAAACCGGCCTTGACCGGGTATGTCTTTTTACATTTCTTCATTTCCTTAATTCTCATTGCCTTGCGACTGGGTGGTTCAAAAAGACTTATGGGAAAGCGGGAGAAAAGAAAAAAAGGATTTAGATAAAAGGATGAGACCCTCATACCACTTTCGTAGTCCCAAACGAAGATGAAAACCCAATAACGGGAGTAAAAATTTCGTCACTATATTTTTAAAATATTTTGTAAAGCTTTGGTTTATCCAGCTCACCAATGGGTTTTAAATAGAAATTAGTAAATATTTCTGAGTATAGTTGAAAAATTTATTTTAAATAATATAATTATATTGGATGAATGATTAGACACAAACCAAATACCGGGAATGGTCAGTAGCCCCGGGGCGTCAGGTTAATCCGCCTAGCGGTTATGATCCTGCTATCAGGAGCGCCGACCACATTTGTCAATCATTCATCCACTAATATAAAAAGAGTCATTTTTAACCAAGATAAATTTTTATCCATCTAATTTCCCCATTGTAACTTCATAAATTTAGGCGTAAAAATGTATTGATTTATTTTTCCTGCTCATCATAGAAAAGAACGATTATGTTATACTATGAACTATGACTTATTCCTTACTTAAAGTCTATTTTTTTAGCTGAAAATTTTAATTAAAGGATGAGGAAAATATGTATAAAACGAATATTGAAACTTATGGGGAGGATATTAAATGGATGCATTAAAACTTGCCGGACTTTGGAAAACAAAGGATAGAAATGGGAATATTTTCTTAAGCGGCCGCTTAAACACGATGAATAAGATTCTCATATTACCAAATACTGGTAAACAAAAGGATGAGGATCCTGATTATTTTTTTTATATTGCACCTTTAAAGTTAAGACGACCAGATGGGTCTGGTAAGAAAGAGGGTAATTCTCGAGAATTTCATCGAAATGTAGCACTGGATAATACTCAAAAAAAAGAAGAATAAATTAAATATTAATTTGTTTAGATTTAGTAATTTATTATACCAGGTTAATATATTTTAAATTCTTTTTTTTAAAAAACCCTAAAACATATGTAAAGAAATCGGAGAAAATCTTAAAAAAATCTTAAAAAGGAAAAATTTAACCTTGATATTAGGAATTAATTATCAATTTTATAAATAATAACTAATTTTATTTGAAATGATATATTGGTAATTTGTTTATAGGATGAAATACAATACCTTTAAAAATTTTTAGGTAAATTAAAAAATAGATTTAATTATGCGCTACAATTAGATTAAATTAGAAAATTAATTAATAAGGAGGAGGGGTTTTATGGCTTGGCAAATAGAAAAAAATTCTGAAAAGAAAATTTGCATAATTTGCGGTTTTGCGATACAACCCTATGTACCCTGTGTATGTCGCGAGGAAAACGAAAAAGTTGTTGAATGTGCTCACCTTTCCTGTTTTAAAAAACAACATCCAGAAGAATTTGAGCAACTACAAAAATAAGATCGAGTTATAAATTTATCTTGATTGGACATGTTTTGTAAATTTGTACTTTTTTCTTTGAATGAAAAGGAGAAGAATAACTTAAAGATTAAATAACGATATTCATTATTCAAGATAAAAAAGAAAAAAATTAAGTTAAGTATTCATTCATAGGTTAATTTTGTTTGAAATTAACTATTTTATGAATTTTGCTTTTGTTTAAGGATAAGGTATCAACTGACCTCTTAACTCTCCAATTTGATGAAGCAAGGTGTCAACTTGCACGAAAACTCTACCTTTTTCGATCTCTTGAACCAAAGAAGAGAGAGGATAACCATATAATCTACCAACGAGTCGATCTTCAGTAATAATTCCTTCAGCAAGAATTCCTTCAAAGAGTCCTTTAAACTTTAAAGGAGTTGGGGGAGGTGTTTCAGGGAAAAGCCAGGCAACCAGTGAACCTTCTCTCCCGGGAAAACCCAAACGCAAAGTTGCCATCAGTACATCATAAATATTATAAACTTCAACTCGATAAGTGATTTTATCCATTTCTTGGTTTATCCCAAAGAAAGCCTTTCCAAAAGCTCCAGTACTTTGCGGTGGAATAACCTCATCCCCAGATAAAATTGCTATATACTGAAATTCTTGATTTATTGAAATTGGCTCAATGGCTAGTGTAGTTAAAGTTACCAAAAATATCAAACCCAAAATAACTAAGAGGTAAATACCTATTTTCATTTTAGTCACCTTTAATTTTATAAATTTTCTTTTTCTTAGATCCTAAGATAATTCAAAAATTCGCTTTTAGAATTGCCCTAAGGAGAAATCTGATAAGTTTTTATAAGTTTGAATACTATTTTCTGATTATTATTATACAATATCAGAAGAATTATTGAAGTTGAAAATAGAGCTTAAATGTTTAGAGATAGGGTAAGTTTTTATAGTTTGAGATTAAATCTTACCTAAAAGAGAGGAGTATTGGATGAAATATTTCTTAATTGCCTGCGATATTTTTGTAAGGGAAATCTCTTATTTCATTGCAATTTCTCACAGTACAATTAATGTTAAATTCTTAGAAAAAGGGCTTCACGAAAGACCTGATTATCTTAGGGAAGTCTTACAAAGAGAAATTGACCAAGCTAGTCAAAGTGAAAATGGTTACAACGCAATATTGCTCGCTTATGCTTTATGTGGAAATTCGACTAAAGGAATAATCGCTCGGAATCTGCCTATTGTTATTCCGAAAGCTCATGATTGTATTACCCTATTTTTAGGATCAAGAGCTAAATATCTTGAAGAATTTAATAATCACCCAGGAACTTATTATTATACACCCAGCGCCGTGGAAAGAGGGTATGCAGTAGGATCAGAAACCAAAGAGAATTTAGAAAAGAAGTATAATGAATATGTTTCTAAATATGGAGAAGAGAATGCAATTTATTTGATGGAGATTGAAGAAGGTTGGATGAAACACTATAGTTATGCTGCCAGTGTTGATCTCGAACTTTTTCGTTTTTTAAATTATCATGAACAGGTGAAAGAAGTTGCTCAAAAGAAATCTCTCCAATACCGAGAAATCTGTGGAGACCTCAATTTATTGAAGAAACTTCTTGATGGATCTTGGGATAACGATGAATTTCTCGTTCTCCAACCCGGACAACAAGTGGAAGTAACTAATAATGATTCAATTATTGCTGGAGTTCTGGTCAAAGAATAAATCTGGTTTAATTGAAAATTAGCATTTTATTTTTCTAATTGATGTAAACAATATTTATTAAAAAATATTTATTAAAAAAATCGAAGGAGGTTCATTATATGCTTTTTTTAAAAATTTTTCATAATTTGATTTTTCTATTTACTGTATCGTTGTTGTTTTTAATGGTTTTCCCGGCGATTGCCGAGGAATCGACGGTGAGTTTGCCACCATTAAACCCTTCTCCTTCAATTGAAGCCGCTCCTACTGGATTACCTCAAATGGAAACTGGCCAACAACTTCCTTCATTTGACCAACCCAATATAAACGTTTTTAAGGATCCCCAAGGGAAATATGTTATTACTTTCCCTCGGGGGACTACTCAGCAGCAAAGTTCTGATAATGACATGGTTACCTTTTTACTACCCGATCAAGCCAAAGCTTATATACCTATTGTGGCGGATCCAGAAGAAACCCAAGAGGCATTTTTAGATATTGAAGATGATATTTTGGGTCAAGGGGGAAACAAGGTTGGTCAGAGTACCATTCAGGTTGGGAACCGAACTGCTCAGGTAAATCTTTATGGAATGGAAGGGAGCTCCTTGTCTGATATGATCGGTGAAGATTTTACTCAGGGTATAGTTTATGCAATCGTCATGGTCTTGTATCCCAATACAAATTTAATGTCTATAATAATTCTCCCTAAAGATTCCTATAATAATGCCCAACCTTGGATTTTAGAAACGATTAAAGGAGTCGTATTTCAGTAGATTTTTCATCACCTTGTTTTAACTGGGGATGAATTGATGAAGACGACTCAAGGAGAATTTACGGTGTTGGAAATGCTTCGAACTTAATAATCAGCTCAGCACCTTACGGAAAAGAGAGCTGGGATGTATGGAAAAGAGATGTTATAAATTGAGTTGTTTTTCCTCCTCATTCTCAAGATGAATCCTTAATATAATATATCTTTTTTAAGCACCAGTTTCTTCAGTTGATAGCTCATGAAGTATTTTTTTTCTCATTACTATCCAATTATAAAGCAGGAAAGATGTGTATTTGCTTTTTATTCGAACCAGGTTGTCTTCATAACGAAATTCGAGGATATCTCGAAAATGAGTATTGATTCCTTTAATTTTTGAAATATTCATTGGTATGTTATCAATGTGAAGGGTATCATTCTGCAGGATTAATCTTTGCCTTAAGGTTTTTATTAGACCGGTAGTTCGATCATTTCGTAGGGATATTTTTGCCGGAGGGAAAGAAACCTTTGGTAGACCATTAATCTTTTTAGAAAAAACCTCAATCTGTTGATTAAATAAATCGGGTAATGTCCTCCCTCCAATAAAACCATAATCATCAATTGTCCAGCGATTTAGGCAAAATGAGCAAACCACATCCTCTCTTTCGCTAGAAAGAGTTCTAAAACTTAAACAATGAGGACAAATCCACAATACTCGTTCAATCCCTTGAGCTTTTCTTTTCCCGGGATAAGGGATAAGGCGTTTTTTTTGCCATTCCCATTCTGAATGGTGAATAAAATCCATAGCTGAATAATCTGAAAAGGTTTTAAAATTTACGAATATTTTTGGTTTCCTTCCATGATCTGCCCATACGGGATGTGATAACCAGGCTCCCTGAATACGAGTAGCAACAATAGGAACGTTGAGTGAGAAAATGAGTTTATTCATGCTTTTTAGAGAGACAAGGTGATCCTGAAAATCACCAGTCCAGGTAATGGTCCCTTCGGGGAAAAGACCAACACCTCCACCTTTATTTAAAATATTAAAAATGGAATAAAGCATGGTTGGATCAGGTCGGGATTTGAACTTTTGAATTGCTCCTATTTTTTTGAGAAAGAAACGCTCGATGGGATTTTGAAAGGAGATTTGGGCAATAACCCAAGAAATGGGAACATCTATATATGGAGCTATAAGAAAAGGATCGAGGGGGCTTACATGATTACAGATGAGAAGAAAGGGTGGCTTGGGGATTTCTCCCGAAAACTCGAGGTGATAAAATTTATTTATTAAGGGAGAAAGCCACTTTTCCCCTATCTTCCATAAAAAAGTATCCGCCGGTAAACTCATCCTTCCCTACCAGTTCTTACTTTAAATTTTTCTTTTAAGCTGGTTTGGCAATACAATTGAAATAACCAATTTATTATTTCTTAAGATTATATCAAGTAATTAGATTTTATTAATGGGGAGTTTATTAAAAAATATTTAAGATTTATAATCCAGGTTTTTAATCGATAATTTAAGAAAATAACTTGTACTCAAAGTAATCAAAGGTATAATAAATTATGTTTTAAAATACATATAAAAAGATAGCGAAGGAGGAGCTAACTTAATGGTGGAAGATATGCCACATCCTGGTCATGAAAAACATCTTTGTCACCTTCAATACAACGGTTATATGAATCAAAATTTTGATGAGTTTAAAAAATTAGTAATAAATCCTCAATATATATGTAGAAAATGTGGACGAGCTGCATATCGGGCTGAAAGCCTTTGTCAGCCGGAAAAACTTTAGAAAATAATCCAGCAGTGGTGTTTACTTCACCCGCTACTGGATTATTATGATTCTTATTTAACCAATACCATGGGTTGACCGCAACATACTAATTCTCCACCACCAACTTTCTTTACTTCAACCGTGTTTCCACAAATTTTACATTCAAAAACTTGGCCAACTTTTTCAACTTTAGGCATAAAAAAACCTCCTTATATTGAATAGGTGATATATGAAAATTATAAGTCTTTTTTCTTTATTTATATTCCAAAATAAAAAACTTTTTTGATTATCTGTCCCGAAAAAACCGTGACGGGTGATGAGTAATAAAAAGCCGAGCGGGTGAAGGGGGCATTAAATTGGGTAGACACATAGGTCTACCCCTACCAATGTAAAATTGATGAATAAATCAAATAATAGACCAAATTCAAGGTGAAGAAACCGTAGGGGCGAACCTAAGTGTTCGCCCATCAAACGCCGAGCGGGTGAAAGGGGGCATTAAATTGGGTAGACACATAGGTCTACCCCTACCAATGTAAAATTGATGAATAAATCAAATTCAAAGCGAGGAAACCGTAGGGGCGAACCCAGGTGTTCGCCCATCATATATTCACCAATAATTGGATTTTCATTATCATTTGGTGCCACGAAAGTAACACAAGAGTCTGTGAATCAAATTGGGAATCAATTATAATTATATTGGGTTTTTTAAATAGTAATGAAAATGAATAAAAACTATGGAACCCAATGAACTAAATAAAAGACAAAAAATATATAAATGGTAAAAAACCAAATTGGAGGTTGAAATGAGATGTTTAAGAATACCAAAGTAAAATATGGGTTTTTGTTATCAGTATTGGTTTTCTTCATTTTAACAAGCTTTTCCTGGGCTACAACAGTCCTTCCAGAAATAAATGAAATTATTCCTAATATCGTTGATAAAGCGAGCCAAGCTGTGGTCAATGTTAATATTTCAAAAATCACCACAATTACTTCTCCCTTTGCTCCCTTTGCTCCCTTTTTTGATCAGTTGCCAGAACAGTTTCAGCGAGAAATACCTCAAAAAGGTATTGGCACCGGTTTTATTTTCCGCGAAGATGGTTATATCATCACCAACAACCATGTAGTTGAAGGTGCTGATGAAATAAAGGTAACTTTATTAGACGGAAGAGAATTTAACGGTAAAGTTGTTGGTGCCGATCCTTTAACAGATATTGCCATAGTTAAAGTAGAAGAGGAAAACCTTCCTACTCTACCTCTTGGTGATTCCGATGCTGCTCGAGTAGGTGAATTTGTAATAGCAATTGGGAATCCCTATGGTCTTTCTCATACGGTAACTATGGGACTGTTGAGTGCCAAAGGACGTCCAGTTCCATCGGGAGATTCTGGTCAGGAATATGAAAACTTTCTCCAGACGGATGCTGCTATTAATCCGGGGAATAGCGGCGGACCGCTCCTGAATTTGGATGGTGAAGTAATCGGCATTAATACCGCTATTATTCCTTTTGCCCAGGGAATAGGATTTGCGATTCCGATTAATATGGCTAAGTCAATTCTTGACCAATTAATCGAAAAAGGAAGAGTCGTTCGTGCCTGGTTGGGTGTTTATATTCAAAACATTACTCCAGAAATTGGAAAACAATTTGGGTACGAGGGAACTAAAGGAGCATTAGTAGCTGATGTTATTGAGGATAGCCCAGCAGCTAAAGCAAACTTCCAACGTGGAGATATCATTCTTTCAGTCAATGATCAAGAAATTTCAGATACCAAACATCTTCAAAATACAATTCGATCGTTGAAGCCAGGTGATTTAGCGAAAATTCAAATTTGGAGAAATGGTGAAAAGAAGACTTTAGAAGTACAGTTAGAAGAGTTGAAAGATGAATCAACTTTTGTACCTTCAGTAGAAGTGACTCCTCAAAAAGTTGAATTGGGTATGGAAGTAAGTGAAATTAGTGCAGATCTACAACAGAAATTTGGGTTCTCGGAAAGCAAAGGAATAGTTATTGTATCAGTAACACCTGGTGGTCCAGCTGACAATGCCGGGCTGAGAGCTGGTGATGTAATCCTTCAAATAAATCGAGTGGATGTTTCTTCAGTAGCAGAATTTAATAATATTTTAGCAAAAGTTGAACCTGGCGATACGACTATTCTTCTAATTAGCCGTGCTGGTCGAACATTGTTTGTTCCAGTTAAGGCTGTTGAGAAAAAATAGGAAATTGATTGTGATTTGCAGGAGAGATTATTTTCAATCTCTCCTGCAGCTTTTTGATAGTCTCGTCTTTATAGATGAATTTCTGTTAAAATTTGAAAGTCCACTTATTAATGTACAAATCAACTCTAATTAATGGGAGTGATTGAGAAGGAGGTATAACTTCATTATGGGAGAAAAGAAAGTAGCCATTCTGGTGGGTGGTGGACCAGCACCAGGTTTAAATAGTGTCATATCTTCAGTAACACTTGAATCAATCCAAAGAGGTTATGAAGTAGTAGGTATCTATAATGGATTTAAGTGGATTTCTTCAGCTTCTTTTGATCCAAAATTTCATACCATTGACTTGGACCGAAAAGTTGTTAATGGAATTCATTTTAAGGGTGGATCGATATTAGGAACTGCCCGAGACAGTTTAATTAAGAATGGAAAAATCGATACTGAAAAAGTAAACAATGTGAAGAAAGCCATGGAAATA
>Ga0255340_1006240_pt1 | contig 10411 bp, 16 predicted proteins | sample wastewater_treat_7_FD_192417 | JGI IMG/M metagenome (GOLD analysis project Ga0255340, IMG submission 192417) | Wastewater microbial communities from Lulu Island WWTP, Vancouver, Canada - plant10 | ecosystem: Engineered > WWTP > Wastewater > Unclassified | place: Canada: Vancouver, British... | reverse complement strand
GAAGACTCTATTAGTAAGAAAATGCGGGAAATGGGCTACACTCCCGGCTGGAAAACAAAACAAGTCGAAATAAAAAAAGACGGGGATATGTTTTCTTATCGGGAAGATGGCGCGAGCGGAACTCTAAAACTGATTGAAATAATTTCCGTTTAATAAATAAAACTTTTTTCTAATTCAACTTAATAAACAAATTATGAATGCCGACAATATTTATCTTCGTTATTTTACAAATGAAAGTGGTGAAGAAACAAACGAACAATTCATTTCAATTTCCGAATTGAATTTATCTGGAGTGCCTATTGATGAGGATGGTGGCGAGTATGATACTGACGGATTTATTTATACTTATTTAGGCGGCGGAAATAATTTCGTAAAGATTACAGGGGTTTCTACAGATAATTAATAATAAACAAAACTTTTTTCTAATTTTACTTAATAAAAGGAATCTGCCCTGATAGCTCAATTTGGATAGAGCAAGAAATTTCTAATTTCTAGGTTACGTGTTCGAATCACGTTTAGGGCACCAAATTTTTTTATAATTTCCCTTAATAGATATTAATCCGCATCCATACTGGAGCGGATAGCGTGCGGACTTCCGAAAAGAAAAAGCGGGCAACAAAACAAACTAAATTGATTAAGGCGGGGCTTTTTAAAAAGTTTAAATTAGAAGTAATTAAATTCTGGAACGGGGATTTAGATAATTTTCCCGAAAAATCAAAATTTCTTAAAAAAAGTATTTGACAACCGGGAATTTCCGTGGTAATAATAAATACCATGAAAAACAATTCTACCGCGCTTCGACTCCTTCCTAATACTTGCGATAAATACAATTGTGGTCCGGGCGGATTTAAATGCGAATGTTGCTCTGATTCCCCGCGTGATATCAAGCCCAAAATTCGCCGCTTTGTTCGCCGCAAATTGAAACAAATTGACAAAATCGAAAGCAAAATCTTGGAAGATTAATCCTTAATAAAACAAAATAAAATGAACTCCGCGCAAATTTCACACGTTACCGCAACATCTGGCCTTCCCGCGAATCGAATCGGGAGATGTTATGCTTCCGCAATTGTTTATAATCAAAACGGTATTATTATTCATCGTTACCTCTCGCCTAGTGGCTGGCAAAAAACTTCCCATTATTACGATAAAGAAACGCAATTGCGTGCTGATTTGGTAAAATTTCCAGAAAATACGCGTCCCGTTACACAATCCGAAATTAATATGCAGCGGGATTTAATTGAAAGTAGTCGCCATGATTATGAAGAAGATGATGACCGCGATTATTGGGATACTGTTTCAACCTTTTAATTTAAATTAATTTCCAATAAACAAAACAAAATGAAATTCATTGCCCGTGACTATTCTTTTACTGAGCATGATCAACTAGTAAGATTCGTTTATCCTTACCTTGGAAAACATGAGGCTGCTTTCCCTGTTACTAATGGACAAATTGTAATCGGGTGGCAAATTAAACCACTGCGCGATTAATTTAAATTAATTCCTTTTATTTTTAATTCCCTCGTCTGAGAAAATCGGGCGGGGGATTTTTTCGTTTCTAGTTTCCAGCAAAATTAGATTTTGTTTTGTTTTCTCCCGTTGCTATTATAAGAGGGACGGAAAATCGAGCCGCCGCTAACCTAAACGACATTTTTACTTCGGGGAAACCTCCAAAGTCATTACTTTGGAGAAAAAAAATGCAAAAAGACGAAAATAATTCTTGACGACTCAAAAATCTGTGGTATTGTGAAGTGTCAGCAAAAACGCTGCAACAATCAAACAACAAAAACAAAAAAACAAATAATATGTCACTCAAACAAGCCAAAGCCCTCGCACAAGCCGCTAAATTGCTGCCTGCAACTCCCGCAACTGCTACTCCTACCGGAACGGCGGCGCAACTCGCAACCCTTACCGCTGTAATTGAAAGTGCGGCGAATAAGGTTGAAGAAAAGAAAGAAAAGAAAGAGAAATTTGATATTTCGCAAGCGATTAACACAACCCGTCAACCGGGCGGGCAGGGTCGCCAGCCACAACGAATTTTGGCGGGTCAAATGCCAGCCTTCCTTGGTGGGTTTCTATTCGCTTCCGCCTCCGCCCGTGTTCGTAAAAGTGAAGCAGAATTGACCGCAGTTGTATCAGAAGCAACACAAAACGGGAAACTGATGGAATTGCTCGCAAGTGGAGACTCGTGGCAGTATCAGACTCTCGCCCCCGATACAAGAACCGGATTTAGCTGGCAAAAGGATGCCCCCGAAACGGTTTTCCACCTGCCCAAACTGAATGCGAGAATGGCCCTGCTCGCTCAATTTGATGCAGCATGGGAAGAAGCGTTCGGTAAGGAAGAAGAAGCTAGCTAAACAAATCAAAACAAATAAAAATCCCCGTCTTCCGAAATGGATGGCGGGGATTTTTCGTGTCTAGAGATAAAATAAAACTAATCTAATTTCTTATTATTGGCAAAATTCCAAAATCCCTTTTTAGGCCTAGGTATATTATTTCTAATACAATACAACCTAATTCTTTGCGGTCGAACGTTATAAATTTCAGCTATTTTATTTAAAGGCATATCTTGGACTAATTTTGATATTTTTTCAAAACTAAACAAATCAATGTCCCTTTCTTTCAAACTGGGTAATTCTGACAAACAAACTCTTTCGTGGTCTGGTATTCCTTGGAAATAAAAGTTTCGTGATTTTTTCTCTGCATTTTTTCGAGCAGTAATGGCATCATCTAAACAAACAAATGAACCTAAATAATAATCTTTTCCATTTATGCGTATAGAAGATTGCCATTTCTTCTTATCATTATGCCAAGTAACGCCTAAGCAACCACTTTTACTTCTTATTCCAACTTTCCTATTGGTCGCGTTCTCCATATTAGTAGCTAATCTTAAATTATCCGGTAAATTATTTATTGTATTACCATCCTTATGATCAATGCAAAAATTTTCTATATCAATTTTTTGATTATACATTGCATATATAATTCTATGGTTTTTCACAACGACTTGTTTCCCAAAATAAGAAAAATTAACTGTGTAATATTTATTTCTTGTTTTCGTTTGCAATGATCCAGAGGATTTACCAGCTAATGTTAGATTAAAATGTCTATGTGTTTTATCTGTTTTAAAATGACTCCTTGGCCTTTCCTTCCACCTTAACCCTCCCTCCAAGCTAGAATCTAATTCAAAACATTCATTTAAAAATTCCAACGGCGGTAACGGATTAATCTTAATCACTTCTTTACTCCTTTCGCATATTCTTTTAAAGCCCTCTCAACGATGACAGTCAATGACAACCCTGTGTCCTCTTTAATCTGACGAATAAGATTATTGATTTCTTCTGATAGCGATAGGTGCAACCTTTTATTTTTAATTAACATATTACACATATTTACATTAGATTGCACAAAATGTGAACAAGAAAAATAAATAAAAAAAGTGCTTGACATTAGTCGCGCCCGTGCTATATTAAAGAGTCAGTCAATTCAAACCAAACGAACTTATGAATCAGAATAGCAAGCAAGCGAGAAAAAAAGGCTGGTGTAGTATGTATGATATGCTGAACGGCGGAAATCGGATTAAGACTGGGGGGTGCGTTGACTCTTCAAACAAGAGGGCGAAACGATACCCCGGAACCAAAAAAGGCTGGTAAATAAATCTCGTGGCGGGAGCGTAAAAACCTCCCGCCTTTCACAAAATCCTATTATGCAAAACAAAGTAAATAAAGTAATTTCTATTTTGGCCGCGCATTATAGTGTCGATATTCCCTTCCCGAAAGTATATTTTCGACGTGGGATGACAAAGACTGCCGCGTTCACAAGTTTCCGCCGCAATTCTATTGTTTTATCTAAATATTTCTTTGATTTAAATCCCGTTTTATTTCAAGAGACTGTGCTGCACGAAATTTCCCACGTTGTAGCAGAAGCAGTTTTCGGTTGCGCGGACCATGGCGAAAAATGGCAACTTGTATGCGTCCAGTTAGGCATTCCAGTTTGCCTATGTTACGAATTTTAATTTTCCAGTTAGTAAACAAATAAATAAACATGAAACCACGACTAAACATCCCCGTCAAAATTAAACGTTTCAAAAATAAAACTCTAACCATTGTTTATCGCTCCATCACCCGTGACTAATTTCAAATCTAATTACTCACGAAAATGGCAATCTTAGCTTTACTCTGCTTTATTTGTATCGGAATAAAAGAAGCATTTTTCCCAGATGTCTCCTTCTAACCTGAAAAGTCTTTACTTTTCAGAAAAAAAAGTAAAAATAATTGTTGACAAGCGCGGAATCCGCTGTAACTTGCGGTGGGAATGATCCCGCCAAACCAAAAAAATACCATGCAAACAATTACCGCATCAACGCCTTCCATCAAATGCTCACTCGCCCTTAATACTTTTCTCACGCCACAAAAGCGGAAAAGCTGGCATTTCAAGCCGAATCCTACTGTCACGCACGCAATCGGAAGCATCAAAACTAAGGTGCAAGAGAAACTAAAAACAAAATTGGATAATTTAAAACAATCCAAGGAACAAACAAACAAATTTCTCGCCCTCCGCCGCATGACAACAATTCACGGGAAAAGGTGTTCCCTGAATGAAAACGGGAAATTGAAAATTGGGAATCGGTTCGCCACCAAACCGGAACAAGCGCAATTCGTCGCCCTAATTAAATAAAACAAATTTCGTTTCGCATCGAATAACCATTGCCTGCCCTGAGAAATTGGGGCGGGCATTTTCCGTTTAAAAGACTAATTTTCTTCGGGAAAAATAAAAAAGTGAAAAAAAAGTAAAAAAATCACTTGCACAATTTCTGGGATGCTGTAGATTGAATGCAGGGAGACAAACCACCCCTGCCAAAAACAAACAAAACAAACTAAATATTATGTCTTCACAACTTGAGCTTGACGAAAACAACTTTGGCGACAACCAAAACGACTACCAAGAATTTGTCCAAATTCGCGACGAATCGGAATTGGAAAAAATGGACCGCGAGGAATTGAACGAAAAGCGCCGCCGCCAACTGGAATATTAATCCTCCCAAACAAATAAGGTTCTACCCCTTGTTTTCAAATCAAAACAAAAATAAATATTATGCCAAAAGAACTAGAAAATGAATTCCCCGATTTTCGTGAGTGGGAAAATTGCGTGGACGATGAACGCTTTGTCGAATTATTCGCTGAAGCATTAGAAACAAAAGTTTAGAATTTGTTTTTTATCGGGGAAGAAAAAAAAGTAAAAATTTTCCTTGACAACCGCGCAATAGTGTGGTATAGTGAATCACAGGGGTTTCCACCGCAACTTGCCTCTGGTTGCCATCTTACACCGACAGTCGTTGCTCCTCCCTTGCTTAATAGCCAAAGCGAAAATTCAAGGCCAAAATATTGGATAGAAAACTGGGAATAACTAAAATAAACTGGACTAAAACAAGATGAATAAGTAACTAGGGAGAACGGTATTTAGTCTATAACCTAGTGAAGATTTTTTCTCAAAAGTAAAGACTTTTGAGTTTCGGAAAACTTAGTAATAGTGGTTAGTGTTATGGTAAAAAACACGGTCTGGTAAACCGTAGGGGCGGGAGTCGAAAGGCTCTCGCCCTTTTTTCATTTTCAAAATAAAACAAAAATAATCAAAATTTTTCTTGCATTCGCCCTAATAGCGCCTAATGTGCCTTGCCATGAACAAACAAACTGCACTAGAACCAACCGCCCGCTCTTTCACGCATATTCCTACGGGAAAAACTTGGAGACGTAGCGGGAAAACAAAAACTTGGAAACGTGACACCGAACGCTTTCAAATGCCAATAAAACACGGGCTTTACGCGCACTGGTATATCACTAACGAAAACGCGGCAGAATTCGCCCTAAAATAAAAAGAAATAAATTAAATCCCTCGCCAGAAAACGGCGGGGGATTTTTATTTTGAAAAATAATTAAAAAAAGACTTGCGCGGATAACAGTCCTGAGTATATTTGATTCACCATGAAACTCACCTTTGCCGAAATCACCGCCCTGCCAGAACCTGCCCGCTCCATCGAAACAAAAAAATATATGGAACGGACAATCAAGCCACGCCCACAAAACGACAGGACACTCCCTTGCGATTGCGGGAGTGGAAAATGGGCGGGAAAATGCTGTTACCCGATTTAAAATAAATCAAAACAATTTAGGGAAAGTAATTAATTCCCTACCCTTGCGCGGAAAATTAAGTGGCCTTATCCAGATTATGCAATTTAAACCGCGAAACTAGTCTAAGACTAAACAAACAAATCAAATAGGAAAATCCCTGGGTTAAATCCCGCTCGCGAATTGACAACTCGGGGCGGGGTTTTTCATATTTAAAACAAAGCAAAATGAATCTTAATCAACTGGAAATCGGAAATATCCACACTCTGCGCCAAAATAATCAAAGTAGAATCACAGGCGGCGGAATTACGAATAGACAAATAACCCGCATTAATCAAGAGCAATTTGTATTTTTGACTAATAGCGCGGGGCGGGAAGAGTCACAACGCCCGCCGCAATCAATCGAAAAGTGGAGTAATTGCACGTGGATCAAAATAATTTGAATTTTTCTCTTGCCTTTTTTCTGAGACTGGTTTAATATGCGGCGGGAATAATCCCTACCAACCAAAATAAAATAAATGAAAACAACCATTCCAGCCGTTCACACTTCGCCCGAAACTGCTTACCTTATTCTTGATTATCCTTATGGTTTCCGCCTTCGTTGCCAAATGCGCGTGTGGGTGGAGCACCGCCCGAAAATGGGTTATCGGGTTGTTACACAAACAAGTAACCCGAAACGCGGTAATACTTGGAACGCCCCGAAAACTGGAAATTATGCGCGGGCAATTGCGCTTTATCTTGACGAAAACGGGCACGTTCAAAATGAATCGCTGACCCCATGGGCCGAAAAGGAAAAGGTGGAAAGTTTCAGAGCGGATTTTGAGGGTGGAGTTTACGGGAATTAAAATAAATTAAAGCTAAAATCCCTCGCTGGAAACGGTGGGGGATTTTTTCTGTAAAAATATCAAAATTTCCGCTTGCATCAAATCAAAATCCGTGGTAATATGCCTTACCATGAAACTCAAATCACAATACACAATCAAAGTCACCACTGTAGTCACCGGCGAGGTGAAAATTTTCACCATGACTAAAAAGGAAATTCTCGCCGATTGCGAAGGAATTAACTCCGAACTGAAGTTTGTTCAACTACTTGATACTTGTTTCCAAGCGCCAAACCAGACTTGGGAATTTGTGAATTAAAAACAAAACAAAATAAGTAAAATGTCCGCCCTTGGAAACGGGGGCGGATGTTTCGTTTTCGGAAAAAAAATAAAAAAAAAGACTTGCGCGGGAAATCAATCGGGATTATGGTGAAGAGTAATCTAAACACCAACCACTCGACACTATGAAAACACTCGAACAACTCAAAGCAGATAAAGAAGCCGCCAAAATTGCCTACGCTCGCGGATGTGAACAAATTATGGCTAGTCCAGAATCTTCGGATGAGGATTTTGAGGCAGCATTTCAGGCTCGCGACATTGCCTACGTTGAGGACAAAATGGACGGCATGACAGAGGATGAGAGGCAGGATTATGAGGCAGAATTGCGGTGGGAAACTGGCTGCGGGTGTAATGGTGCCGATTCTCCCTACCATACTTATTTCGGGTGGAATTAAAACAAAATGAATTAAATCCCTCGCTGGAAACGGCGGGGGATTTTTTTATGCCCAAATCAAAACAAAAGAAAAAAGTTTTTTTTGCCAACGAGACTCAAAAGTCTTTACTTTTGAGAAAAAAGTTATTTTTTTACAGGGAATAAAAAAAAGATTTTTTTCGGGGAAAATAAAAAAAAGATTTTTTTTTACAGAAAGTTGTTGCAATCAATTCGGGGCTGTGGTAAGGTGCTGTAGGCAATACCGCCGCGAAACACCAAACCAACACCTGACACCATGAAAAAAACACCTACAATTTGCTGGCTCAACGATAATGAAACACCATCCCGCGTTGTTACTCGCGCAAGAATGGCTTATCTGTTTCGCGCCGCCCGTTCCCGTAAAAGCGTAATCACCCATTGCGGAAATGGTTATATTATCGACGATACTAAACTCTTCGCAATCATCGCCTAATTCACCCCGCCAAAACAAATCAAATCAAAACAAAATACCATGAAACAATTCATCATCCTTCGCAAATTCATCACCGCCACTCAAGAAATTTTCGCCTGCGCAAGCGGGGAAAAGATTGACATGCTCCTCCAAGATGATTGGATGTTTTATCTTACAAATAACTCAGTTGGCTACGCCAGCGAGGGTGAAGCTCTCGAAGCATTGTCAGACTTCAAGAATCACAAGCGGAAAATCAATCTCACCAAAGCGAAGCAACTGGCGCGAATGAATTAAAACAATTCAAAACAAAGTAAATCCTCACTCTGGAAACGGGGTGGGGATTCTTCATTTTAAAACAAAGTAAAACAAACCAATTTCGAACGCACCACCCCTAATAGCGCAAACTCCAAAATTCCGCAGGAATGAACTAATAACGCCTTAATACCGCCCCGAATTTTGACCCCAATTTTTACTAATAGGCGCGTAAATATAGGGGTGCTACTAACTGTTAGTTGGAATTTCTGAGTTTTCGGTCCGTTCTGAAATTTCTGTAGTTTCTGAATGTTCTGAAGTTTCAGTCCAAACAGAAAAGACAGTCGTTTCCGAAGTTTCTGAAAAGACAGAACGAACCGAAATTTCTGAAAAGACAGAAAAGACGGTAAAGCTTGGATTTACAAGATGAATCGGATTGATTGCCAAGAGTTAAATTTAAATCAAAATAACTTGTTTTGAATTTACGGGAGGATCGCTGGGCGGGAGGATCGCTGGGCAAAAAAAATCCCCTTGCCATTTCTGACAAGGGGAAAGCATTGAAAGTTAAGGTTTACCGATTAGAAGGAGGTGCCAACAATCGCAAATGCTAAGTCATTTAGGAAATTTGCAATTTCGGCATCCATTGAATTAAAATCAATACACATAAGTGCGGAAATTTTAGCTTCGACATCTGGCGACAATTTATGTCCCATGACTTTAGCGGCAGAACGAATAACAGAAGGCTGAAAAAAATTCGAATTAGTAAACATTTCACGCATCGCTACAATTGCAATACGTTGCTCTAAAGTAAGGACGGGAGTGGAAACGATGGCGGGAGTAGAAAGTGAATTCATGATTTTAGTTGATTGGAATTAGCGTTTGGAAAATGCAACGTTGGAAAACATGACACCAATTGCAATTGCGCCGCGTGTTTTACCTACTGGAATATAGGATTGACGACCGAAACAAGATACTAAACGCTTAGACTCAAAATGCCTTGCCAATTTTTGACAGGTTACGATTGCGCCAAAATCTTGACGTTGCGCGACTGATTCGATGATTTGACTGATTTTCATTATTCGATTTTAGTTAGTAGGTAGAAGATTAGACTAGTGAAATTCCTTTTACTCCAGAATCAAAACAAAAGCAAACAAAAGATTAGTTTGGAGAAAAAAGTTTCTACGCGTTTACGTGAAAAAATTCCGCTTGCGTTTCCGCGTTGCGCGACTAGACTGAGCATGGTCCCCTAAAACGGCGATATGTTAGTCAAAGAAATTCCAGGATTGCAAGTGAAAAATGCGGAAAATCGACTACGCGTTTACGGCGAAAAATTCCGCTTGCGTTCCCGCGCGATGCGACTAGACTAGGCATGGACCCCTAATTTTCGATTATGTTAGCGCAAGGGATTTCCAGATTGCAAGGGGAAAGTTGTCAAACAGAAAAAAAATAAATCAAAACAAAATAAATCCGACACTGTTCAAATTCCCCTACGTGAACAGTAGGGAAAATTCTTAGGTTTTAAATCGCTTCTAACGTGGTTTTCCCGCGTTTTACCCCTTCCCCGCTGTGGTCAATTACCGGACTGCTTTGGACGCAACCAGCGCAATTTTCAATCCTAACTTTCGTGTCAAGATTAAAATTTCGTGAATTTACCCTTTTGAAGTTTCATTTAGTAGCGGAAACAATTTGAACTGGAAAAGATGGAAAGAATCAATTCACCGCTTGCAATGATTGGGAAATGTGGGAAGATACTCACATGCAAGACGAATGAAGCTTGCAAGGCGGCAGGAAAGACCTGAAATCCCCCTCTAACTGAACGCGTATGGTTTCGCATTTCGTTCCAGTCACTACGGCGGAAATTTTCCGATCACTAGTTGGCTTGTCGATTAGGTAAACCCGGCCACGACTAGAAAAATCTAGGGAGAGTGGCGGAATTGAATTTGTTATTTGCATTCAGCTTCCCAATTAAGGGAGGTTGAAACCAACTAACTACTATGAAACAAGATTCTATTTATTCAGTATCGGGAGTGTTTCTGTTTAAGGGAACATTAGA
>Ga0255340_1006235_pt1 | contig 10422 bp, 15 predicted proteins | sample wastewater_treat_7_FD_192417 | JGI IMG/M metagenome (GOLD analysis project Ga0255340, IMG submission 192417) | Wastewater microbial communities from Lulu Island WWTP, Vancouver, Canada - plant10 | ecosystem: Engineered > WWTP > Wastewater > Unclassified | place: Canada: Vancouver, British... | reverse complement strand
AGATTTAATAGAAAAGGTTTTTATGTGTTTAGGCAAACTAGAATAGACACTTATTATGTAGATAAAGATGATATTTTAGTAATGAATGCTTTAAATAATAATATAATAAACAAAATTTTAGGAGGAGAGTAAGTATGAGTATAACAGTATATTCAAGGCAGGGATGTAGTAAGTGTCAAGATTTAAAATCTTTTTTAAATATGTTAGATATAGATTTTTATGAAATAGATTTAGATTCTAATATTGATATGACAGAAGTTTTAAGGGAAAAAGGATTTAGACAATTACCTATAATAAATTTTAATGATACATGGTTAAGTGATTCAGAAGAATTTAAGAGTGATGTAAGGTATAAAATTAATTTTATAAATAAATTAAAAAATCTTGTATTAGAGTTTTATAATTCATTTAATCAAAAAACTTTTATAAACCAATCAGAGATATCTAAAGATAGATATAACTTAAAAATGAGATTATATGATGAAGAAATTTCAGAACTAAAGGTTGCACTTGATGAGTATAATTTACTTGAAAGTTTTGATGCTTTAGCAGATATAATGTATATTTATATGGGAAATAATATAGAAAATGTAAGCGAGGTATTTGATAAAGACCCTGTTAAAATTTATGAAGATTATATAAACTTTAAAAAAATAATAGATAACCTTTTCAATATAAAAATAGAAGATTCAGATTTTTTAGCCATATTTATTGAAGTACATAAAAGTAATATGAGTAAATTAGATGAAAATGGGAATCCAGTTTATAGAGAAGATGGAAAAATAATTAAAAGTAATTTATTTTTTAAACCTAATATAAGTAATATGCAGGAGTACAAAAAATATTTAATTTAAGGAGATTAATTTTATGTTAATAGAGATTATCAAATACGTTACTAGTCAGGAAAGCAGTAAAGATGGTAATATAATAAAGAGTTTTTGTATAAATTATAAAGGAGATTCTTTAGAATATTTCATAGAGATAAAAAATTTAAATGGTGATATAAATTCATATAGAGTTTATGATATAAATTCATTAAAAAATTTATTCACACATTTCGGATTTTCTTTAAAGATATGGAGGAATAGTTAATGACTTTGTATAGATATGAGTTCATTAGTAATACTACAGAAAATTTCTATTATTCATCGAGTATAGATATAAATAGTTTAGATAAATTATTAAAAAAAATTCCTAATAATAAATATTATATAAAGTGTATTATTAGGGATTTTACTACTAAAGAAGTAATTAAAGAGGTGGATTTAAATGAGAAAAAATGATGTAAATAGTTATTTTAAATCTCAATTCGAAGATATAATACAAAATCAAAATTTAAATATGACTAGAGCAAAATGGTTAAATGAAGATAATGCGTATGCTTATAGTATTTATGGAGATGTTAGGCAATACTACTTAAAGGAAGGTTTATTTCCTATTTCTAATGTTAGATATATAGCAAGTAAATCTGCATTTGATGAAATTTTATGGATATATCAAAAAAGAAGCAACAATATAAAAGATTTAAATTCACATATATGGGATTCTTGGACAGATGAGTCAGGAAGTATAGGTCAAAGTTACGGTGCAATTTTAAATAAAGAATATAATGGATTTTTAAATAATAATAAAGATATATTTGGAGATAAACCTTTTTTAAACCAAGTAGAGTTTTTATTTCAAGAACTTTGTCAAAATCCCTTAAATAGGAGAATAATGACTAACATGTTTGATTTTAATGAATTAAATAATACATTACTACCACCATGTGCATTCCAAACTTTATGGAGTGTGAATAAGGAAAAAAATGAATTAAATATGTCTTTAGTTCAAAGGTCAGGTGATTTTTTAGTAGCAGGGCATTCAGGTGGATGGAATTGTGTTCAATATGCTTTTCTATTAATATTAGTTGCTAAAAGTTGTGGATATGTTCCTAATATATTTACTCATTTTGTACAAGATTTACATTTATATGATAAGCATTATGAATTGTATTCTAATTTTTTACAAGAAAGATTTGAAACTTGCACAGATTTAAATGAAACAACTTTAAAAATAGAGTTAGGAGATAATCCTACACACGATTTACAAATAGCATGGGAGAGGTTTAATAGTTTTACATTAGATAAGGTAGAAATAATTAATTATACTAATTATGAAAAAATTTCAAGAATAGAGGTAGCAGTATGATAAAGGCAATATTTTCTATAAATACTAAAGGATTTATGGGAAAAAATAATAATCTTATAGTTAAAGATAAAGAAGATTTAGGTAACTTTAAAAAGATTACAGAAAACCATACTATTGTTATGGGTAGAAAAACATGGGAAAGTTTAGGAAATAAACCTTTACCCAATAGGAATAATGTAATTTTATCTGAAAGTCTAGAGAGTAAAACTATCTTAGAAGAAAGTGGATATTATACTCGTTTTGTAAATTCTGGAAAAGGAGTACAAGATATTTTAGATGAAGATAAAGAAAATAATAGAGATACTTTTATCATAGGAGGTAGTAGTATACTTGAGTTATTTTCTGATTTAATAGATGAGTGGATTGTATCCTTATTTTATACCAATTCAGAAATAGGAGATACCAAATTAGGTTTAAGTGCTAGTAAATATTTTGAAGAATCAATACCCTTTAATTCTGTAAAATTTAAAAATTTTGATGTTATCTACACTAAAAAGAATTTAGACCCTAGAATTTTTCTTTTTTATGACTCTATGACAGGAAATACGGAAAGATTTGTAAAAAAAGTTGCTAAAGTTTTAATAGAGGATTTAAAAAAAGATGTATATGTTATAAAAATAGATGACAACTCATTGTTAGGAAGTAATGAGAGAGGTCATTTAGTAACTTGGACTAATGGATATGTAAAAGATGGTAAAGATGAGAAAAAAAGAATACCTCATAGAACCTTAAATTTTGTTAAAAATAATAAAAATAATATTTTAACAGTATCTTCTACAGGTCAGAAAAATTGGGGTAAGAATGATTTTGGGTCAGCAGTTGACACGATAAATGAAAACTATGGTATAAAAAAAGGATTAAAAGTGGAATTATCAGGAAATAAAGAAGAAGTACAAAAATATGTAGAAATGATAAAGGAGATTTATGAGCAAGAAGTATATGATATTGAACAACAAAGTAAATATAAAAGATTCTAATGGGAATTATTTATATTTACATTTAGATAAAGAAGCCACAAAAGACTACTTTTTAAATTATGTTAATAAAAATACAGTATTTTTTCATGATTTAAAAGAAAAATTGGATTACATGATAGAAAATAAATATTATGACCCTGAATTTTTAAATAAATATTCTTTTCATGATATAAAGAATTTATTTAAATATGTGTATAGTAAGAAGTTTAGATTTAAAAGTTTTACCTCTGCTTCTAAATTTTATGATGGGTATGCTTTAAAAGATACTGAAGATAATAAAATTTTAGAAAGGTATGAAGATAGAATTTCTATTGTAGCATTGTATATAGCAGATGGAGATATCCAAGAAGCATTTAATTATGCTAAGATAATGATAAATCAAGAATATCAACCTGCAACACCTACATTTTTAAATTCAGGTAAATTAAAAGCAGGAGAATTAGTATCATGTTTCTTATTAGAGACTGATGACTCTTTAAATTCAATAGGGTATGTTCAAACATCTTCTATGAAATTATCTGCTCTAGGTGGGGGAGTAGGGATAAATTTATCTAAATTAAGAGGTAGAGGAGATGCTATAAAAGGTATTTCAAATAGGGCAAGTGGTATAATGCCTGTTGCTAAAATATTGGAAGATACTTTTTCATATGCTAATCAACTAGGGATGAGAGATGGTGCTGGTGCAGTTTATTTGAACATATTTCATTCAGATGTTGAAGAATTTTTATCTTCTAAGAAAGTAAATGCAGATGAGAAAGTTAGATTAAAAACTTTGTCTATTGGGTTAATTATTCCTGATAAGTTTTATGATATATGTAAGAATAAAGAGCAAGTTTTACATTTATTTTATCCTGAAACAGTATACAAAGAATATGGTATTCATTTGGATGATATGAATATGTCAGAAATGTATGATGTATTAATGGATAATCCTAATGTCAAAAAAAAGGTAGTAGATAAAATGAAATTATTGACTACTATAGTAGATATTCAATTTCAAAGTGGTTACCCGTATTTATTTTTTAAAGATAATGCTAATAGAGTACACCCTTTAAAAGATATAGGTTCTATAAATTTTTCTAACATTTGTACTGAAATTGCTCAATTATCTGAAATAACTTCAATAAAAGATGATGTATACTCAACAGGTGAAAATTTTAAAAGAGATATAAATTGTGTGCTTGGTTCTTTAAATATTGCTAATGTCATGGAAAATAAATCTATTAAAGATACAGTAGGTCATTCAATAAGGATGTTAAATAAAGTATCTAAATTGACTAATATTGTACAAGTACCTTCTATAAAAAAAGCAAATGATGAATTACATAGTATAGGTCTAGGTGCAATGAATCTTCATGGATTTTTTGTTAAAAATGGTATAGATTATGAATCAGAAGAAGCAAAAGATTTTTGTAATGTATTTTTTGCTATGGTAAATTATTACTCATTGAGAGAAAGTATGTTAATAGCAAGGGAAAAAGATGAAACTTTTAAAGATTTTGATAAATCAGAGTATGCTAAAGGTACTTATTTTGATAAATATATAGAAAAAGATTTTACACCTGAAACTGACAAAATAAAAGAGGTATTTGGAGATATATACATACCTTATACTACAGACTGGAAAAAATTAAAAGAAGATGTTATGAAATATGGATTATATAACTCTTATAGGATGGCTATAGCACCTAACCAATCTACAGGATATCTAATGAATGCTACACCTTCTTTAACACCTGTATCTAAAGTTGTTGAAGTTAGGGAATATGGAACAAGTAAAACTATTTATCCTATGCCTTACTTAGATAATGAAAATAAACATTTATATAAATCTGCATATGATATTGATATATATAAATATCTTGATTTAATGAGAGTATGTCAGGAACATATAGACCAAGCAATATCAATAACATTACATGTAGATACTGAAAAATATAGTATAGCAGATGTAATAAAAATGCAAATATATTCTCATAATATAGGGTTAAAATCTTTATATTATATAAGAACTATTTTTAAAAAATTAATGGGAGAAGAGACCATTATACAAACTAATAATGTAGATACATGCGAAAGTTGTATGGTTTAAATTAAAAAAGGTATTGACAAATTGGTATATTTATGATATATTATATTTAAGTTGATACCTTTTTATCAACAAAAAATTAAGGAGGTTATAATATGAAACAAGATTTTTACAAAGCATTGAACTGGGATGAGGCACCAGAGGTAGTAGTGGAATTTTGGGAACAAAATTTGAAGCAGTTTTGGATTGATACTGAATTTGTTCCATCTAAAGATGTAAGTAGTTGGAAAAGAATGACACCTGTATTTAAAGATACTTACGCAAAAATTTTAGGGGGTTTAACTTTACTAGATACTCTACAAAGTAATGTGGGAATGGCTAGATTAATAAACCATGTAGAAGATTTCCCTGCTAGGTGTGTTATTTCTTTTATGTCTATGATGGAAACAATCCATGCAAAGTCTTATTCAACAATATTTACTACATTATTGACTAAAAATGAAATTAATGATGTATTTGATTGGGTACATAATAATGAAATTTTACAAAGAAAGGCAAAATTAATTGATGAAGTGTATGAATTAACAAATAAAAAAGACTTAACAGATGAGGAATTGTTTAAAGTATATTGTGCTTCTATAAATTTAGAATCTCATTTATTCTATTCAGGGTTTTTCTTACCAGTTTATATTGAAGGATTAGAAGGAGAATTAACAGGTTCTGCAGATATTATAAAGAAAATTGTAGCAGATGAGTCCATTCATGGAGGGTTTATAGGGTATTTAGCGAGAAATTTATATGATGCTCAACCAGAAGAGATTCAAAGACTTTGGTATGATTGGCTAGTAAATTACTCTTTAATTTTACATGAAAATGAAATTAAATTTATAGAAGAGGTTTATGCAGAATTAGATTTAGAGAGAAGTGGTATAATAAATGAAGTTAAAGATTTCTTAAAGTATAATATGAATAGAGGTTTTATGAATTTAGGATTTGAACCTTATTGGGAAGTTAAAGAAATAAATCCTATTGTAATGAATGGAATCGATGTTTCAGGAACTCAGCATGACTTTTTTTCTAAAAAATCAACTAATTATTTAAAAGATACAAGTAATAAAAATATTGATTATGATGAAATCTTCAACTAATAATAAAAATAGAAATAAATGTAAAAAAGTCAAATTGAGAAAATGGGAAGCAAAATTAAGAATTGCTGTTGTTAGTGGTGATTTAAAAAGAGGAAAATTAAAACATAATGAGAAGAGGTGGTACTACTGTACAGAATGTAGAGCATACCACACTACTTCTGATAAAAATAGAAGAAGAAAGGAATTTATTTGTGAATACTAAAATTATTGCTATAATAGGTAGAAGTGGAAGTGGAAAAAGTACTTTAGCAAAAGAATTAGCAATAGATTTAAATGCTAACATTATTAAATCTTTTACAACTAGAGATTTAAGAGATGAGTACGATGACCATACTCAATCTACTCACCAACAATATGAAATAGATAAAAATAATAATAAAGCAATAGCAATATATGAATCTAAATATGGACATGTTTATTGGTCTACTACAGACCAAGTTGTACAAAATATGGTAAATATATATGTTATTGATTATAAAGGATTAATTCAATTAAGAAATTTTTATAAAGAAATGGATATTTTACCTATTTATGTAAATACCCCTATATTAGAATGTACCTATAGATTGATAAAAAGAGGGGATTCTGATTGGGCAAAAAGAGTCAATATAGATAATAAAGTTTACGATATAAAAAATATTATATTTAGTGAGATAAAATTTAAAATATTCAATATATCTAGATTTAGATTATATTTTATAAATTTAGATTATCAAAGAAAATTATTAAAAAAAATTATAAATAAATTTTTAATAAAGGAGGAAGTAGAATGAAAGAAGAAAAAATACAAATAGAAAAATTTTCCATTTCTAAAATTAATACTTTTGATACTTGTAATAAAAAATATAAATATCAATATATAGATAAAATTACAAAAGAAGAGAAATTGCATTTAAATCTAGTAAATGGCTCTACTATACATAACTTAATAGAGTATTATTTGAGAGTAATACAGGAAGATGGTGCCATAGATTTAGGTAATTTCTATGTTAAATTCTTTGAGTTTTTATATAAAAACTCTGTAAAATCTTATTTTTGGAATCAACGAGAAGATTTTAACTTCGATGGAGATTCTCTTTATGAGATGTTAGAAAATGTAAGTGATAGGAATATTTTAATAGTAAAATTTAATAAAGAGTATTCACTTTTATTAGAAAATTTAAGTACTAAGTACACAGGTAAATCTATGAAATCTTTAAAAGATGAAAATTTTTATGAAGAAGAGTATTATACACAAGGATTAGATAACTACCTATGTAATATTAGAGATACTTTTGAAAGCATTCTTTTAGCCCTCATTGAATTAAATTCTAATTTAGGTATAAATGATACCCTAAAATCAGAAGCGATATTTACAAGCAAATTTAAGAATATAATTCTACAAGGATTTTTTGATGTATTTTCATACGATGTAGAAAAGAAAGAAGGGCTTATAGTAGAAATAAAAACAAGTTCTACTACAGTTAAATCCTTAAATGAAGAGCATATTAATCAGATATTAATGTATAAAAAATTATTTAAAGATGTTATTAAAAATAAATATAAACATAAAGACATTAAAATTCATTATTATATGTTATATATTACTGTATTAAAAACACAAACAAATATATCTTTCATAAATGTTGATGAGGTTGAAGATAATAATTTTGATGTAGAGTTAAAAGATAAATTAAAATTAATTAAAACATGTACAAAAAATAATATATTTGTAACACAAAAGGGTAAGCATTGTTCTTATTGCAGTTATAAGAAATTATGTTTACCATTTATAAAAGAAGAAGAGGAGGATGAAGATGGAAATTAATAAAGAAGAAAAAAAGGAATTTAATATTTTATATGAAGATGGAATTTATAGAATATTGATAGATACTTACCAATTTATATTAACTAAGGTCTCTGTAACTACTAGAGAAGATGGAACTACCTCTTCTTATTCTACAAATTTAGGTTATTTTTCAACACTAGGGCAAGCATTTGATTATTTATTAGAAATTTTAATAAAAGATAAAGTTAAAGTTTCAGAAAATTTTAAAAAAGATATTCAAAGTATAAAGTATTTAATACAAAATTCATTAGAAGAAGTAAAAAGGAATTTAAGAGTGGAGGATTTTAAAATTGAAAATAAGAATAAATGTAAATGATAAATATGATAAATTAGATTTATTAAATAGAGTACTTATCATACCACCAAAAACATGTATTGCTAAAATATATCATACAAAAGATTCCAAAAATCCCATAGTTTACATAATATTAACACCTACAAAAAATTTATTGAATGATTTAGATGATAGTTATAATAAAAAATGTATTGATAAATTAGGATTTAATTATATAAATAAATATACTATATATAATTTTCTTAGTATGACTTTAATATCTACAAGTTTACAAGAAAATTTAAATTTAAAGAGAATGAATAATGTAAATGAAGAAGATATACAACAATTTTTAAATTTTTATTCAGTACAATATAAAATACCTTATATTACATTGATGAAAATATTTAATGTTATGCTTACTAAATTAAAAGATAAGGGAATTATATTAGATTATATAATGTTTCAAAAAACTCATAGGATAACAGATGGTTTAAATGAGCCTAGATTAATGAACATGAGACATTTGAATAAGAAATTTAATATTAAGGAGTAATTTATGACATATGAAGTGTTTATTGAAAATTTTACAAACAGGTTTAAGATAGGCAAACTGGATTTATTAAGAGAAAAGATGGAGGAATGGGAGTATGAATTTTATTCTAGTGAATTTAAAATCAACAAGTTTGTTTGTAAAAGATATATAAATAGGTTTGTAAAGGAGAAATAGTCAATGTATATTATATATTTTGAAGATGGCTCAGTAAAAATTATAGAAGAAAATTTAGGTTATTGTATAATTAATAATAGGCTATATCTCTCTACTCATTATGATATGATTTATGAGTATAGTTTGGATAATGTAGTACAGATTATTTTTAATGATACTATACTATATTAAAATAGAATAAGATAAGATTAATTTCTTATCTTTTTTTATTTTTATCTTGACATTTAAATAATAATATGATATATTAAATATATAAAATTAAAAGGAGATGAGTATATGCACCATAAAGAAATTACACTAAGAATATTAAAAATAAGGATTATTTTTAATGAGAATCATTATGAGTTTTGCATACCTATAAGTAATTCATTTAATTATGAAAATATAGGCTACATTTGTAGAGGATATCTTGTAGCAAAAGAGGGTACTTATAAATTTTTTGATACTTTTGATTATTTTTATAGTATTAGTGATGAAGTTATTAATTAAACTAAAGGAGATGAGGGTTAAATGGACAAAATCAAATTAATAAAGGAAATTGAACACATTGCCCTAACTTATGAATTTGATGAAGTTGTAAAAGACTGTACTTATGAAGAATTTATAGAAGATTGGGGCAAAGATGTATACGAATGTATATATATTGATTATATATACAATGAAGAACTTGAAAAAATAATAATCGAAGATTTAATATATTCAAAAAAGTACACAGAAGATGAGATTGTTTATATTAAAGATTATATGAATGGTTATTATTTTGATATAGGAAATAAAGAAATTAAATTAGTAAAAGATAAAAAATTTATATAAACTGAAAGGAGCAAGTATGGTAATTGATATAAAACAAGGTGACTGCTTAGAGCTGATGAAAGGTATTCCAGATGAAAGCGTGGATTTAATAGTTACAGACCCTCCATACAAAATAACATCTCGTGGGAATGGCGGGAATAGCGGTGGTATGTTTCAAAAAAAGATTGTAAATAAAGGGAAAGTTTTTAATAACAACGATATTAGCATAAAAGATTATCTTGGTGAATTTTATAGAATACTAAAACCACAGACCCATTGTTATATTATGACAAATAATAAAAACATAACAGAATTTTTGATGGCTATTAAAGAGAGTGATTTTCACTTTATTAAAAATTTAGTATGGGTCAAAGATAATAAAATTATGGGGCAATCTTATATGTCACAATTTGAATATATAATTTTTCTTAGAAAATGCCATCATAAAAAAATT
>Ga0255340_1006225_pt1 | contig 10434 bp, 6 predicted proteins | sample wastewater_treat_7_FD_192417 | JGI IMG/M metagenome (GOLD analysis project Ga0255340, IMG submission 192417) | Wastewater microbial communities from Lulu Island WWTP, Vancouver, Canada - plant10 | ecosystem: Engineered > WWTP > Wastewater > Unclassified | place: Canada: Vancouver, British... | reverse complement strand
GACCCGTCTTTATCCAGACGTACTTCGACGCACCATTTCGCCATGTTTGGGTATTGCTTGATATATTCAGCAAAAATCCACCCATGAAGCTTATCTTTCATGGCAGGGGGTATGGTGACACTCATTTTGCTATTCTCATCACAGCCTTTATAAAACTGATAGGTGGACGTGGCGGCAGTGGGTGAGACATAGGTTTTATAACATCCGCATATCCAATTACAGTTGCCATCATTAAAGGTTAGGACAGCAGTCTTGATATCTCCGAGCCATACAATATCATCCGGTCCTGTAGCGCCCAGATTATAGGCTAATGCTCTGAAAGGGAGCATCGTGCGATTTTTATAAATGATGGGAGTGACTGCTTTGTTGTTGGGGTCAATCTGAACTTGTTGACCGTTCACAAGCATGATAGGATTGCCAATTTGCATCTGTATTTTATTCCCGTCAAGCGTTACAATGGAAACTGTTCTGGTAGATGCATCCCAACCTACTGTAGCACCAACTTCCTCAGCCAAGTACCTGGCGCTGGCCAGCACTCGGTTATTGAGAAGTACCGGCTCTACATCCATCGGTCCTTTTTGATTCTCGTTACGCCAGTAATAAAAATTTCCAACTTGGTATTTTAAGACCAATTTGCAATCTTTGTCTCCAATATCAGGTATTTCCTCCTGACAAGTAAAGACAGCACAAGCTTCTATGGACTGAAGAAACTCCCTGCCTTCCTGGTTTACCGCCTTTACATAATAGCAGTATTTTTGATTGATCACCAGATCGGTCACATCTTTATAGGTTGTTTCTTCAATTGGAAAATCTGTCAAAGGGGTTTCATACTCCTGTCCCTCTCCGGGACCACGGTAAATGTAATAACGATCGGCTCCTGCAACCGGTTCCCACTCTAAAAATATGTAACCGCACTCCGGTGTGGCTTTCAGAGTGAAGGACAGACCAAAAGATTGTCTGACCATGGCGAAGGAGGAAAAAAAGACCATTATAAATACCATAACAGCAAAAAACTTTTTCATTGATACACCTCCCCAAATTCAAATAAAAATGGTTACGAAGAACTTTGTTCGATTTTGATATGAAGTGTACTGTGAATTACTTAAATAGCCAAACTTTTTTAACGATTTTTTCATACCGAGTCAATTATGCAACCACGCCTTCACCTGACCTTATAATCGCATGCTTTGCCAACAATGGTCCGATTATTTGTGAATAAACGACATTGGCTAACACCACGGATGTGATAAAAGAGTATTGAGGAAGTACTTTTTTGACAGACAAAGCAAATCCGATAGCAACACCAGCCTGCGGTATCATTGCCAAACCAAGGTATCGGCAAACCGTTTTAGGAGCTTTTGCGATCATTCCAGCTAATTCAGTACCATACACTTTCCCGATAGTTCTAAGTATAATCACCGCTATCCCCAACCAACCCATGTTAACTAAAACAGAAAAATCAAGCCCCGCGCCGGAGATGATAAAGAAAAGCAAAAAAACAGGCGGTGTAAAACGATCGAGATGGTCATACACTTTAAAAGCCAAGGGGTAAAAATTGCTGAACACTCCTCCGAGCGCCATACAACAAAGCAGAGGTGAAAAATCAAATTGGATACAGATACCTGCGGCTGCCATCACAAAACCAAGCGATAATAGCAGTTGTTGGCTTTCAGTTTTACAATATCGCATGAAATAAGTTAATAGCAAACCGGCACTGAATCTGATCGCCAAGGAAAGGCCCACATCTACCACTGGCATCCACAAAGCTTGTGCCACAGAAAAGGATTGAGTTTGAGATTCAAGTGTTTTCGCGATGATCACCATGATATCAAACAGAAGGATCCCCACTGCATCATCAATAGAAACAGCCGCTAAAAGAAAATTCGTAAACACTCCCTTAGCTTTATACTCTTTAATAATCATGAAAGTACTGGCAGGAGCGGTGGCGGCAGCAATAGCTCCCATCACAAGTATAGACCCGATTGAAATCTTCAGGATAGATTTTACCAGTAATAGTCCGATAATCACGATAGAGGTAGTAAACACTGCTTGCAGTATGGAGATGGTCACTCCGCTCTGTCCGACTTGTTTCAGGTTCTTTATCAAAAACGTATCTCCGATCGAAAATGCAATAATGGAAAGGGTAAACTGAGTAACGATAAAATCATTTTTTAAAAGTGCCGGATGGACCAGATTCAGGAGGGAAGGACTACAGATCATACCAATTATGATATAGATCAAAACCATTGGCAAATTAAATTTTTTTAACACGAGTAAACCAATCACAGAAATCGTAACGAGAAAGCCAACATTGAGTAAAATATTATTAACGAGCATTACTTTTCCAGCCCTCCTAAAGGATCTGCCAATCCGATTAGTTCAAGCACCGGAACCACGAATAAAATTCCCGAATTTGGCTTTGAAAAATCTACTGTTGCTTTGGCTGTTTCCAAAGCTTTTTGAAGAGTTTCTTCCGTTTTGATAACGGAAAACAAAGTTTGATTATGCACACGGTTTCCTTCACCGGATAAAAGGTTCCTCAAAGAGCTGAAGACGGGTATTTCTTGGGAAAGCAACTCTCCCATGCCAAAAGAATCTATGACAGTAGCACCGCGTACATCGATTTCCAAAAACTTATTTAACAATGTGTTGACCAGATTTTCCTGGGGTAAAACAGCAACCAATAGATACATCTCTTTTCCTCCTAAAATACCGGGTTGTGAAAGATCAATACGACGGTTTTATTTGACGAGAAAGCTCTTCCACTGCCTGCAGTGTTTTGTGAACATCATGCAAATTGTTATAAAACGAGAGGGAAGCCCTGACTGATCCTGGTAATTCTTCATGAGACACATCTTTTCTGACAATTTCTTGGTACTCCTCATCAGACAGTCCAATCATGCGTGCTACATAGATGTGGGCACAAAAACAGCCATTCCGAACACTGATACCTTGTTTGTCCAACTCTCTTGCAGCTTGATTGTGCGAGTAAATATCCCAGATATTGAACGGTACGATAGCAGTTCTATCCTCAAAACAATCGGGTCCAAAGCAGGTAACTCCCTTAATCTTTCTAAGCTCCTCACAAAAATACTTAGTAATGGCAAAATCCCATTGATGAATCCGTTCCATACCTATCTGTTGAAGATAATCCAAGGTAAACCCAAATTCGATAATACCCTCCAAATCTTGAGTGCCGGGTTCAAAACAAGCAGGAGATTCCATGTATATAAATTGGTTTTTGGTTACTCGTTTGACCGCGCCACCTCCGGCAATTTCTCGACTCAGCATATCTACTCGGTCTTTTCGGATAAACAACGCTCCCAATCCCATCGGTCCGTTCATCTTATGAGAAGAAGTGCCGGCAAAATCAACGTTCATTTGATCAAGATCAATGACCAGATGACCCCCGGATTGGGCAAGATCAGCATAAACAAAAATGCGGTCTCCATACCGTTTTTTTATCTCGCCAATCGGATTGATGATGCCTGTAAAATTAGCAATATGGACAATATTTAATAGCACTGATCCTTTTGCTTTTTTGATCAACTCATCAAGCTTCTCCAAATCCAGCCTTCCCTGCTTGTCGATCGGGGCATATTGAACCTTCCCGCCAGTTTTAGCACACATATTCGCCGAAGTAACGATCTCTGAATTATGTTCCATCTCTGTGACGATTAAAGTGCTGTTTTGGTCAAATGGAAACCGACAACCAATAATATTCGAGCTCTCAGTCGTATTCTTCGTAAACACTGTACAATAGTTGTCCGCATGGAAAAAATCGGATAGTTTTTGCCGGACACCGCGAACCATTTGATCATAAACCTTAGCTTCTGTCGAGTTTTCAGAGTGATTCGAACCCCGAATGGTAGAGGTTCGAAATTCATGCATACGTTGAATCACGCTTAAAGGTTCTTGAGAAGTAGCCGTATTGTCTAGATAGATACGGTGCAGCTTGTCTAATAAAGGAAAATCATGTTGACGAATCTGGTCTTGGTTTGGAAAAATCGAATTCAATTGTTCTTTAATGTTCATGATGCCCCTTTATTTCTTTAGTCCTTATCAATCCGTACAAGTTCATTATATGCAAAAAAAAGTGTTTTTGAAAGATCGTTTTTTTTATTCTTTTTGGAACTAAGAAGGTATAAATAAGGATAAGTAAGCAGAAAAAAAATCAAAGGAGGATCCAATGTTTTGCTACCAATGTGAACAGACAGCAAAAGGAACGGGTTGCACTATACAAGGCGTTTGCGGAAAAGATGACACAACCGCGACTTTACAAGATGTTTTAGTTTTTACAACCGCCTCTATTGCTTATTTTGCGAAAGCTTTATTTGCTAGTACAAAGCAAGAAGATGAGATCAATCATTTTATCATTGAATCTCTCTTCTCAACTATTACCAATGTAAATTTTGATCCAAACCGTCTCATGAAAAGAATTCAAAACGGAATCAAATTACGAGAACGATTGATGAAGCGTTTTCTTGAAGGCGGTTACTATGACCAACATGACAACGATACAATGACAGCGTTAGCCAGCAAAGAAATACCTTCTACGCTGGAAGCATGTATTCAGTTTGGAAAAGAAGTATCGTTAACCTCCCACCAAACCAGTATGGGAGAGGAACGAGCCGGGGTATTGCATATGATCCTGTATGGTTTGAAAGGAGTGGCTGCTTATGCGGATCATGCAGCTATCCTGGGGAAGGAAGATCCGGCTGTATACGCTGAGTTTTACAGACTATTGAGTGCCTACCTAGATAAAGACACCTCTCTTGATGCTTTATTAGGTTATGCATTAGACGTCGGAAAATTGAATTATCAAGTAATGGCATTGCTGACAGAAGCCAATACAGGAGCGTACGGACACCCGGAACCAACGAAAGTTCTCACCACTCCGGTTATTGGAAAGGCAATATTGGTTTCCGGTCATGACCTACTAGACCTGGAGGCGATTCTCCAACAATCCCTTGGTAAAGGTATTCATATTTACACTCACGGAGAGATGCTCCCTGCGCATGGATATCCAGGTTTAAAGAAGTATCCACATTTTGCCGGACATTATGGTACTGCTTGGCAAAACCAGCAATCAGAATTCTCTCTTTTTCCAGGACCGATCGTGATGACAACCAATTGCATTCAAAGACCAAGAGAGACTTACCAGAACCGTATTTTTACATCAGGATTGGTGGCATTTCCAGGAGTGACCCATATTCAAAACCGTGATTTCTCACAAGTCATAGAAAAAGCACTTTCCATGCCAGGCTTTTTGGATACTGTCCCGGAAAAAACCATCACCGTAGGATTTGGATACAAAGCGGTTACGAATGTGGCAGGCAAGGTGCTTGATTTGATAAAATCAGGAAAGATCAAGCATTTTTATCTAATAGGGGGATGTGACGGAGCCAAACCAGGTAGAAGCTATTATACAGATTTCGCCCTTAAAACACCGAAAGATTCCATCATTTTAACATTAGCGTGCGGAAAATTCAGATTTAACCATCTCGATTTCGGTGATATCGACGGTATACCCAGATTACTGGATGTTGGTCAGTGTAATGACGCTTATTCTGCAATTCAGATAGCGTTACATATAGCAAAAGCTTTGGATACGGACGTAAACCATCTGCCTCTCTCCTACATCATCAGTTGGTATGAACAAAAAGCAGTCGCCGTATTGTTAACGCTCCTTTCCTTGGGGATCCAAAATATTCATCTCGGACCTTCTCTACCCGCGTTTGTAAAACCATCTGTTTTGCAAGTATTGGCAGATAAATTCCATATTAAACCAATTTCTACTCCTGAACAGGATATGATAGCCTAGCACAATTTCGAAACAAAAGATTATAATATATGGATATGAAGACTTTACATAAAGGCAGACTTCACTCAAAACAATCATTGATTCTGGTTTTTGTGCTTGTTCTGACAGGTTTTTTCCAATTAGGATTGAAACAGCCCGATTCTTTGCAGTCCTCAACAGTACCCGCTTTTCTTTGGTCTTCCTATGTCCAATCAGATACCAAGCAAATCTATCGAACAGAGCAAAGAGAGTGGACATGGCAGGCTGATCAAATTATCATCAGAAAAAATGATTCCAGATTATGTCTGCTTCTGCCTGGAAGCAAAACCTACATACAACCATTGGCTCCCAAAATTCCCTTCATTTCAGTATCTATCCCAATCCAGAGTGATGAATCCGTTGTATTCATTAAAACTGTCAGTCTGAAATGGAAACGCCTTCCCATACCAACCAATCAATTAGACACTCATCCGGATCTGATGACTATTAGCGGAGAGCAAAGGTCTTCCCTTTCATTTGGGATTAATCTGACTCGCTGTTTTCCAATGGAGAGCTTCTCTTATACCGTTGTTTCTAATAATAATCGTACAGAATGCTATTTAAAGCTTTTCCCCATCCATATTTGGAACAATCAGGTATGGTTAATAGAGCAGTTAGGCGTACAAATCGGATTGAGTGTTTCCCAATCGCCACCGATTCCAGTTAAATCCGCTTTACATTCAGTGATTATCTCTCCAGATGAATTGATGGAAGAAGCCGATCAGTTGGGCAGACAACACCAAAAAAATGGATTTCAATCTTTGGTGATACCTCTTTCCCACATTCAGAAATGGAACAAACCTGCAGATCCGATTGCAATCGACAATGCAGTGACTTATCGTGAGGCTTCTGAGTCCGACACCGTTCAAATACCGGATTTCGATTATAATACAGCGGACAAAATCAGAGCGTTCCTGATTCATTTGCTGAAACAAAAACAAGTAGATTATTTAACCTTGCTTGGTGACGCCACCTATATTCCTCCGTCTGATTATATCGTATCCCTTTATAATACTGACCCGTATGACAGAATGATACCTACCGACTTATTCTACATGGCACCGGAAGCCAATGGTCACGAGATCCCTCTTAAAGTCATCACGGGAAGAATCCCCGTCAGAAGCAAAGAGGAGGCTATTAGTTATATAAGGAAAACAATCCTTTTCCAACTGTTTGGAAATCAAGAATGGGCAAAATCGGTCGCCTTGTTTGGGGGGGATATGTTTGACGGTGATTATTACGGAGAGTTACAAACCAGCTTCATGGTTAATAACGGAGATTTTGGTGATTTTACAGTGAAAAAATACTATGAAACAGAGAACCGCTATAATCGAGAGAGCATTTTAAAGGCAATGTCCGAAGAAGAAGTTGGTTTTTTTCTGATGAGCAGTCATGGGCGAGGTGACTATTTACGATTGCCAAAAGGATATGTAGACGCTGTCGACGCAATGAGATTAACACCAAAAAATCATTGCCCGATTTGGTTGAGTGATAGCTGTCTAAACGGCGCATGGGACACAAGGCTCTCAAAAATCCGTTATGGAACGGGTCCTCAGATAGGCGTTCCCACTTCCTTTGCAGAATCATTGTTGTTTTCTAACGGAGGAGCGGTAGCCTATATAGGAGGCGCCAGGGTAAATTATGCCGGTATGGATTACGCTTCGGACCTAGGAGAGATGAAAGTATACCAACTTTACTATATGGACGTGATGATTCAGTATTTTTTTCAGCACTACACCCCTCAAAGTAAAACATTGGGAGAGATTTTTGCAAAAAGCGTACAACAATATATTCAGTATGACTTTGACAACGGATACGAACCAACTATCAAATCCTTGTTCGGATATTGCTTGCTTGGCGACCCTACCATTCCGGTTCCAACGAAAAATAAAGCTGAAATACCCGAGATTCTTTTGAAAAAAAAGCCTCCCACTCAAACCGGACCTGTTCATGAGGGAGCTCCATTCCTCGACATTCATCAAGAGAATCAATTTGAGTTCACGTCTTTGTCGGATAACCTAACAGCAATACTCTGCGATTATTCTCACCCGGAACAAGGTTGTAAAAAAGATAGGATCGCTCCGGATATGGTGCAAAACCAGAACATTTTTTCGTACACTTTACCTGCGATTCAAAAAACTCGATTCGCAGTCAGAATAGTAAATGAACAAGGATACGAGATTCGCTATGTTGCTTCGAGCAAATTTGATCAGGATTTGTCACTGCAATTGCCCTCTTTATACCGTCATCTGCAACAAGGAGAAACATACCAATTCTCTCTTCTGTTAAAGAATTCTGGGCTTTCAAGCGTTACTGATATCCGGATCGAACAAACGTTTTCCTCCCAAACCAAGTCGATCTTCACTCTACCCAATCTAGATCCTTATATGACCTATCCTATTCCAGTCACTATCGACACTGCCGATTCGGGGGCTTATTATTATCAATTCACTTGCTCCTCTTCAACATCTGCCGATTCGGACGATACCGATAATACGATTGAGGTTCTGTTTGAGATATCGGAAGCTCCTTACTATCGCATCGGAGTGATAGGGTATGACTGGTTAGGAATGAAGGAAAATCTGGACGACACGTTATCCCTCACCAAAGTAAACCAATACTATCAGAACTTGGAATTACCCGCAGAAATAAAGATATTGACAGAAGAAGAGATGAAATCGGTTGATTCGCAAAACATCTCGGCAATCCTTTTATATAACACCGAGTATTTTCCAAATAAAAACATCACCCAGCAGCTCAAAAAGTATACAAACCACGGCGGAACGGTATTGGTAATGGGTATCTTTGACAGTCAAATCAAAGCTTGGCTTGGGTATAAGAGCAGTAACGACTTCTCCTACCATATGGGCGATAGTTCATTCCAGGCATTTACCATGATGAGATCCAAGAAAGAGGATTTCTCGTCGGATACTTATAATCTCCCCTGTTTTGAGAGTTATTCTGTGAATGGGGAGGACTTGCCGGGTGTATTGGGAGAAAATACCTACATCATTGGATATTCCGAAGATAAAATGCTCTACCTGATCCAAACAAACCACTGGATTACCTATTCCGGATTGCTATCCAATCTTGATTTTAACAGATCAAATGAGTCTCTGTCCTTTTTTGCAGATCTGATGATGTACTGTTCCCGCCAAAATAAAAAATAAGCATTTTTAAAATATTACAGGAAAGAGGCTAATAATGAATCAACGGAATACAACCATTGTGCCCGGTATTTTGCTGATCGGCATTGGTATTCTATTATTTGCTTTTCAATTACAAGGATGGTCTTGGCGCTGGTTTAGCTGGCCATTCTATCTCATTCTACCCGGTATTTTGATCATTCTTTCTTCACTATTTCTGGAGGATGATACTGGTGAAGGTTTAACCATTTTTGGTTTTATTCTTACTGCGGTGGGTGGTATTTTATATTTTCAGTACCGTACCCATCTATGGGAGACATGGGCTTATATGTGGGCATTGATTCCTTTATCGGTCGGTCTCGGGCAAATTGTTCACTCTTTGGTTTCTCGCAACATTGACAAGGCCAATGAAGGATTTCAAACTTTTCGTACGGGATTGATCCTTTTCATTGTATTTGCCGTTGGTTTTGAGCTATTGATTTTTCGCAGAAATCATTTTCTCCAAACGACAGGTTTTGCGATTGCAATGATTCTGATTGGATTGTTGATCATTTTCAGAAATGTTCGAATCAAACGATTTCCATCCAAAGCCAACCATCAACCCAAAAAAAGTCTACAGGAAGAAGCCGGATCCCCCGGCGAAACGATCAATTAACCCTGTCGAATCATGATTTTTTTACGTCAGAGTCAATACCAAGTTCCCCTTGATAATAGGAAATTTCCTTTTTCCCTGCCCGTTTTGCAATCACTCCGAACCTTCACGTTTCCTACTTCGATCACTCTATTCGTGGGAGATAACGGATCCGGCAAATCTACCCTGCTAGAGGGATTGGCAGCCTCTGTCCACTCTATTACCGTCGGAGAGGAAACCATTGAATCGGATCCTACTTTACAGCACGCCAGATCACTCGGAAATTGTTTACGCTTAACTTGGCAAGAAAAAACCAAAAAAGGGTTTTTTATGAGAGCGGAAGATTTCTTCCAATATACCAAGAAAATGAATGCACTACGCCAGGAGATGGAAGACTCCCTTCATGAGACAGAAGAAGCATTCAAAGACAGGTCTCCCACAGCAAAAGCGTATGCAAGATCCGGATATGCCAATTCCCTATATGAAATCGAATCTCGTTATGGAAAGGACATGGACGCCCACTCTCATGGCGAGGGATTTATAGATTTTTTTCAAGCCAGGATCGTACCGGGAGGACTATACCTGATAGATGAACCGGAGGCACCTTTGTCGCCTATTAGCCAGCTCTCATTCATGGCGATGTTACAAAATCTAGCAACAGATAATCAATTTATTATTGCCACTCACTCCCCCATCCTAATGGCAACACCAAATACAACCCTCTACTTGTTCGAGGCAGAATCGATCCGGAAAGTGTCATTCGAGCAGATTCCTTCTGTTCAATTTATGAAAAAATTTCTACAATACCCGGAGTT
>Ga0255340_1006214_pt1 | contig 10439 bp, 8 predicted proteins | sample wastewater_treat_7_FD_192417 | JGI IMG/M metagenome (GOLD analysis project Ga0255340, IMG submission 192417) | Wastewater microbial communities from Lulu Island WWTP, Vancouver, Canada - plant10 | ecosystem: Engineered > WWTP > Wastewater > Unclassified | place: Canada: Vancouver, British... | reverse complement strand
AGGGAACCATATTTGGAACTTTTATCGGCGCCATTCTGATGGGAATGCTGGCTAACGGCTTAAATCTTCTCCTGACTTTGACACTTCAGTTAGCTGAAGCCCGCATCAAATCTATATTCTTTAAATGAGAATCTGCTATTTTGCCACTACACTCATTACTTCCGGTAGTCTATAGGGATAATTCTTCTTTAGGGGTGATATTTTTAGGTGGTTTAATTTTGAGCAGTTTTAAGATTTTATTACTTAATTCCGTGCCTTTAACTTTGAGTAAGAACTGCTGGTTTTCTATTTCTACTTCAGCAAAATTCAGAGAATTTAATGCTTCCCGGATTGCTTGGGGAGAAGCTTCCTCTTGGGCTTCCTTTAACTTGAACTCCAGCGTCCTCTCTAAAAGGAAAGCTAAGAAACAGATGACGAAGTGTCCTTTGATTCTATTTTCTGTCCAGTGAAAGATAGGTCTAACTTCTAAAGTACTTTTCATAATCCGGAAAGATTCTTCTATCTTCCATAAGGTATGATAAGCTGCTAAGGCAGCTTGAGGGTTGATATCCTGTTCGCTGGTCTCTATAGCATAGTAACCATCAAACTGTTCATCTCGAGAGAGCGCTTCTTCATCCAGATACCAGGTTTCTTGGCTGGTATTCTTGAGGTATTTCTTGCCCCCTCTTTTATTGCTGGCGGTAATCTTAGACTGGTTCTGGAGAAGCAACTGGGCTTTTTCCTTGAGCCTCTCTCTATCCTCCCGGTCTTTCTTAGCTCTTTTAGAAGAATAGGTAATGATGAGTTTCTCTTTCAACTCATAGGTTTCACCTTCCTCTCTGAAGCTGTTCAGGTAGTCTATCACTTTGTATCTTAGCTCTTCCTCTGGAGAGTCATTTAAGGTGATATAACCTTCTGGGTCAAAGACCGATGCTTCTATTTTTCTCCCCATATTCTTGAGCCGAGCAGCCAAGATATAGCCATAGTTTCTATCTCTGATTCTCTTTAAATTCAGTTTGCTGTTGATCCCCCGGTCAGCTACGATGATTACCTGGCGGATACCAAAACGCCTCTCCAGTTTATCTAAAGCTTTTTCTAAAGTTTTACCATCAAAAGTATTACCAGGGAATAGTTCATATCCCACTGGTCTACCTTCACAGTCGATTAATAATCCCAGCACTACCTGAACTTCTTTGAACTTCCCATCTTTACTGAAACCAAAATCTCTTAAACTATCAGCTTTAACACTTTCAAAAGAGAAGGTAGTAACGTCATAGAATACCACATCTACCTGCATATTGAATAAGCTTTTATTTTTGTGAAATATCCTCTCTTCTAATTCTTCTTTCCGGTCGCAGAGGATATCCAAGGAGCGGTAGAGATGATGCAACTCTACCGGGGGTAAATTAAAATAATGGTTTTGCTGGTGGTAAGTTCCAAACTTACTTTGAGGTTCTAGTAAGTGCTGGATAACCATCAGAAAACAGGCTTCATTTAAAGGAAACTGGCTATTTCCCTGCCCCTGGATACTGGTTAATATCTTATCCAGGGCAAACATCTTCCATAGCTTCTGGTATACTGTGTAACCCCAGTTGGTTATTTGTGCTGCTGAGATAGAGGAAAGGTCTACTCTACTTTTCAATCCTGATAGTTCCTGGAGACGGATAGCTAAACGCTGGATACTGGGGTTATTGGCTATCTGATCTAATCGACCTAAATTTAACAATACCTCCTGTTTGACTACCCCCTTTTCTCTATAGGAGCGAACCAGCTGCGCATATTCATATTTTCTTGATTTAGTCACTTTGATGAACATAGGTAAATTATATCACACAATATGAGATATATATAGTATTAAAGCTAATATATTTATATATTATTGCCACTACACTTTTGAAAGAATAAAATATGAATGCCTATGTTTACTGGGTTTGTGGCTTCAAAATGAGTGAAAATCAGCAGAAAGTGTCAAAGTCAGGAGGAGTAATCAAAATATTGAAAAACCCCTGAGTTTTTTCTCTTCCTTCTTGGGCTGCTTCTAATACTTGAAAAGTATCTTCATCTACTAAAAGAGGAAGGGAAGAATGATTTACCTTAAAGATTATACTCGAAGGAGAGAAACGATTCCAGAGCTGGTCTAACTGAGTAACCAAGGAAGAAATTTGAGAAAAAAGAGCAGTGTTACTCCGGGGAAGTTCTACTTCTATCCAGGTATCAAAGCAAAAAAAACTTTCGTCTCTTCTCTATCCCGGAAGAAAAACCCCAGAAACAAAAAAGCAAAAAGCAGTAAAATTAATAATGTTCTTTTATGTTTCATATATAAGTATTCACCTGAAGAATTATAACAGAAGAGAACTATAAAAGGATATCTCCCTATCAACCCCTTTTTCCCAGTCATCGCAAGTGAGGAAGGCCAAACGCTATTATTTTTAACTACCACACTCCAGATAAAAGAAAATCCTCGAGATAAACAGTCCATAACGTTTCTTTTTGGGTTTTCAAAGTGTTCGCTTAACTCACCAAAAACCAGGCTTCCGGTGAAAAGTTGCTCAATCTGGAATAGGCTTCCTGCAAGCGAGTAGCTCTGGTCGGGGCGAGCCGATTTGAACGGCCGACCTCTTGAACCCGAGACTTGAACATAGGTATTTGCCATATCTCAAGTATTATTAAAGCACTTAAAAATCTAGACTCTTATTTTAGAATCTACCAAATTTTCTCTGGGTTGCTACAATGTTTCTGAGTTTTAAAAACTTTGATAAATAAAATCTTTCTTCCCCTCTTTTACTCTCCGTATACATAGAAAGAATTTAAAAAATAAAGGAAGGTTGCTTATTACCCCAACAAAAAGAAGAGATTGATATCAATAAAATATGCTAAGACAAAAAAAGCCACTATAGAAAACAACATAACCAAGTATATCTATTTGTGAACATTGTTTTATTTGCAATGTTCACAAATAGATATTAAACCTAATCTATCTTTATATTCCTAACTTTGCATACTGCATTACACCTATAACAGTTTCTCTACTTCAACCCAAGAATTCTCCCTTGCAGATTTCTCAATTGCTTCACACACCAAAGCTATAGCATATCCATCTTTAAAAGATGGATAAATAGGCTCATCATCCACGATACCACGTAAAAAATCATAGCACTCAATGATCTTTGTTTCTCCATATCCTATTCCTAGAGCAGGAATAGGCCATAACCCTTCACCATAGGGATGAGCAGGACCAGTATAAATGGTCTTAAAGCCTCTCTGATCATCCGGATCATCTGCAAAGCAAACCTGAAGCTCATCATTTCTTTCATAATTAAAAAATAAAGACCCCTTTTCTCCATGAACTTCTAAGGTTATATAGTTATTTCTCCCCCAAGCATTCCTAGTTGCCTCAAGAGATCCAATGCTTCCGTTACTAAATTGTACTAGAACCACTATTTCATCATCTACGTCAACCTTACCCTTTCGTCCCTCTCCAGTTTTCTTAACCGTTCCAAGTTTGTCAACTACATCTTCTTGGATAGGTCTTTCGGTAATCCAGGTTTTCATAAGACTACATACCTTAGCAATGTCACCTACCAGATATCGAGCAAGGTCGATTATGTGAGTTCCAATATCACCAAGCGTGCCTGCACCAGCTATACTCTTTTGAAAACGCCAAGAAAGGGGAGATAAAGGGCTAGCTGACCAACTCTGTAAATAAGTAGCTCGAAAATTCAAAATCTTTCCTATTTTCCCTTCTTCAATCAATTGCTTTGCATATACTATTGCAGGAGTGCGACGATAATTATAGGCCACCATATTTTTTACTCCAGCCTTCTGTATCGCCTCAAACATGGATTTGGCTTCTTCAGCATTCCTTGCTAAAGGCTTTTCGCAAAGAATATGTTTATTAGCCTGTGCTGCTCTTATTGCCATTTCACAGTGAAGATTATTTGGAACACAGATATCGACGATATCAATATCAGGAGAATCTACTAATTTCTTCCAATCACCAGCATACTCTTCATAACCATACCTCAGTGCAGCTTCTTTTGCCTTATCTTCGGTAACATCCGCAATCATCTTTCTAACTGGCAAAGCTGGAACAGGCCAAAAAAACATCGGCACTGTTGCCCAAGCCAAGGAATGAGCCTTGGCCATAAATCCACCACCAATAAGCCCTACTTTCAAGTATTCCATATTCAATCATCCTTTCCCTATAGAATTTATTGTAAAGATACTCAAGCAGTAAAAAAATATATTTTTTTACTGCTTGAGTATAAACAAATTCTCACTTAAGAAGATCTAAAACCTCTTGAGGCAAAGGACCAATGGCTTCAAGGTTAGTTTTATTGTAAGCATCCACTAAATTTGCTTTAACAATGGGATATACACGACTCACAAAATAACCTTGAGCAATTTCTCTATTACCAGCTAAATACTTTAAAATCGCTCTAATAGAATTCACTCCCATTTCTACACAGTCAGCTTCCCCTGCCCCTATAATGGGGTTGTTAGGATCTGCAATATATTTTGCGCCAGTTGCTCCACCTAAATCCGGAGCAGCAACAATAACTTCTCCTACCTTATTTAAAGCAGTAACAGCTTCTGCAGCACCAGTCGCGGGTCCCATCATCCAAGTTGCCCAAATAGCATCTATCTCAGGATGCTTTTGCAGCATTCCCACTGCTAAATCATAACTTTGAGAAGGATCAGTAAAGCCAGCTTCAGCTACTATCTTTATACCAGGGTATTTGGCAAAAGTGTCCTTTGCTCCCTTAAGTCGCATTACGTTAGTCCATTGTTCCAGGGAAAAATAAATGATCCCTACTTCACCTTGATACCCCATAGCATAGGATAATATCTCAGCAGCGGCCATCCCTTGAGCATATCCATCAGCATCGACGAGTCCAACATAATTTTCAGTTCCAAACAAACCTTGAGGAGTAGTCCAATTATGGACCTGTGGTACACCAGCCTTCGCGAGATCAACAAAAGCTGGTCCAAGAGTAACAGGTTCCCAAGCCTCAGCAACAATAAAAGAAATCGCTCCCGCTTTTCCTGCCAAAGAGTTCACCTGGTCAATTTGTTCGGCAATAGAGGAAGAACCCATAAATTTTATGGGCTGGAAACCATAGCGAGCTAACTCTTGGTCTATTCCATATTTGTTCAATATTTCAGTCATATCAAGACTTGCTCCCATGAAGTAATAATCACCAAGTTTTAATTCCTCAACTTTTGCTTTTTCTTCAGGGGTTAAAATCAAATCCTTGGCTCCTCGGGGAACCTCTCCATTTGGGCCATTCGGCGTAAGGATTGAAGAAAATTCCTTATCCATAACGGTTATTACTTCTAAAGGAACATCTCTAAACTTTCCTCCGCCCAACTTACCCCCACCTTCTGCTGCCCCACATAATGACGGCAAAAGCAAGACCCCAAAAATTACCAACATAACCGAGCTTTTTCTTAGAATACTTAACACAACTAATCACCTCCAAGTTAATTTAAATAGGGAAAAGGATTTACCTCACCCTACTTTTCCTTTCTACTATCTAATCTTCCACCCAGTCGGTCAAAAACACCCACCAGCTTTGGGTTACCTGATTGAATGCCATTGACAACCGCTACTCTTGCCCGTGATACAAAAACTTGATTTCTTAGTCCATAGACGACAATGTCACCCACCCTAACTTTATTCTCCCGAGTAAGATATACAGTACCATAATAATCTATATAACCTGCAGGCTCAGCATATGCCTTAGAGCTAAAAATATTTTCAGGGTTATCACCAACTAGGACCTCCAAGCGATGAGCATGATAAAGGTATCCCCATATACCAAGTGGAGAATCACCACTCATCAGGCCTCCACCGATTACATAAGCTCTATCATTTTCTAGATGGGAGATTTCTGTCACATATATCCAAGCTGGAATTTCAGGTAAATCTTCGAAGGCATGCCAAGGAGTTGTTCCAGTAAAAGCATGTCCAGGTTCTGCATGGGTTACTCCCATTTTTGCCAGCAGCTCCATCGTCATAGCCGAATTATCCGCTGGAGCATTAATCTGTTCTACCTCAATACCCAGCTTTTCTAATGTTTCAGCTGCCCTAAGAAGGGTAAACAAATTAGGCAATGGTTCTACTCTTTGACTTTTTAAGTTAAATCGAAAGCAAGGAAAAGAGGTTACACCTGCTATCTCCACAAAATCAAGTTTCTGAATATCATGAACAACTTTGGCAAGATTTTCTTCTCTAATACCTCCGTATTGATGAACATAGAAGAAATCCCCCACGCCTATAACCCGTAGAAGTATCTTTTGCACCAAGCCTAGTTTTTTTGCCTCTTCATTCACCTCCTTAGCTTTTTCTAAACTAAAGACTGTCACAACTTCTGGCCTTGCACAAGCTAATACATACTCAATATCATTTCGAGGGACTTGAACCAAATGACCAACATGACCAATAGGTATACCATCTTTTTCTAAACACCAAGTATCTTCTAAATCTACTGCTACCGCTTTATCTATACCAGTTTCAAGAATAACCTGGCAAATCTCCGGATTACGGCCGAATTGTTTAGTCATAAAATAAAGCTTTACATTAAATTTGTTCGCAGCTTCATGGATAGCTTTTGCGTTATGACAAACAGCATCCAAATCTACTACTACAGTATTAGCAGAAATTTTACCTTGCCTATACAGATTTACAGCAGCTTTAATAAGATTAGGATTTCGTTTGATCGTTATATCTAAAAAATCCATATTCAATCCTCCTCATAAAATAGCCAAGGAACGTAATTGTCTTATTGATAAAGCAATAATCAAAATAGTACCCATCAGAATATCCCTGTAAGCCGGCTCCAGTCCCAAAAGGCTAACCCCATTAGTAATAATACTCAGCAAAAATACTGCCAACAATGTTTTTGGAACAGAACCTTCACCACCATTTAACGAGGCACCACCCATAATTGGAGCAGCCATAGCAGGCATAAGATAACCCGTACTCATTAAAGGTCTAGCTGACATAGCTCTACTACCCAGAACAAAACCTGCTACTCCTGCCAAACAACCATCGAGGATAAAACATAGGAGTTTCACTCTAGCAGTGGGGATCCCCATTAATCTCGCCGCCTCTTCATTACCACCCGTAGCAAAAGCCCATTTTCCAAACTTCATTTTAGTCAAAAGAAACCACAGACAAAAAGCAATAAAAACCATCCAATACACACATGTAGCCACGTTTCCTAACGGACGGCCATAGAATACATTCAAAAAAGCCTGGTCTGCTATGAGTACCGCCCGATAGTTACAAATTATTAACACTATTCCTCCTACTATAGCTTGTGAGGCAAGTGTTACTAAAAATGAAGGAATACGTAGCTTAACCACAAACATGCCATTCACAATACCAACTGCAACAGCTCCCAAAAGGGCAATCAAAACTGTCAAAAACGTATTTAAATGCCAATAACTACTTATAAGAGCAACTATCGAAGCAGAAAACTCTAATACAGAAGTAAAGGAGATGTCTATCTCACCTGTTATAAGAAGTAAGTTAAGTCCGAGAGCAAGAATAGCAAGAACACTCATAGTTTCTAAAATTATTCTAAAATTTTCAAGAGACAAAAAACGAGGTTCAAAGGCAGAAAAAAGTATAACTAACCCAATAATTCCCCCTATGAGTACTAAACTTTCTATGTCTTTTAAAATCCTTGTCAATCCTTTGTTACCCATTTTTTACCTCTCCTTCTCGCTCTTTCCTACATCAAAGAAATAAGCTGTTGTACGCTTAATCCATCATGAACATTACTTTCAAACACAATCTCCCCAAGCTTCAATATAATAATTCGATCACATACCTGAAGTGCAGCATTTAAATCATGACTTACAAGAATAACAGAGTGCTTTTGTTTCAAGAATTCCACAAACTGGAAAACCTTTTGTTTGCCCTTTTCAGATAATGCTGAAGTTGGCTCATCCATAAGGACAATATCAGGCTCCGGTTCAGTAAAAACTGCACGAGCAATAGCCACAGCTTGACGCTGACCTCCTGAGAGGTTAGATATTTTCTCCTCTATATCTATTTCTTCATATCCCATTTCCCTAAGTGCTAATAATACTCCCTCCCCCATTGCCATTTCATTCAAGACTGGTAGAAAACCTAAAACATCCTTTTCTATTTCTCTTCCCAAAAAAAAGTTATCTATTACAGAAAGTTTATTCACCAAAGCTAAATCTTGATAAACACATTGTATACCATGATTCATGGCATCTCGAGGACTATGAAAAATAACCCTTTCACCTCTTAAAAAAATTTCTCCCGATGTAGGCTCAATAGCTCCTCTTATTATCTTAATAAGAGTTGACTTACCCGCCCCATTATCCCCTACAATTCCTAAAACTTCATTCTCTCGCAATCCAAAAGTGATATTCTTTAACGCCTGTACATGCCCATAGCTTTTGGTAATATTTTTACACTCCATCACAAACTCGGACATTTTTCTTTCTCCTTTCATCTTATACAACCTCCTCTATTATCTACAACCATTTATTAAAAGAACAATCCCGACTAAACGTTTATCAAACATCTTATAAACCTATTCTACCTCCCAAAATCTAAATATGTATATAATTATTTTCTTTAGAGAAACACTTTTATGAGCTATAAACTGAGTTATTTATTACTTTCTAAGTCGTGTTTCTCTGCACTAGTAATGGCTTACTAATTCTCACTTTGTGTTCGCCTCTATAATTGTCATTCTTCCTTAAATATCCTATTTGTTCAAGCAAAATATTTGCTGCCATTTTTCCCATGTTTATATTTTCAAAACCTACTGTCGTTAAGCCAACAATTTTAGACAGTCTTGTATTGTCACAACCAACAACCGATATATCTTGTGGTATCTTCAAATTCATTTCTTGTATTGCCTCAATAACTCCAAAAGCCACAAAATCCGAATACGCAAAAACTGCAGTTACATTCTTTTGCCTATTTAAAAGGTTAAATGTCACTCTCTTTCCTTCTTCTAACATGCTATTTGTGTAAAACACTAAAGAAGGATCAAAAGGGATATTGTTTTTTTCCAAAGCTCTCTTGTAGCCCTCAAGTCGATCTTCAGTACACGAAGTTCCTGGTGAACCGGCTATATGAGCAATCTTTGTGTGTCCCTTTTCAATCAAGTGGGAAGTAGCAATATATCCAACATGATAGTCATCAAAAACAACCCTACTACCGCCGTAAGATTTAATGTACCGTCCTAAAAAAACAATAGGTATATTTGTATTATTAATGGTATTAATATTCAAGTCACTTTTTTCGACAGGAATAATAATCATCCCACTAACTCTTTGTTCCATCAGCAAATCCAAAGCCTTCTTTTCTTCTAGGTAATTCTCGTGGCTATTACATAAAATAATACTGTAATCATTCTCTCTACATACAACCTCTATTCCCTCAAGGGCTTTAGCATAGAAAGGATTTTCTATATCTGAAAATACAACTCCAATCACGTTTGTATAGCGCCTTTTCAAGTTTGAAGCTATTGAGTTCTTTGAGTATGAGTAATTTTCTAAAAAAGAAGTAACTACTTCTCTTGTTTCTGGACTAACACTTCCTTTATTGTTAACGACTCGCCATACAGTTGTTCGGGAGACACCAAGCAAACTTGCTATTTGTTCCATCGTGAAAAGGTTAGACGATTTATTCATAATATCTATTTTCAAATGGAGAAATACCTTCAATACGCATATACTTCCTCTTACTTTATAAACATGATTGAAACATTTTGAACAAAAGCCTCTATCTCCTGTGGAGGAATATATCAAAAGTTTATCGCCTTATTCAGGCAACTCCTTTAAAAAGTTTCTCCAAATACTGTTTACTTCTCTCAGCAGAGACCTTTGGGTCACCTGCATATCCATCAGTTTCAACAGTAATCCATCCGTCATAGCCAATCGTCTGTAGTGCCTGTATTATTGGAACAAAGTTGAGTTGACCATCTCCCAATGGAACAAAACCAAAAGGATCCACAGTATAATCTTTCAGATGAATATATTTAATTCTATCAGCGTAAGTTTGAATAAGAATTGAGTTATCTGAACCACCAGCTGCTAGGTGTGCAGTATCCGGGCACAGATTGATCTTAGTGTGTTTTAGGGTTTCTTCGACTTGTTCAGTTGACTCTACGCACGTTCCAAGATGAGGATGGAAACTAGGGATTAAACCGTACTTTTCTGCAATTTCAACTACCTTATCAAGTCCCTGACCAAGCAAAATATAGTCGCTACTTGTATTACCACTGGATCGCTTTGCTCCACCTCCAACTACTAAATGTTCAGCACCTAGCTCGGCTGCTATCTTAGCTGCTTTCTCAATCCGCCATAATTCTTCGTCAAGAATCTCAGCGAAAATAAAATTAGCTCCAGAATATACGGCAACTAAGTTAATCTGAAGCTCAGTTAGAAGCACTTTCAACGCA
>Ga0255340_1006193_pt1 | contig 10477 bp, 7 predicted proteins | sample wastewater_treat_7_FD_192417 | JGI IMG/M metagenome (GOLD analysis project Ga0255340, IMG submission 192417) | Wastewater microbial communities from Lulu Island WWTP, Vancouver, Canada - plant10 | ecosystem: Engineered > WWTP > Wastewater > Unclassified | place: Canada: Vancouver, British... | reverse complement strand
GGAACGTTCGACCAAATAGTTGCAAGCGACCCGAAAAGAGAAGGGTATGGCAACAAAGAACCATCTAAAAGTTGTTCTGGCAACGAAACTGGTTGCAAGCGACCCGAAAAGAGAAGGGTATGGCAACGTTGACGACGTAGCGCCGACGATTTGAATAGATACGGTGTTGCAAGCGACCCGAAAAGAGAAGGGTATGGCAACTACAATTTATACCGTTCTAAATCATCGATTTTTCCCCGTTGCAAGCGACCCGAAAAGAGAAGGGTATGGCAACATGTTATCACATCCGTCCGGTTCGGGCGTAAATCCGTTGCAAGCGACCCGAAAAGAGAAGGGTATGGCAACTAAAGACTCCTCAAGAGACAGAGGACAATCAGGATGCGTTGCAAGCGACCCGAAAAGAGAAGGGTATGGCAACGTTCATAATGCTCATCGCTCACAACTGTGCAATCTGTTGCAAGCGACCCGAAAAGAGAAGGGTATGGCAACTGGAAAGGAAAGTGGGCGGGAAAAGAAAGAGTAAGTTGCAAGCGACCCGAAAAGAGAAGGGTATGGCAACTATGTAGATGAGACGTTTGCTAACATAATGATGTTTCTGTTGCAAGCGACCCGAAAAGAGAAGGGTATGGCAACTAAAAATTTTAGTCGTAGTATTCTTGGTAGATATGTTGCAAGCGACCCGAAAAGAGAAGGGTATGGCAACCTTCTAATATTGTATCTCTCATCGTTTATGGCCCGTTGCAAGCGACCCGAAAAGAGAAGGGTATGGCAACGATAACTGTATAGATTCATCATCTGCAACTTCTCTGTTGCAAGCGACCCGAAAAGAGAAGGGTATGGCAACGTATCATCATGGATATAAGAAATGCGTGTGTCTTTTGTTGCAAGCGACCCGAAAAGAGAAGGGTATGGCAACTTCATACCACCCGTCAAGCAGATCTGAAACTGCTTCCGTTGCAAGTGACCCGAAAAGAGAAGGGTATGGCAACGCCGGTGCAACTGCAAGAATACTTGGAGTAGTGTTGTTGCAAGTGACCCGAAAAGAGAAGGGTATGGCAACATTTCGACTGGATGACCGGCGTAAAGCCTATTGAAGTATTAATAGCCCTGCTGCGGGTTGGAACATTAGCAAGATGTTTGAGATACTTCATTCATGGGAGCTTAATAAGGAATTCCTGAATATTGTATTTGTGTCCCCAGTGCCTGCACTGTTATTGATGGCAGCTGGGACTGTAAATGATGAGCGATTAAATGCCGCGTCCCATATCTCGCAAGTCTTTGTGTTTCACAATGACCGGCGGGAGAAGATTGAATTGCCCGATGGTAGAATAATTAGCCGAGTGGCAGACACCGGCTGGCGGTTAATTAGTGATTTTGGGGTTATATAATGAAAGAAACCCCGATTATTTTACAGCCCTACAGATCTCGCACCATGCTCTGCCTGATCCCTGGTACTTCAATTTATTTTTGACGTCCCTGACTATATCACAGAAAATAAAGATTGGTTTGAATATCTTGCAAAAATATTCAGAGACATGGCAGAAGAATATCAATATGCAGCAGATACTTCCCCTGATGGATTATTGGAGATAAACCCCTTTTATGCTTCAATGCTTCCGAATCCAATTCCTCACCCGGAACGAGGAACGGAAAATTAAAAAAGAAGGAAAACGGAGCTGAAACTGATGAGGCCGCCACTCATGCTTTTTATGGTTGCAGCTCTGCTTCTCACTGCAGGCTGTATTGGAGGAAACGATGACCAGGTATTCAAGAGCCTGGTCGAACAACTGAACCAGAAAGGGTTGCAGACCAAAGACACCATACAAAATGCTGATGGTTCGTATAATAAAGCAGTTATTGAAGATATGATTAAGACGTACAATGACGCGAGAACCAAGATAGTTAGTATGAAATTATCTGATGCGTATTCAGGAGCCAGAGATAATTATATCAAAGGAATTGATGAGGCAACAGCAGGGTATTCAGCACTTATTAAAATTGACCCGAAGCAAGGATTGGGGGCATTAGCTGGAATTGGGACAACGATGCAGAGGTTCACGAACGCCCAATCTTACTTTGACTCTGCCAAGCGCGTAATTGGGGTCCCAGTCACATAAGAAAAGAAACGGGAAGAAAAAATAAGGTTGTCAAGGATATGGTAGACAAGCCACCTGAAGATAAACTTCATTATCCTTATTGACCCACTCTTTATTCGTCCCGCAGTACTGTCCGGAGGCTCTTGAATGAACCTCTGGATCAGAATTCGTATCTTTTTTAACGTAACAAGTCCTCTCTCGTCATTGGGCTCTGATCCCCTCAGAGAACAAAAAATATATTCTTGATAGGAGATATGTATATTCATCCACCTTTGTACCAAAGGTTACGAGGGAGTGGAACATGAATCGAACGGCGACTAAGTAAAGTTGTCTTTTTGATCATAACAAGTCAAACCAGCCCATACTCTGATTATATTGGGCTGGATCCTTTTACGGGTATATGTTTTCTTCCTGGTCCTTAGTCCTATCTTCGTGAGGGGTGGTAAATTTCTTGTTTTGTACCAAATTGTTGACGTCAACAAAATGGTTTATCGTATATGAGTCACAGCTTTGATCTTCGGTATGGCCCGCTGTGCCCCTAAAACAGTCGTATACTCTTGAATTCCATCAGCATACCCATATACTGTTATGATATCATCTTCGAGGATTCGTTCATTTGGAGCCTTGTAATCAACATAGATATCGTCTTCAAACCATAGATCATCAGAATATTTTGACTGTCCTGTAAACATCCGAAGGTCAGATCCTCCAAACTTACTGATGACCTGACTGACCTTCCCTTTAATTTTTATTGGCTGGCCTTTGTATTTTTCAGGATACCTGGCTAATTCTTTATATGGTACCGCTGTAGCAGAGGTAATTATATTCGCAGCCTTTGTCATCGGGGTTGCAACCGCCCTGACCGGTGCAGAAGTTATCTGCTGCGTCGATTGGTAAGTCCCCGGGGTAGCCGACTTGTCCGAACCACCGCCCGCCATCCCTGCAACATAAGCGAGAAAGAATAAGATGAAACACACTGCAAATATCCCAACAACAATTTTCCCAAGCGGAAGACCAGGTAGTTGAGAGGTAAAATGATTTGAACCATACCCAGGATTCTCCTCATATATCTGCTCTCGTTTCCAGGAATACAAAGGCAGGAGAATCCAGAATAATATCAGTAAGAGCATCCATTCCCATCCCTTCATTTTGCCCCACATGGAAGCGCCTGGATTCATCCCAGCATTGAGCGATTCAGCATCCCGTTTGATGTAATATGCACAGGCAATAACTGCCAGGAATCCTACAACAGGATTTGCAATTGCAAGGATCATCGGGACGAGATATAATGGTACCTGCAACCAATTCCGCTGGTACCCTGAATCATATTCTTTCCGGGTATTGGTATGAATGGGTCCAGCTGGTTTTTTCTCCGGTCGCCGTATAGGGATCTTCAGACTGTTTCTCTCCCTGTTCCTCTCATAAGTCGAGTTACCCGGATCCAGCATCAGGGCATTTTCAAAACAGGTGTCTGCATCCTCATACTCATCAGACTTTGAGAGGCAGATCCCCAGGGCATTCCAGGCTTTGTGATTATTCTCGTCCTGCTCAACCGCCTGATGAAACTGTTCACAAGCTCCGGGCACGTCCCCTGATCGGAACAATCTCATGCCCTCCTCGAATGACATACTACCAACTCGACGGCAGCCGGCATAATACTGCCGCGGGCACCTGCCGCGTGAGCGGGTGCAGGAACCTCATTCCCCCCGCACGTCCGGTACGTCATACTGTGAACATCTCAAACTCGTTGATATGGTTTCCGTTTTTGTCGATATGTAAAATTCACTATGTGAATAGCAAGTATTATATAATTAATTGCAAGTGACCCGAAAAGAGAAGGGTATGGAATCGAAGTGTTTATCTGCCTTCGATATAATATTTATTTGTTGCGAAAAGCCTGATACAAGAAGGGCATGGCAACTTTTAACACTACGGGATTATCATCATCAGTCATAGTTGCATTTAACCCGCCAAGAGAAGGGTATAGCAACATATTACCCCAATCTACTGGAAAACCAGGCAACTTTCGGACCTGGTCAGTATGATTTAAATTTTTTTTTAACCAGGACAATCTCAAAGAAATCTTATTTTGCACGAAAAATTTTTTCATTGGTCAGACTTGAGGTAAAGCTTCATAAGGGTTTTATTAAAAACTCGATATTCTCTTATTATTATCTGATTGATAAGTATTACACTCCTACCACCGGCAAATTCCTCTTAACAATTACCAAACATAAATCTGACAACAAACCCTTCCAAAAACCACTATTGTTACGTAAATATTATTCTCCCCATTTTCAACAGATTTCAAGCTGTTCAGAGCACTGAAAACCCTTCTCCCTGTATAGTTATCTCATCTGGATCCTTACTCCTCTGGTACAATGTATTATCCGAGTCAAGATCGATAATATGCACATCATTAATGATATTTGAGAACTGTTCCACAGTCTCATTATGGCAGGTGCAGTAGATAACCTGGGTATGTTCTGCAACCGCCGCGATGGCCTGAATTGCCTGTGCATGCCTGACCTCATCACAATTAATGAGAATATCATCCAGGATCAGTGGCAGAGGTTCATTGTGCATGCAGTACTCGGTTGCATAGGCAAGTCGAAGGGAGATATACAGCTGTTCAGCAGTCCCCTGGCTTAGTATGCCAGGACTTTTCTTGTAACTGTTATCCATGATAACCTCAAACTCTTCCCCGGAAATGGGCAGTATAATATTAGTATAAGCTCCGTTTGTCATTATACGGAAGTACTCTGTCGCCCTGGATACAACAGCCGGTTGTTTCTCCCTCTCAAACTTCTCCAGGGATTGCCTAAGTAACTCTGCTGCAAGTGTACTGACCGCCCATTTTTTCCCAAGGTCATTAATAGTTGTATGAAGGAAATTTCTCTCAAGAAGCAGCCGGCTTTGTTCCTCTGAGTCCCTGAGTATAGTCATCTCGGTGTCAATACTCCCAATCTTATTATCAACAGCACTGATCTTTTCCCTTATTTCCTGTATCCTGAATGAAAGATTCTCAATATTGGCCATTACGTCTTCTTTTGACACTGAGGAGAGTTCATCAGATATAAGATCAAAGGCATCCGGTCTGCCATATATCGTATTAATCAATTCATGTTTCTGGTTGATCTCCCGTTTAAGTTCGATTCCTTTAGTAAATCGTTCCCTATATTCACAATATGCCTGGTAATCAGGTATACCGGCATCGGAAAGAAGCGATTTCTCCTCTGCAAGTGTTATGTTAAGAGATTCCCTTTTTTTCAGGATCTTATTCTCTATATCCCTGATCGAATCAAGAATATTATCTCTCTGACGAATGATATCCTTCTCATTTGAAAGCAGAGATACAAGACGTTCTGTAAGGAAATTTACCGAACTATCATCGGTTGATTCGGAGACGAGTCTGCGAAGGGACAATACCTTGTTTTCATAAAACTGAATCTGCTTCTCCAGTTCTTTAAGTTCCTGTTCTGTCTCTGTCAGACTGGAGTAATGTGCACGAGCCGCCAGGATTTCCTGGATAAGACTCTCAAGCCGGCCGGGATTGGAATCGTCAGGCAGCCCTGCCCTGACCAGTATCTCCCTGAATTTACCTCGTTCCTGGTTCAGGCGGTCAAGAATCATGTTAATTGATCGATCAGCCTCTTCAAGTGAAAGTTTACGCCTTTTAATTGTGTCATGAAGGGTGTTGAGACTCTCCTGTTTCGTGCGTTCTGTCCTTATCTGCTCTGTTATCTCACTGATGCATTGAATAAGTCCTGTGCTATCATCCGGAAGCTCATCTATAGAAAAAACCCTGGTTAAAGGAGAGAGCATCTCCTTCGTTCTGTTAATTAATTCCTTTCTATTGACTTGTCTTCCGGCAACCTCCTGTTTAATCCGGTTAATGTCGTCCAACTCCTGTGATGCGGCTTTAATTCCGGACAGAATAGGGTACACATCCCCTGGAGTCAGTTTCCTTTCAGAGAGAACAGGGGAGAAGGTTTCTGAGAGAAAGATATACCACCGGTGTAAACAGGCATCATAATCCTTCTTTGCGATATCCATCTCAATACTGGCATTACGGATATCATCCTCCGCCCTTTCCTTTCTTTTCATTACCTGTGACAAGTTAATCCTCAATGCTTCCGCTTTTCCTGCCTTATCAGAAAGCTGTTCAATATGACGGATTAACCTGTCTACATCTTCCGATTGCCGGACTGTAATGTTAAGTTTTTTTAAGTAATCCTCAATCTCCCTATCCTCTCTCTCCTCCTCTTCGGTCATTTTGTAACTGTTATTCCTTTCAGCCATGTAAAGCAAACCTGAAATAACCAGTATGCCCATGCCTAAACCAGTAATTATAAGCAGGTCAAGGAGAAGCCCTGCACCAGTGCAGATAAGGCCGGTAATGAACAGGAGAACAGATATGATTAAGTGAATACCAATGCCCCGGGAACTTTCAGCCTTTTTGCGGTTTTCCCTGTGCATTAGAAGCTCTTTAAGTTTATAAAGGGCTTTTAGCTGTTTATTTAATTTTTCAGTCGAGTTTGTTTTTCCAATCGATTTGATAGCGTCTTCAACCTCCGTCTGTTCAGAAATACACCTCGAAAGATTTTGCTCTTCCTGGGAGACCATCAACCCGGCCTTCATGGCCTTATTCTCATGGGCATGAATCTCTCCTTCAAAAGTTCGAACTGAAGATAAGGCAGTATCGTACTGGAAAGCTGAAAGAAACGAGGGTGAAATTTCAATTCCCTCGTTAGTAAGTGAAGAAAGAGATCTATTGTACTTTTCCTGAGCCTCACCTTGTTGTCTGGACCAGTGGGCCTCTTCCTGTTCGAGGTATTGTATTTCAGATACAAGCTTTTCAATCCCGGCTATAGAATCGGCTGCTGATAGTTTTTCTAAATCAGGTTCCGGAATGTCCAGTTCCATTCTGGAAATTTCATCCTCAAGGCTCTGTTTCTTGTTCAATTCCTGTAAATACTCATGTTCTGACTTTTCAACAGTGACTTTTGCGGTAAACAATGCATTTTTCAGCTCAGAAGAAAGGTTGACAGTTTCCAGCTTTTCTGTATTCCAGGAAGGACCAAGACCTTCAAGAGCGATATCTAAGTCTCTATTTTTTCCTGAGAGTTTTGAAATGATCGTCGAAAGTCTGCCATTATCAGATATGTACTGCTGATGGAGGCGATCAATTTGCATGATATCAGATTCATGGGCAATAATTTCATCATTAATACTTAATTGATGGGTTTTTAATTTCAGACTCTCAAGATTATTCGCCAGATCATTTATCTCCTTCTCCTTCTCAATTTTTATGATCTGAAGTTCTTCTATTCGTCTGTCATGTTTCACAAAAAAGTCGTCAGGGATGTTACCAGGGATATTTATCCCGTTATTCTCTTCCTTTTTTTGGGTAATAGATAGCCAGGGGTCCCATGCTTCGGTGAGTATCCTGTAGTGTGTGAGTTCTTTTTGTACTGCCTGCTCTTCCTCCTCAAGTCTTTTCTTCTCCTGCTGAAGTTCTGCAAGTTCATTACTTTTATCTTGGTATCCTCTTGTTTTCTCTTCTATTTCATGAATTTCTCTATTTATCTTCTTCAATTCGTTGTTGAGTGCATTTATTTCCCGAACACTTCCTTTTTGGAGGAAGAGATTATTCGCATCTTTAGTGCAAGATTCAATAAATTTATGTGGATTGGCGTTTTTAATACTGAGAAGTCCCCCTAAAAGGAAATCCTTTACAGAGTTGTCATTGACAAGGGTGCCACCATCCCAGAGATCCTTGTGTGAAAGGGCAAAGACACGGTTATAAAATTCTTTTCTGATCTTTCCCATGTGAACATTGAGCTCTTCAGCACTGGTAGTCGTTCTGTCTTCCATCAGCAGATATTGCTGAAATTTTTTGTTGGCGACTTTTATCCGGTGAATGGCATATCCTTTTCCATCTTCAAACATAACCGATATTGATCCCCCTTTAATCTGTCCTGATATGGGATCATACTCTTTTGAGGCATTTCTTCCGGTAGGAAATCCAAAGAGCATCCTTCGGACAAATTCAAGGAATGTTGTCTTACCTGATTCATTTTTTCCGGTAAGAATGGTCACCCCTGCCATGGGGAATGGAAATTTCCTGTCAATAAGTGTGCCAAACCCCCTGATGTGAATTTCGTCAATCTTCATCTGCTGCCCCCAGGCCTAAAAAAATGTTATCTTCTGCCTTTTGTATAAGGAGTTTTATCTCATCTTCTGATAACTTTTCCAGGACATGTTTTAATGAATGGTGATGAAAGAGAGGAGCAAGTATACTGCGGGCTTTAGCCAAACCCGGTTCTTCTGCAAGAGAGTCTGCAATCCGACAGATTTCATCAAAGATATCTCCTTTTCCTTTAATAGCTTCCCGGTCAATTGATGCAGTTGTCTTGTCATTTATTGCAGAGAGGAAACAGAATGGCGGATATGGATTATACTCCTGGTATGTCTTGAAAATTTCATTAATCATGTCGGTCTGCATAAGATTTTGATGAAGCTTTCCGCTGCCGGTAATGGTTATAGAGAGGATTGTGGACGTTTTATTATTACCTGGGGATATATCTCTGAAGATGTTTTCTATTGCAGAGAGGAGTTCAGATTCCTCTTCCATCCCCTGGATGGATACTTCCATGGTTTCAAACGTGACCGGTGCGGTCTCGAAAAATTTGGTATCTATGGTCCCATCTGTATGGATTATTCCATAAATACAGCCTCTTGCCCCTGTCTCCCGCCAGTTTCTCCCCTGGATATTTCCTGGATAGATGATGACCGGGTCTTTTTCATGCACGGTAAATCCGGCATGGATATGGCCAAGTGCCCAGTAATCATAACCAAGACTGGTCAGGTCTGTTATGCTGACCGGAGCATATGGGATATGGCCGGATGAAGAACCGATGGTGCAGTGAACAAGGCCAATCCAGGGTATGGATGGATCATTTTTCTTTGGAAACCGGGAGACCGGGTTTTCATAAGTTTCGGCTTTTAAAAAACTTCTACCACATACCCTGGCTACTGTTTCGTTGTTATGCCTGATATCGACCTGGTTACAGGAATCTGATTGTACCAGGTAAAAAGGGGGTTCATCTCCTGTTATATGCAGGATATCATCCCATATGGAAGATTCTCCTTTTTCTGGTCTTAGTGGATCATGATTGCCTGTGGCGATGATAACCTGAATGTTCTGTTCTCTCAGGCGTTCAAGTGCCCTGATAAAATGGTGCATTGCCATGAGGTTTTTTTCCCTGCTATCAAATATATCGCCTGCAATGAGAAGGAGATCTACTGATTTTTCTAAACATAGATCAATGATGGCATCAAATGATGAAAAGACTGAACGGTGTAAAAAATCAGCAAGTTGTCGGTTCTCTTTTGATAATCCTGAAAAGGGGCTTGCCAGGTGCAGGTCTGCGGTATGGATGAATGATATCTCCTTTTTATTGAATTGCATGGTTATTATCACCTGATGCGAGGTATTCAGGTTATTTATTTTTTCTGACCTCAACAGGTATTAAAGATACTATTTGAACCTGATAATCCTGTATTTATTTTCCTGCATTTATTTACATAACCGGGTTATCATGCAAAGATTAATTTTTGGAACCGCATATTAACTCCGTATGAATTCGGTGCTGATAACGGGGGCCGGGTATCGAATTCGCAAGCGTGGGGATGTGTTAACGATTGAAACAGGGAAAGACAGCAATACTGCTGAGCCTCCCAGGACTCTTTCACCACTTGGTCTTGATCTGCTTGCATTGGCAGGAGATCATTCCATCTCCACGGCTGCGGTTCGCCTGGTGACCTCACATGGAGGGGGTATTGTTCTTATGGACGGGCTTGGGAATCCTTTTGGGCATTTTCTTCCTATTGGCAGATCAGCTTTTATTGAGAAGTATGAGAGCCAGGCTTTCGCCCCTGAAGAGAGAAGACTTGAGATTGCCCGCTCGATATGCATTGGTGCACTGGAAAATAAATTAACTCTCCTCACCGGTCTTCAAAGACGCCGGGGTTTTGATCTTTTAAGGGAAATTGAAATTATAGAAAATGCCCAGGATAGTGCCATGGAATGTACGAATACTGATTGTCTCAGGGGTGTTGAAGGTTCAGCTGCCCGTGCATATTTCCAGGGATTATCATTGGCTTTTGATGACATATGGGGTTTTTTCAGAAGATTGCAAAATCCTGCGACTGATCCGGTGAATAGTCTTCTCAGTTATGGGTACGGAATGCTATACATTCAGGCAAGGCAGGCATTGGTTCTGTCTGGTTTTTCTCCATATTACGGGGCATATCATGAGACTTATAAAAAACAGGAAGCACTTGTTTATGATCTTGTAGAGGAGTTCAGACAGCCG
>Ga0255340_1006188_pt1 | contig 10486 bp, 9 predicted proteins | sample wastewater_treat_7_FD_192417 | JGI IMG/M metagenome (GOLD analysis project Ga0255340, IMG submission 192417) | Wastewater microbial communities from Lulu Island WWTP, Vancouver, Canada - plant10 | ecosystem: Engineered > WWTP > Wastewater > Unclassified | place: Canada: Vancouver, British... | reverse complement strand
GCTGACCGACAGCGGACGGTGGAAGAGGAAGCCCTGCGCCCGCCGGCAGCCGAGTCGCTTGAGGGTGACGGCCTGCTCCTCGTGCTCGATGCCCTCGGCGATCATGTCGATGCCGAGCGAGTGGCCCAGCCGCACGATGGCCTCGAGCAGCACCGTGTCGGTCTGGCCGTTCTCCGTCTGGGCGAAGGCCCGGTCGATCTTGAGCACGTCGACGGGGAGGGCCCGCAGGTAGTTGAGCGACGAGTAGCCGGTGCCGAAGTCGTCGATGGCGAAGCGGATGCCGAGCTCCTTGATCTGCTCGAGCAGGTCGAGGTGGGCCGCGCCGGTCTCCACCGCGACGCTCTCGGTGATCTCGAGCACGAGCAGGTTGCCGGGGAACCCGGTGGACGCGAGGACGCGCTTGACCTTCTCGACCAGGTACGGGTCCTCCAGCTGACGACCCGACAGGTTCACGTGCAGCTCGAGCGACGCAGGGACCTTGCCTTCGGCTCGCCAGTTGGCCGCCTGCCAGCACGACATCTGGAGCACGGCCATGCCGATCTCGCCGATCAGGCCCGTCTCCTCGGCCAGCTCGATGAACGAGTTGGGCCCGACCAGGCCACGGTGCGGGTGATCCCACCGCAACAGCGCTTCGAGAGCCACCACCCGCCCGGTGACGAGGTCCACGATCGGCTGGTAGTGGCAGAAGAACTGGTTCTGGTGGAGGGCCTGGCGCAGGTCCTGACCCAGTTCGAGCCGCTCGATGGCGGTGACCCGCATCGTCCGCTCGAACTCACGGAACGTGGACTTGCCCGATCCCTTGGCTGCGTACAGGGCGACATCCGCATCCGACAGGAGATCGGCCCCGGCGTGGCCGGACGTGCTGTCGGCCACGGCGACCCCGACGCTGGCCCGGGTGAAGACCTGGCGGCCGTCGAGGGGGAAGGCGACGTCGAGCGACTCCAGGATGCGGCGAGCGACGTGCGAGGCGTGCTCGGGCCCCTCCATCTCCTCGAGCAGGATGCCGAACTCATCACCGCCGAGGCGAGCCACGGTGTCGCCCGGACGCACGCACCCGCTCATCCGAGCCGCGACCGAGGCGAGGAGCCGGTCGCCAGCGGCGTGGCCCAAGCTGTCGTTCACGGTCTTGAAGTCGTCGAGGTCGATGAAGAGCACCGCGCTCAGGTCGCCGGTGCGCCGGCTCCGGTTGAGGGCGTGCTCGACCCGGTCGCTGAAGAGGCGGCGGTTGGCCAGGCCGGTCAGAGGATCGTGCAGGGCCTGGTGGCTGAGCTGCTGCTCCCGGGTGGTGAGCTCGCCGATCTTCACCTCGAGCGACTCGGTGAGATCCTGGTTCTCCTGCATGGTCATGAGGAAGCGGACCAGCACCAGGGCGACGGTGAGGACCGTGATGGCCGTCAGGAACTGATCCTCGGGCTGATCCGTGGCCACCAGGATCATCCGCACCAGCCAGGCGAGGCTGACGACGGTCAACGGGAGGGCAGCGCGGCGCAGGCTCGGGGTCATGTGGTGCTCGGCTCGGCCCGACGCCACCGGCAGCGGATACTGGGCGGCGGCCAGCAGGAGGATCAGGTAGCCGGCCGTCCAGCCCAGATCGGCGACGGACACGGCCTGCTCGGTCCCCTGGAGGGTGGTCCACACGAAGATGCTGTCGGCCACGCCGAGCACGATGAGGCCCCCCGCGATCGGCAGCAGCGGGATGGCGTCGCGGTTGCGGTCCGTGCGCATGATCGCCAGCAGCACCGCGGAGACGACCACCAGGTCGCCGACCGGGTACGCCAGCGTGAGGGCCAGTTCGAAGGTGCTGCTCGACGCTGCGTCCTTCCAGCTCGGGCCGAGGACGAGGGGCCAGCTGATCGCCAGGAGGCCCCCGGCGATGATGAGCGCGTCGAGCAGTGCGACCACCCACGACGACCGGCTGGAACGAACGGACATCGTCCAGACGGCGGCAAGGGCCAGGGGCACCGCGAGGAGGTAGCCGATGTCGGCGAACGACGGGAACGGCGCCGCGGCGCCCGAGACCTCGTAGTAGGTCCACACGACTTGACCCAGGCTCCACGCCATCGCCGACGCACCGAGGAGCTTCCAGCCCAGGGCCTGGCGATCGGTGATGGCCCGCCGCGACGCGAGGTAGCAGCCGAGGGCGGCGAGTGCCGGAGCCGTGCACTGCCCGATGTTGGACAAGATGACGGCGCCCCGGTCCGTCGGGAGGCCCGCGAGGATCAACCCGGCCCAGGTCACGAAGGTGACAGCGGTGGCGATGGTGAGGATGCGGCGGTGCGTCGGGTTCATGGCAGCAGCGGTGATCGCCAACGATCGAGCGCCCACCACCCCTGGTGATCGGCCGCGAGCACCTCGAATCCAAGTGACGGCGGCCGAATCAGGCCGAATGACCCATCAAGAGCGACCTGCGAGGAAGCCGATCAGGACCGAGGCGAGCTCCGCCCCGCGATCCTCCTGGAGGAAGTGTCCGCCGCCCTCGATGGTGGTGTGGGCCTGGCCTGCGGTGCCCGGGACCTCCCGGTGGAAGATCGCATCGCCGCCCTTGGTGATGGGGTCGGCGTCGCTGAAGGCGCACAGGAACGGCCGCTCGAAGTGGGCCAGGGACGCCCATGCCGCCCGGTTGGCAGCGGACGCCGGGTCGTCGGGCGAAGTGGGGACCAGCGATGGGAAGACGCGGGGTCCCGCGAGGAAGGTCTCGTCGGGAAACGGCGCGTCGTACCCGGCGATGATCTCCGGGGTCAGCGTCGTCGTGCAGCCACCGGCGACGATCGCTCCGACGGGAAAGACATCAGCGGTCCGGGCGAACTCCTGCCAGGCCAAGAAGGCCGAGCTCATCCGCCCGTCGCCGGTGGGGAGGCCCGTGTTGCCCACGACGACGCGGGCGTAGCGATCGGGGTGCTCGGCGACCAGCCGCAGGCCGATCAGCCCACCCCAGTCCTGACCGAAGAACGTGATGTCGGTGAGGTCCAGGCGGTCGAACAGGGCCTGGCGCATCCAGTCGACCTGGCGCTCGTAGGTGTGGTCCTCCTGGCGGGTCGGCTTGTCCGACCGGCCGAACCCGACCAGGTCCGGCACGACGCACCGATGCCCCGCTGCAACCAGGATCGGGACCATGTGCCGGTAGAGGTACCCCCACGACGGCTCACCGTGCAGGAGCAACACGGGTGGGGCATCGCTCGGTCCTTCGTCGATGTAGTGGACGCGCAGCGACCCACCCTCGCCGTCGTCGATGTCCACGTAGCGGGGGGTGAACTCCCAGCCGGGGAGCCCCTCGAAACGGTCATCGGGTGTGCGCACGGAGTCCATGCGCGGTGACGGTAGTGGTCGATCAGTCCGTGGGCCTCCCGGTCAGCACGAAGCCGACGCTGCGAACCGTGTGGATCTCGAGGCCGACCTCCGCGAGGCGTCGCCGCAGCAGCTTGATGCGGCCGTCGAGGATCTGACCGTTCGAGCTCCCCGCTGGCTGACCGGCCGGCCACCCCGCGTCGAGCAGCACGTCCCGAGGCACCACGGCGTCGGGTCGGGCCAGCAGGGCCGTGACGAGTCGGGCTTCGATGGGAGGCAGGGCGACCCATCGCGCGCCGACGCGCAGGACGCCGTCGCCGTCGAGGAGCGGGTCAGGGCGGGCGGACGGGAGGCGGCGCATCAAGGTGGCGATGCGCGCTTCGATCTCGACGGGGTCGGCGGGGAGCCGGACCCAGTCCTCGAGGACATCCCAGGTCATGGGCGGGTCGGCATCGGGTTCGAGCAGGAGGAGCCGGGGCCGGTGACCGGCGGCGAGGTCCTCGCGCCGGTCGGCGTCGGCCGGCCAGCGGAGCAGGGCGATGGGCGCGTCGCTCGGGGCGAACGTGGTCATGGGAACACCTTTCGTCGCTCGGGCGCGAGCCCGAGACCAGCGGAGAACGGGGAGGTTCAGCGCGACGTCGGTGGTCCCCGCTGCACGGGGAGCAGGCCCGGTGACCAAGCCGGGCGGTCGGGGGTGGCCAGCAGCAGCAGGCCGAGCACCGTGAGCGCTGCGACCAGCAGCCACACGGACGGGAGGGAGATCTCCCGCTGGGTCAGGGGCCGCCGGTTGGTGACGGGCCGGGCCTCGAGGTGCTGACGACGGATGTGGGCCCGCTGTGCGGGAGTGCCGTCCCCAGCACCACGGACTGCCGACGCGGCGAGCGGCAGGGAGAACGTGGCGAAGACGGCCACGAGCACGAGGCTCGCGATCCGCTTCACGTTCTCCCTGCCGGCGCTGCGCACTGCGGAACTTCCTATCGGCTTCCCGTGGTGACGGCGCCTCAGATGGCGTCGTCACCGACCTCGGAGGTGCGGACCCGCATGACCTTGGTGACCTCGGTCGCCCAGATCTTGCCGTCACCGATCTTGCCGGTTCGGGCCGCATCCGCCAAGACGGTGAAGACGCCGTCGAGCTGGTCGGCCTTCACGACGATGTCGATCCGGACCTTGGGGACGAAGTCCACGGCGTACTCCGAGCCCCGGAAGGTCTCGGTCTTGCCGCCTTGGCGGCCGTATCCCTGGACCTCGCTGACCGTGATGCCCTGGACGCCGAAGGTCTGCAGGGCCGTCTTCACGTCTTCGAGCATGAACGGCTTCACGATGGCTGTGACGAGCTGGACCACGAGGTCCTCCTTGGTGATCCCCGCCGGAAGGCGGGTGAGATGACAGATGGGTTGGCTGGTTCGCCGGTGGCCGGGGCCCCTGCAGTGAGCAGGAATCCGTGGCCGCGGATGGCATGGATCGTGAGCCCCACCGGCCGAAGCCGCTTGCGCAGGGTGTGGATCCGGCTGGCGAGGGAGCTCCGGCTGGCGGGAAGGTCGTCCCAGACGAGGCGACCCAGCTCCTCTCGGCTGACGATGGTCTCGGGAGTCTCGGCCAACCTGTCGAGCAGGCGGGCCTCGGTAGGCGGAATGGCGATGCGTGCCCCACGGAAGTGGAGCAGCCCGTCCTCGCTCACACAAGCCTCCCGTGAGAAGAGCGTGTGAACCTCCGGAGCCAGGGCGGCGAGGCGGCAGACCCGGGCGTGGACGTCACGCTCGCTGTCTGAGTCTCGGGCCCAGTCCTCGAACGGACCGATCGCCGGTGGCAGATCGCCGGGTTCGAGGATCCAGAGGCACGGCCGGTCGGCCGCGACGAGGTCCCCACGCCGGCCGGCCTGAGCCGGCCAGCGGAGGATCTCGACGGTCGGGCCCGACATGGATCAGACCGACTCGGTCTCGGTGGGTGCCGACGACTCCGCCACCGGCTTGCCGGTGTAGGTGGTGTAGGCGAAGCCCTGGCCGAATTCCATGTGGTAGGCGGGGAGGCCGTGCTCGGCGATGTCCAAGCCCTCGAGCTCGAGGTCCGGCTCGATGCGCAGGTTCCAGGACCCGGGCAGCTTGCGGAGGGCGAACATCAGGGCGAAGGCGACGCTGCCGACGGCCACGAGGCATGACAACGAGCCGATGGCCTGAGCGATGAGCTGGCCGGTTCCGCCGCCGTAGAACAGGCCCGTGATGGGGGTGGCGTTGTCAGAGCCGGTCGCGGTCGGGATGCCGTACTTGCCGGCCGCGAACAGGCCGATGCTGAGCGTGCCCCAGATGCCGCAGATGCCGTGCACCGGCACCGCACCAATCGGGTCGTCGATCTTGGTCTTCTCGAGGAGGTCGACGCCCAGCGGGACCAAGATGCCGGCGATGGCACCGATGCCGGCCGCCTGCCACGTGTCCACCCAGTAGCACGGGGCGGTGATGGCGACGAGGCCGCCGAGGAACCCGTTGATGGCCATGCCCACATCCCACTTCTTGGAGCGGGGGTAGACGAAGAACACGGCGACCAGACCACCCGCACAAGCGGCGATGGTGGTGTTCCAGGCGACTCGGCCGATGCCTTCCCAGTCCATGGCAGAGAGGGTCGAGCCGGGGTTGAAGCCGTACCAGCCGAACCACAGGATCACGGCGCCGATCGCAGCGATGTTGATGTCGTGCGGGGCGGTCGGGCCGCCCTCCTTGCCGAACTTGCGACCGAGGCGCGGGCCGAGGGCGATGGCACCGGCGAGCGCAATGACGGCGCCGACGGTGTGCACCACGGTGGAGCCGGCGAAGTCACGGAAGACGATGCCGTCGGGCACGAGGCCGTTGAACCAGCCCATGGTGTTGCCGAGCCAGCCGCCCGGACCCCAGACCCAGTGGCCGAAGATCGGGTAGAGGAAGCCGGAGACCACGAAGCTGTAGAGGATGTCGCCCTTGAACGAGGTGCGCCCGACCATGGCACCGGAGGTGACGGTCGACGCCGTGTCGGCGAAGGCGAACTGGAACAGGACGAAGGCGAAGAAGCCGATCCCGGTGCCGTTGTAGTCAGCCGTGCTGTGGTTCAGGAAGAAGAAGCTGTGGCCGATGAGGCCGTTGCCGATCCCGAACATGAACGCGAAGCCGAACGCCGACCACAAGATGCCGCACAACGCGGTGTCGAAGATGCACTCCATCATGATGTTGACGGATTCCCGGGACCGGGCGAAGCCGGCCTCGAGGGCCATGAAGCCGGCCTGCATGAAGAACACCAGGAAGGCGGCGACCAACACCCACATCGTGTTGATGGAGCTGACGAAGTCGGCTTCCTTCACCAGGGCCTGGGTCGGCGAGGCGCCGGCCTTGGTGGAGAACAGGTAGACGAAGAGCATGAGCGCCCCGGCCGTGATGGCCAAGCCGATCATCTTGGCGGCGAGGAAGAGACCGAAGTTCTTCTGCACCTCCTTGTTCCGGAACGACCGCATCGGCAGTCGCTCCGGACGCGGCCGCCCGAACAGGTTGTGCCGAGCGTCCGGTGGCGAGTGGTGGGTATCTGCGCCGGAGAGGGCGAGCGAACCCGCCACCTCACCGGACCATGGGAGTCGGAAGGTGTTCATGCGCCGCAACGTACGGACTGCGGATTTCGCCGTTGTGCGCTGTTCGTAACAGGAATCAGGCGGTTCCCTGACGCAAACCTGTCGTGTGAGACCAGGAATCGGTACGAAACCTGAACGGATCTACCCTCGGAACGCGGCCGCTTCCAGGTCCGGGTCCGACCACTGTCCGGTGACCAGGAGGTCCGCCGCCAGAGCGCCGATCGCGTTGGCGCTCTTGGCCGCGAACCCGTTCCCGCCCGCCGCGATCACCAGCTCAGAACCCAGGTGCTGGAGGTACGGGAGTTCCGATGGCGTCTCGGTGATGAGGCACGGCTTGGTCTCCCAGGCCGACGCCCGCAGCCCTGGGACGAGCTCCTCCAGCAGGGCCCGCAGCTCCACGAGCTCGTCGCGGTGTTCGTCACCACGCATCCACGCCCGCTTCTCCTCAGGAGTCCGGAGCTGCCGGTGCTCCGCACGAGTCGCCCCCAGCTTCAGGCGCACCGACCCATCGGGGTAGGTCGTCGGCGGCACGACGTAGAGGTCCGCGTAGGTGGGGTGGTCCATCCGGGCGAGCACCGACGGCATCGCACCCAGCCGCTGCTGTTCCGGCTCGTCGACCGTCGCCAGCACGACGGTCTCGCCGCGGACCACGAACTGGGGCGCGGCGTCGCGGTCCACCACGCCGGCGAGCACCTCGTCGGCGTGCGGACCGGCGGCCACCAGCACCTGGTGGGCCACGATCGACCGGCCTCCCCTGGTCCGCAGGAGCCACCGCTCGTCACTCGGCTCGATGGCGATCACCTCGTCGCGGACCACGGTCGCGCCCTGCGCCTGCGCCACGGTCAGGTTGGCGGCCAGCATGCGCCGGGGGTCGATGTGGCCGGCCGGGCCGGGCTCGCACAGGAGCAGGCTGCCGGGCGGGAACGCCAACAGATCGCGATGGGGCGACGGCGCTCCGGGTGCCACGACGGTGACGGGCACGTCCATCGACGCCGCGTTGGTGAGGGTCGACGCGATGCGGGCCTCCTCTCGCTCGGCCAAGACCACGCCCGTGGGGCGGTGGAAGGCGATGCCCGACGCGGCCTCCAGGTCGGCGTAGCCGGCGATGGCCCGGCCGGCGAGCACCGCCCACTCCCTCCGGGGATCGAGGCGCCGGGTGATGCGGCCCGAGTCGTAGTGGCTCGCGAAGGCACCATCGTGGAAGTGGAGGTCGACCGGCTCCCCCGGCCCGATGCCCACCACATCGGTCCCGCTGGCAGCCAGGTGGCGCAGGGCACCGCTCCCGATCAGCCCCAGCCCCACCACCGCCACGTCGACGCTCGCCATCGGCACGTCAGTCCCCGACCAGGTCCTCGACGGCGTCGGCCACGTCATCGAGGTTCAACAGCGGCTCATCGAAGCGGCGCACATCACGGTAGGTGCGGTCGCGGCCGGCGCCATCGACGAACCAGTGCCGGAGGCGCTCGGCCACGACCCCACGGAGCGGTTCGGGGAGGGCGGCGAGGTCGGCCGCGGTGAGGTCCCCGGCCACCAGCAGCCGACCCAGGTCGTAGAGGTCCGATGCCCGCTTCTCGGGTTTCGACGACGCTCGCAGCGGGACCGTGGTGGCCTTCATGGCGACGATCCCGGCCGCCGTGGCGACCAATCGCCCGGGCGCCTCCGCGATGCGGACGCCGGTCTGCTCGTCGACCGCCACCACGTCGAGCGGCTCGGCGCTGTCGTGCGCCCACGTGTGGGCCACGACGTTCAGCTCCAGGTCGGTCAGGTCGGGCCCATCGGCCAGGAGCTGAACGAGCAGGTCCTCCGTCGGCAGGAGCGTCACGTCGATGACGTCGAGGTCGAGGTCCCCGGCGAACCGGTACTGACCGCCGCCTGCGGCCGTGACGGCGAGCCGGAGAAGGTCGGGGTGGAGGCCATCGAGGTCTCGGGCCACCGCATCGAGGTCGACCGTGGCGCGGTGCGGCGACCCGACGCGACACATGACGGCCAGGCCGCCGATGAGGCGCAGCTCGGGCGGCAGCGCCGCGAGGAGCTCGACCTCGCGGTGGGTGGTCCCTCCGGCCCGACCCGAGAGGATCACGGGCCCAGCGGTCACAGCGGTTGGGGCACGATGCCCCAGTCCTCGACGATCTCGCGACCTCGCGCCGGATCGGACGCGAGCCGCAGGGCGCACAGCTGGGGGTGTCCGATGGCCCACGGGTGCTCCGCATCGGGCGGATGGCCGTCGTTCAACGGCAGCCAGGTCACGGGCGAGACGCGGACCCAGCAGCGCACGGGTCGCTCCACGTCGCGCGGGCCGCGGTCGGCGAGTGCTCGTGCGCGTCGCAGGGCCGAGGCCGACCGGACGTAGGCCCGCGCCGGGAGGTCCCCGACGGCCGCGATGCGTGCGCCGCCGAGGGTGGCGGCCCGCTCGTCGACCCGCACCAACTCGTCGGCACCGACGCGAGCGGACACCTCCTCGAGCGTGACCGGCAGTCCGAACCAGCCGTCATCGGGCCACCGGGCCGTCGTCTCCCAGAACAGGTCGGGCAGCAGCGGAAGGTGGGTCTGGCGCCCGACGAGACCGAGCTCCACGAACCGACCGATGAGCTCGTGGGTGGCACCCACGCTGCGTCCGATCTGTGCAGCCACCCGACGGGCGGTGACCGGCTCGCTCGGTTCGCACAGCCCGGCGAGGGCGATCTCCAGCCCCACCGTGGTCCAGGCGTTGGAGGGGCCGCGACGTCCGGCGGTGGCCGCCTCGCCCGGGAGCGGTGACTCGATCCGCACCCCCGTGGCCCAGAGGCGGAGGTGGCCCCGCCGGTCGAGCCAGCCCCACCCGGCTCGCCGCAGGACGGCTCGTCCGGCGTCGCTGATGCGGTCCGCCACCACCACGGCAGGCACGCGGCCTGGTGCCTCGGCCACGAGCTGGTTCAGGTCGGCCGGCGTGGGGTGGGCGCGGCTCACCAGTTGGGGAACGAAACGGGTCCCATCGATGAGCAGTGCCTCGCCGTCGACGTGGGCATCGATGTCGAGCGCGTGGACGGCCTCGGCGATGTCGCCGAGCAGAAGTCGCTGTTCATCGGTACGTGCCGTCACGAACACAGAACAAACCCTACCCGAGCGTGGCGAGGTCCGCAATGTTCCCCGTTCGTGACGGCACGAACACCCACCGGGCGAGACGCAAGCGACCCCGGGGTTGGGTTTCCGAGCGAAGCGAGCCCGGGGGCGTGGGGGGCAGAGCTTGCGGAGCCCCCCACCCAGGGACGATCCGGCTTGCCGGTCGTCCCTGCGAAGGCAGCCGGGCGTCAGCCCGTCGATCGAAACTCGAGGAACGGAGCGAGCGCAGCGAACGAGTGACGAGACGAGTCCTCACTCGCAGTCTTCGTCGATCGCGTCCTTGTAGACGCCGGCGAGCAGCTTCCGGCCGGCGGTGTTGGGGTGGACGCCGTCGTCGTTGAGCAGCTTGCCCTTTGGTGCACTGTTGACGGCCTGGGCCCACGCATCGGAGACGTGGAGGTTGTCGTGGCGCTTCACCTCGGCCTGCATCCGCAGGTTCCACTCGTCCACCAGCGGCGACGATGCCATGGGGTTGGACGCTTCGTCCCCACCGGGCCGAGACGGAAGCGTGAGCCACAC
>Ga0255340_1006179_pt1 | contig 10504 bp, 7 predicted proteins | sample wastewater_treat_7_FD_192417 | JGI IMG/M metagenome (GOLD analysis project Ga0255340, IMG submission 192417) | Wastewater microbial communities from Lulu Island WWTP, Vancouver, Canada - plant10 | ecosystem: Engineered > WWTP > Wastewater > Unclassified | place: Canada: Vancouver, British... | reverse complement strand
AACAGTCGCCCTCGCCTCCGCGGCCTTCGGGAAGGCAGACAGCCCGAACCTGTACCCTACGGGACACCTTTTTCGGCCATCCTGAGTCGGTTTACCCAGGCCCCTCGAAAATCCTGGCCCACAGGGTACAGGTCCGCGGCAGCCTTCGTCGGCACCCGGCGCGCACAGCTACATGAGGGACATTTCCACAGTCCGTTGACCCAATCGCCACCCGAGGATCCCGTCGGATGCCTTATGCCCTATATGGGTTGCATTCAAACGAGCAGCTCATCGGTCTCTCCTGCTCATCGGCCTTGCCCTATGCTCGCGGACTGCCGTGTGGGCGCTTGTCTTGCGGCTCTATCAGCCGAATCCGCACTGCGCATGGTTTTCTTCGACCTGTGGGGAAATCGCTAGGTTTCCCCAGCGGACCCCCCGCAGATGACACACGGCCGCACGAGCAGGTTGACGGGTGGGCTGATGGGCGATCGACCGTAGGCAGGGTTTCTCCGGGCAACCTCGAATTATGCCATTGTTTGCCTCGCGCGGCTGGCGGCGAATCCCAGTAGCTCCCGGTCGCTGCTGACTTGTCACTTGTGGAGGTTGGTTGTTTTGCACCGTGGTTTCGACTCTCTTGGATCATGCTCCAGTGTGAGCTGGAGTTCAAATGGCGTCGCCCTTACTACTGCGTATGCGGAGATCGACCTTGAGGCGCTATCACCCGGCGTGATCCGGGTACGAATGCTTCGCCGGGGCGAGGGAAACCTTAGGCTGCCGCCATCATTCACCGTGGTTGAGCACTCATGGCCCACACCTGCCGTCACATGCGAAGAGAGAACCCACTGCATCCGGCTATCTACATCCCAGATCACCGTAGAGGTGCAGAAGCACCCGCTCAGGGTCTCTTTCATACGCCCGGACGGCACGGCGGTCGCAGCCGACAGCCCAGCCCACGGCATGGGCTGGACTGAGCACGGCGTTGGATGTTACAAGGAATCTGCGCCCGGCACGCACTTCTACGGTTTCGGCCAGCGCACAGGCTTTCTCGACAAGCAGAGAACCGCGATGACTCTCTGGAACAGCGATGTGAACCCCCACACCCCCGGAACGGACTCGCTGTATGTATCCATACCTTTCTTCATAGCGTTCTCGGGCCAGTCGGCATACGGCGTATACATGGACACCGCCGCACGCTCCACTTTCAACATGGGCAGACCCAAGTTCATGCCCTGGGCCTCCGAGATCGACCTGTGCCCGCTGCCGTACCCCGAGGTGGACGCGGGAGAGTACTGGTTCGGAACAGAAGGAGAGCGCCTTGACTACTACTTCTTCGCAGGGCCCGAGATCTCAGATGTCGTGCACGCCTATTCGGACCTGACCGGCCGAATGGAGTTGCCGCCGCTTTGGGCACTCGGCTATCACCAGTGCCGGTTCAGCTACTGCCCTGAAAGCCAAGTGCGCGAAGTAGCTCGGGCGATGCGAGAGGCCGACATACCATGCGATGCCATCTACCTCGACATCGACTACATGGACGGGTTCAGGGTATTCACCTTCGATCCGAAGCATTTCCCCGACCCGGGCCGCCTGATATCCGACCTTCGCGAAGACGGTTTCAAGGTAGTGACCATAGTAGACCCGGGCGTGAAGGTCGACGCCAGATACCCAGTGTACCGGCAGGGCCGGCGCAAGCATGTGTTCATCAGACGACCGGACGGGAAGGTATATAAAGGCCGTGTCTGGCCGGGGGTCGTCGCTTATCCCGATTTCGCAAGGCCCACAAGCCGCATATGGTGGGCCCACAACCACAAAGCTCTGTTCGATGCGGGCGTTCGCGGAATATGGAATGACATGAACGAGCCGTCCAACTTCGCAACCGACACGGGCACGCTCGACGAGGCCGCCCTCCATGGCGACCCCGGCGCCGAGGTGGAGCACGCCTACGTGCACAATGCCTACGGCAATCTGATGAGCCAGGCCACGAGAGAGGCGTTCACCCAGCTGCTGCCCAATACGCGCCCGTTCATAATCACCCGTGCAGGCTGCGGAGGAATTCAGCGCCACGCCTCTGTGTGGACTGGTGACAACTCCAGCTGGTGGGAGCATCTGTTGATGGCGATCCCCATGTGCTGCAATATGAGCCTGTCAGGCGTATCATTCGTAGGGGCCGATGTTGGCGGATTCATGGACAACGCCGATCCTGAGCTAGTGACCAGATGGACGCAGTTCGGCGCGTTCGTACCCTTGTTCAGAAGTCACAGCATGATCAGATCAGTGCCCCAGGAGCCGTATGCTCTGGGGGAGCCCTACACGTCCATATGTCGCAAGTACATCAAGCTCCGCTACCGCCTGCTGCCCTACATGTACACGTTGTTGCGCCAGTGCGCGCAGGATGGGACGCCCATCATGCGCCCGATGGTGTACGACTTTCCGGGCGACCCCGCAACCCACACAATGTATGACCAGTTCATGCTGGGATCCCGCGTCATGGTCGCCCCCGTCTACCTGCCGGGCGCCGTCGCAAGACCAGTCTACTTTCCGCGCGGACGATGGGCCGAACTGGAAAGCGGCCAGATCGTGGAGAGCCAGGGCGAACACGTTCTCGTCCAGTGCCCGCTGGGCCAGATCCCGGCGTACTTGAAGGAGGGATCCATACTGCCATGGGGGCGCGAGATGAGCTATGTAGGCCAGCGCGAACAGGCCCTCGAAGTGATCGACATCTTCCCCTCACCCGGCGCATCGGGGCACATCTTCTCCGTATACGTCGACGACGGCGAGACCCTCGACTACAAGGATGGTAAGTTCGGTTTCGTCGACATCTCCTACAGCGCTCGCGAGCCCGGCCGGCTGATACTGACCATCACCTCACGCAACGGCCACCACCCGTGCATCATGGATATCGGGGTTGTCCGCATACTGGGCGTGTCCGCAAGGCCCAAACGCGTCCTGCTTAACGGGGTGCCGCTCTCCCGAGTCGCATCCGCGGACGAATTGGACAGACAGGGTTTCCTCTGTGACCCGGAAACCGGCAGAGTAACGCTGGGACTGCACACGCCTTCCAAGCATGTGTCTGTAGATGTGTGCTTCTGACGACCGCTACGGACGTAGCAAGGCCAAAGCGGGGCGGAGCGTACCGCCCCGCCCAGGCCTTATCCGTTTCTCTTGAGCTTGCCGGTTCTCATCGCATACCGCTCACCCGCGGAGAAGACGGCGAACCCAAAAGGAATGAGCACCACTCCCAGCACAAGCAGCATGACGAGGTCGGGAGCCAGTGCCCTGAGGCCGGCCCCTTCGAGCAGCGCAGCCCTGGCCGCCCGGAGTGTGTACGTGGCCGGGGACACATGCGAAAACGGCCTCACCCATGCAGGCAGCACTGATACATCGTAGTAGACGCCCGATACAAGTAGCACCAGCGCCTGGAAGATATGGGTGGCCGGCGACCCCTTCTCCGGCGAAATCAGCGGCAGCACGGCTGCGGCCAGCCCCATGCCTATGAACGCCAGGCTCGACGCGGCCAGGGTCAGAAGGGCCGCCCACAGGTTGGCGCCTGCAAGCGATATCCGAAACATCAAGGTGACCGCGGCGAGGCAGATAGCCGTCCTCACAAACCCGTAGAGGATCCCCCACATGCACACTCCGAACATGTAGACTCCCCGCGGTTGAGGAGCCATGAACGAGTACTCGATCGTGCCTTCCCACCGCTCCCATGCCACCGATTCGGCGACCTCATGGAATAGTGCAGAGAGGAATCCCCAGAGCAAAGCCCCGGCCACCAGATAGAGCACCCGCTCGTTCATAGTCTCCTTCGGGCCGTTTACTCCGATGAACCCAATGGTCAGGACGTTCACCACCTCGTAGACGATGAACACCAGCTCCCACCCGATATCACGTCTCACCATGTTGAAGTTGCGTTGCACCAGAGCGTAGCTCGACTTTATCTTGTCAAACAACGACTCTCCTTGCACCTTACTCACCTTGCTCTCTCATCCAATCATCCACATTGCTGCCTGTGAGCCTGAAGAAGACCGCCTCCAGCGTAGGCACCCGGCCATCCCCGTCTGCAAAGCGGGCCTTCAGGTTCTGTGGAGTATCCAACGCTACGAACTCTCCGCCATGTATCACGGCTATCCGGTCGCACAGCCTCTCCGCTTCCTGCATGTCGTGGGTAGTCAGGATGACCGTGGTATCGTGCGTCTCCCTGACCTCAAGCACGAAATCCTGCACTTCCCGCTTGGACACTGGGTCCAGCCCCGTAGTAGGCTCGTCGAGCAGCAAGGCCACAGGAGCGGTCATGAGCGCGCGCGCAATGGCCACCTTCTGCTGCATCCCCCGCGAGAGGTTCTCAAGCGGCACGGTCATCTTCTTGTGCAGGAACCCAAGTCGCTCGAGGATATCCTCTGCCCGCCGTTTGCCTTCCCGGGCATCCAGCCCGTACAGCCTGGCCGCGTATTCCAGGTTCTCCAACGCCGACAGCCTCTTGAAGAAGGCCGCTTCTACAGAGACCCGGTTGATGCATCGCCGTACCTCCAGCCTATCGCACACCACATCCCGCCCGAAGACGGTGACTGTGCCGGAATCGGGGGTAAGCAACGTGGCGATCAACCTGATTAGTGTGGACTTGCCTGACCCGTTAGGCCCCAGGATGCCGAATATCTCGCCCTTCTTTACCTGGAACGAGACGTCCTTCACGGCATCAACCCGGACTTTCCTGGGCGCCACCAGATCCAGGACCCGCAGTGAGGCGAGCCCACGACCGCGGTGGTTTGCACGGTCCTCCCCGTCGGCTGGTTCTCGGAAAGACTTGTGCGCATGAAGGCATTCGATTGCTGCAGTCACAGTAAGACCCCCCTGTCAATCGCAGGCGTAATCACGAGGAGCCGAAGCCTGAGCCTGGTGTACATTGGCGTACATGCAAAAGGCCGCGGGCTCCTGCGCGCCCACGGCCTGATCTACGCATCAAATCAGCGTATCATCTGAGCCTCTGACGTGCCGAGCCGATATGGGCATAAAAGGGCGCAGTAACCCGCCCACCGGAAATCGCGCCGGCAGAGCGGATGATCACGGTCCTACCCCTAGATCCCATCGGTTCGGCCTCCTTTCGTCAGGCGCAGTCAGGTTAACTAAGCACGTTCAGTATATGCTGGAAGACAAACCCTTGTCAAGAGCCATTCACCTGAGGCATTCACCTAAGCAGCCCCGTTCGAACAAGCAGCACCGACACGTCAAAGTCCACCTCCACACGAGGGTACACTTCCTTGAAGTCCTCGTAAGACATCTCGGGCATTCGCACTCTCACCTCATGATAGAGCCTCATTGCATCCGAGTTCCAGCCTTGGAGGCGTTCCAGCAGCCTGCCGAGCCTATCCTCCATGTCGCGCGCCGCCACTTGCTCAAGCTCATCCAGCTTCTTGCGGTTCAGCAACGGCAGACGGTACCCCCCGGAGTCCATCAGCGCGGCATTCACACGAATGCCGACGGTAAGGCTCGGTACATCATCCCCTCCGCGGTTCGCCTTGACTGAGGTCCGAGCCCCCACGATGCGCATGAGCAGCTCTCTGCCCTCATAAGCGAATGGGTAGGTGCCGCCGGGATATCTCCGGTGCGCCACGCAGTAGAGTATCAGGGCATCGATAGGGCCTACCAGCCCCGCATACTTGGTGCCGTCGTACACAGCCGCCCCTACGGCCTGAAGCTCGTCTCCCTTATCTGTCCGGTCGATAGCCGTCAGCGCAATGTCGCCTGCCTTGTTCACGAGCGACGTCATGATCTCCCATGACTGCGGGTAGTGGACATGCCCAAGCCCAATGCGGCTCTGGGCCTGTATGGCGTCGAGAGTATCGGTAAAGCCCCGGCCGCTGGGGGATTCGGCGTGAAACAAGTCGCTGACTTTCTGCTCAGTAGCGAACATGAGGGGAGTCATCGGGATGAACCGCGTAAAATGGAGCGTATGCATGGCGCTGACCAGGTCGTCCGGGTTCACGCTCTTTCCGATGGCTACGTACTGCACCGTGGAGAAGTCCAGCACACCTCCGACCATCGCTCGCATGTTCTCCACGGCTTCCTCCACGTTGGCCCCGCTTTCCTCTACTACAAGCACCTTGGCTGGCATGGTTTCCGGCGTGCCCGCCCCGCCACCGCCCCCGGCTCCGCCTCCACCCGCGCCGCCCAGCGTAGGGATGAGCAGCGACACTTGGACCCGATCGCCTGAATCGGTATCCAATAAGTCCAGTCCAATGACAGACACGAACGCACGCTTGTCAATATCAAGCGCATCCCAGCACCCGGCGGTCATAGTCATGAGCAGGAATGTAGATGCTAAGGCAGCTATCTTTCGAAGCACATCGCAGCCACACATGCAGCACACCTCAGCGCCCATGACCCGCGTCGGGCCGGAGAAATGCCACCAGAGCGAGAATGGGCGCCATCACGGCTACGCTGGCCCCGAGGATCACCCACATGCTCGTGAACTCCATGACAGTGCGTATTCCCTTGAAGAGGGTCGACAGCATCACCAGGACGATGCCCAACGTCACGACGAACCATGGATGCATGCGTTTGGCAGCTGGCGACACCAGGTCGCTCATGGTCTGTGCAGCGCTGTAGAAATACGACATGGCTGCTACTATCATGATGTACCTGAAGAACACAGTCAGCACGAAGTCGAACCTGCGTATGGGGAATAGCCCTGTTTTGGGGGCTACTACCTCAAGAAACGAGGCGGCTGGATATGTCAGCAAGTTGGCGTACGGCCACCCAAAGGCGAGCAGAGGCATGGTGATGAAGGCCAAAAACACGAAAACGCTCAACAGCGTCCCCAGAGCGCCGGCAGTCAGCGCGGTCAGACCGGATGGGTTCAGGGCAGGCCCGGCGATCAGGAGAATCAGATAGCCGTGGTACATGGTCACAGCGGCCATAGCCACCCGCAGCGGATCAGACGTGAGCTCAGAAAGCTCAACGGGCAACAGATTCGAAAAATCCAGTCTGCTTGCGACAAACGGCCACAGCCAGGTAAACAAGAGGAAGGGCGCTACGATGAACAGCAGAGCGTCATTGACGCGCACAAGCGTCTTCAATCCCGACAGCGACACAAGCACAATAATGAGCATGTTCGTGGCGACGAGCACGGTCACCGGAGTGAACTGCAGTATCGTGTCGGACAGATAGTGAGCGAACACGGTGACATTCGTAACTGAGCCTCCGATCCAAAATAGGATATACAGGCCGGCAATGGCTATCGACAACGGTCGACCGACAAGTCGTGGCAGGAACTGGCCCAGCCGCTCGCCCGGGAATCTTGTGTGAAGATAGTATACCGCCCACGCGCCCGCGATCGCAGGGGGTATTGCGATGATAGGCACCGCCCATGAGAGGCGCCCCGATATCGAGTACAGCAGCTGGGGCATGAACAGGTAGTTGGCGCAGACTGAGTACTGCACTATGAGCCATGCCGCTTCAGGCCAGCTAAGATATGGTTCACGCATCGGCGGTACCTTCCGCCTCCTCTTCACGCTGCTGCTTTCCCAATTCCACAGCGAGCGGATCCGGCACGCGCATGGCCACATCTTTCACCATGGCGGTCCATCGCCATGGTGCTATGGGCGACATGAAGGGAACTCCAAGGACGTCCACAGAGCAGACGTAGACCAAGATTATGAGCCCGGCGGTGGTCAGCCCGATTATGCCAAGAAACGCGGAGGAAAGTGTGAACAGGTACTTCACGGTCCGCCACGACAGTTGATTCTGATAGTCGGGAATCGCGAATGAACCGATGGCCGTCAGCGCCACCACGATGATCATGACGTTGCTTACGAGCTTGGCCTGGGCAGCCGCCGTGCCAAGAATTAGGCCGCCCACAACTGTGGCGGCGCCGCCTACGTAGGTAGGCAACCTCACGCTTGCCTCGGCCAGCATCTCCAGGGCGATGTCCATGATCAGCACTTCAATCACTGGAGGATACGGTACGCCCTGCCTAGCGGCGGCAATCGTCATCGCAGCGTGAGCCGGCAGTATCCCAGGGTTGAATGAAGCGATGCCGATATACAGTCCCGGCGCCATGGTTGCAGCCAGCCAGCCAATGATACGGACCGTTCTGAGCAGGAATGAATGTATGGCCAGGCTGTAATGGTCTTCGTTGGCCTGGAACAGAGTGACCATCTGAATCGGGATGACAAGCGCAAATGGCGAGTTGTCGCATATCACCACTACCCGGCCTTGGATGATCGCGGCGCACACGCGGTCCGCTCGCTCGGTTGCGACCGCGGGCGGGAAAAGCAGCCACGTCCTCTGCGCAAGGTAAGTCATCAGATATGAGCTATCGAGCACGGCAGGAGTGTCGATGGCTGAGAGTCGCTGGATAACCGCATTCGCTATCTCAGGCGAAGCCTTGCCCTCGAAGTAGCACACCGCTACCCTGGTGCGGGTATCAAGGCCCACTGTCAACTCGCGGACTCTGAGGTTCCGATTCCTGATGCGTTGCCTAACGAGGCCAAGATTGTCGGACAGCCTTTCGGTAAGGCTATCCCTCGGCCCCCTAACCGACGGCTCGGATATGGGCGGACTGACCTGGCGGGCTACCCGACCTCTCAGGTCGAGCGTGTATGGTGTAGGACGACCGTGCACAATCAGAGCGGTTTCGCCTTCGGCCACTCTGTCGACTGCAGCTTCGAGGCTGCGCGCCTCTGACAAACCGGCCACAGGCAGCAGCCGCGCCGCCTGGCCCTTTTCCTGCAGCTCAGACCAGTCGGCCTTACCAAGCGGCTCAACCAGGCTGTGTCGGACAGCCCCCTGATCGACGAGGGGCGACAGAAACAGGCACACGACGCCGTCAGACGTCCTCCTGACTGCAAGATCAGAAGGACTGCCCAGCGCCATGCTGATCAGGCTGACCTGCTCTTCGACATCGTCAAAGCGCAATGGCGCGCCCACCGGGGGCTCACGAGATTCAGGCGACAGATCGGGCGGCTGGGCCTTCCTGGTCTCAGCCTCGATCAGCCTGGGAATGATCTTGATCGGCCTACGCATTTCGACGACCTGCCTCAATGGTTCACATCAGAACTATGGTGCCCTCTCTTAGCCCTTAGGAACCGCTTAGGCAGCCTAAATCATCCGAAAAACCAGGAATTTGAGGTATCGGGTCTCGGGAACGCCTGCCATCACCGGGTGATCCTTCGCCTGCGTCCTCTCCTCCACCAACCTCGCCCTCCTCCCTGCATCAGCCAACGCCGATTCGACGATCGCCGCGAATGTGGGCTCATCCACGTGGTGCGAACATGACGACGTGACGAGGAAGCCTCCCTCTCCCAAAAGCATGGCGGCCCGAAGGTTGATCTCCTTGTAGCCGCGGGCGGCTGAATCCACGGTCGCCCGCGACCTGGTAAACGCAGGAGGATCCAAGATGATCATGTCGAACCGCCCTTTGGGCGACCGCCGCGCGACTGCATCGTCAGCCATCTGCCTGAGCGTATCAAAAACGTTGCCTGCTTGGAATGTGCACACCCCATCCAGCCTGTTCAAAGCCGCGTTCCGTCGTGCGGTTTCCAGCGCCTGTTCGGAGATATCGATTCCCAGGACTTCCCGCGCCCCGTACCCGGCTGCGTGAACCGCGAACGCCCCTGTGTGGCAGAAGCAGTCCAGCACGCGCGCTCCCCGGCAGTACGGCACCAGCGCCGCCCTGTTCTCACGCTGGTCCAAAAAGTGCCCGGTCTTCTGGCCGCCTGCCACGTCCACATCCAGCGCGAAGCCGTTCTCACGAATCTGGATCGAGGACGCATCAAACGGAGCGCCCAAAAACCCCCTCTGCTGCTCGAGCCCCTCGTACTGCCGGCTCCGAACATCGCTGCGCTCGTATGCAGCCTTGAGGCCGGCTAGCTCTAGCGATGTTCGCACCAGAACATCCTTCCGGATATCCATCCCGAGAGTGAGGAACTGAAACACCAGGCATCCCTCGTATCTGTCCACTATGAGCCCGGGAAGTCCGTCGCCCTCCGAATGCACTAGCCTGCACGAGCGAGCTTCCGGCGCCACGAGATCGCGATAGCGGAAGGCGTCCTGAAGCCGACGGGCAAACCACTCGTTATCAACAGGTTCGTCCTTCCACGTCAGAAGCCTGACAGCGATCTGCGAGGCGCGGTTAAGGTATCCACGTCCAATGAACGATCCGGATCCGCTGCAAACCGCGACTATGCTGCCATCAGGCGGATTGCCACGAACGCTGCTTATCTCTCCTTCATATACCCAGGGATGGCCCGCCCTAGCCCTTGCGTCTCTGCTCGGTTTCAGCTTGACGACGCCGGAGTCGCCGCCGATAGCATCTCCCATGCCTACGCCCTCCCCGCGGCGCGTGCCAAAATCCCACGCGCAGCCACCACTCCGGATGCGGACGCCTGCATCAGGCCGCGGGTCACGCCGGCGCCGTCGCCGGCGGCAAACAAGTTCGCCACCTGCGTCTCCAGATCGCCGCTGAGCTCGAGCCGGTTGGAGTAGAACTTCACCTCAACCCCGTAGATCAAGGTGTTTCTTGAGTACACGC
>Ga0255340_1006166_pt1 | contig 10526 bp, 8 predicted proteins | sample wastewater_treat_7_FD_192417 | JGI IMG/M metagenome (GOLD analysis project Ga0255340, IMG submission 192417) | Wastewater microbial communities from Lulu Island WWTP, Vancouver, Canada - plant10 | ecosystem: Engineered > WWTP > Wastewater > Unclassified | place: Canada: Vancouver, British... | reverse complement strand
CCTCCCCTAAAACTATCTACCAAGTAAATAAAGATCTCTGTATTGGCTGTAAACTCTGTATCCGCTATTGTCCTGAAGGTGCTATCTATATTAAAAACGGAAAAGCTGTAATTGATACTACAAAATGTACTGCTTGTGGAATCTGCTCCGATGGAAACAATAAAAACTTTACGGGTTGCCCGGTTGGCGCTGTGTTTTCAGGAAAGTTATGAAGTGCTGGAGTGCAAAGTGCGGGAGTTCAAAGTGCAGGAGTTCAAAGTTCTTAGTACTGGAGTTAATGAAAGGGCAAAACCTGCTATGAACTTCCCCCAGATATTCTTGTAAATCTCAAATCTGCGTTATCTGCGTAATCTGCGTGAGAATTATTCTGCGTAATATGCAGAACCTACACTTTTCAACTTGACAAATAGTAACTGCCTATTTCTATAAACATCAGTTGCTGAATATCATTTTTTCTAAAATATACTTCAGCGCCATAACTCATTATCTATAAATAAGATACTGACTTAAGAAAATAGAGGTTTGGAGATGTTTTCATCTATTCGCAAAAGAAACGGTACTATCGTTCCTTTTAAACAACAAAAAATAGCCAAAGCAATTGAAAGTGCAGGACTTGCCACAGGTGAATTCGGAAAAGATATTGCCGGAGTTTTAACCTTACGGGTTTTGAATTTGGCACAGCAGGTTATTCAAGATGAAATTCCTGAAGTGGAACAAATTCAAGATATTGTAGAAGAGGTTTTGCTTGCCTCACCTTATAAGAAGACCGCCAAAGCATATATTATCTATCGTGATCAGCATTCTCGGATTCGGGAACTTGTTTCCAAAGCTGGAGTGGATTTGATAGATCAATATTTGGACAAGTTGGATTGGCAGGTGAATGAAAATTCCAATATGGCATATTCTCTGCAGGGATTGAATAATTACATCGCTTCGGAAGTAAGTAAGACATACTGGCTGAATAAAATATATCCTCCGGAAATCAGGGAAGCACATTTAAGCGGGGATTTTCATATTCACGATTTGGGTCAACTTTCTGTTTATTGTGTAGGTTGGGATTTGATGGACCTTCTTTTAACGGGATTTTGTGGTGCGGAAGGAAAGGTGGAAAGTACTCCAGCCAAACATTTTAGAAGTGCATTAGGGCAAATTGTAAATTTCTTTTATACTTTACAGGGTGAAGCAGCAGGCGCACAAGCATTTTCCAGTTTTGATACTCTTTTAGCACCCTTTATTTATTATGACCGTTTAAGTTATAAAGAAGTAAAACAGGCACTGCAGGAATTTGTTTTCAACATCAATGTTCCTACCAGGGTTGGTTTTCAGACCCCTTTTACCAATATCACTTTAGACCTGAAACCGCATCAGATTTATAAAGATCAGGCAGTTATCATTGGGGGCAAACCAAGGGATAAAAATTATGGTGATTTTCAGGCAGAAATGGACATTTTAAACAGAGCATTTCTGGAAGTAATGATTGAAGGTGATGCCAAAGGGCGGGTTTTCACTTTTCCGATTCCTACCTATAATATAACTAAGGATTTTGAATGGGATAATCCTAATCTGGAATATTTATGGGAAGTAACTGCCAAATACGGTATTCCCTATTTTTCCAATTTCGTAAATTCCGATATGGACCCCAAAGATGCACGCAGTATGTGTTGTCGTTTGCGTTTGGATACCAGAAAACTGGAAACCAGGGGTGGTGGACTTTTTGGTGCTAATCCTTTAACCGGTTCCATCGGAGTGGTAACTATTAATTTACCTCGTATCGGTTATCTGGCAAAAACGGAAGAGGAATTTTTTCAGCTTTTGGAGGAGCGTTTACTGCTGGCAAAAAAATCCCTGGAAATAAAACGCAAGGTGCTGGAGAATTTTACTACCGGTGGACTTTATCCTTACACCAAGTTCTATCTGAAAAGCATTTATGAACGTTTTCAGCAATACTGGAAAAACCATTTTTCCACTATCGGAATTATCGGTATGAACGAAGCGATGTTAAACTTTATGGGTGAAAACTTAGGAACAAAGAAAGCTAATGCCTTTGCCTTAAAAATAATGGATTACCTGCGTAAGCGTTTACTGGAATTTCAGGAAGAAACACAAAATAATTATAATCTGGAAGCAACTCCTGCCGAAGGAACAAGTTATCGTTTGGCGCTTTTGGATAGAAAACATTTTCCCGATATCATTTGTGCCAATTGTGATGCGGATTCACCTTTTTATACTAATAGCAGTCAATTGCCCGTAAACTTTTCGGATGATATCTTTGAGGTCTTGGATTTGCAGGATGAACTTCAGACCAAATATACCGGTGGAACGGTTTTACATATCTTCGGTGGCGAAAGAGTTGAATATGGACAAAGCATAAAAGCCCTGGTAAAAACAATCTGTGAGGGTTACCGTTTGCCCTATTTTACTTTTTCTCCAACCTTCAGTATTTGTCCTCAACATGGTTATTTAGATGGTGAACAGCCAATTTGTCCTCTCTGTCAAAAAAAGACAGAGGTTTTTTCCCGAATTGTTGGCTATTTACGTCCCGTTTCTCAATGGAATGAAGGCAAGCAAGCAGAATTTAAGATGCGCACCAATTTTGATCTGCAAAAGAGCAAGAAAAAAGATAGTTCCGCAATCGCTAAAAGTCATTTTGCTTAGGACCAGATAATGAATATTGGAGGGTTGCAAAAATTTTCGCTGTTGGATTATCCGGGTCAGTTATCTGCCATTGTTTTTACGCAGGGCTGCAATTTTCGCTGTCCTTATTGTCATAATCCCGAACTTGTTGATCCCCAAAGATATAGCCCCTTGCTGGAAACAGAAAAGGTTCTGCGTTTTCTTTATCGTCGTCATAAGAAACTTTCCGCAGTAGTAGTTACAGGAGGTGAACCAACCTTGCAAGAAGACCTTATTCCTTTTCTAAAGTTAATAAAAGCACTGCATTACAAAATAAAATTGGATACTAACGGTTCTCGTCCTGAGGTCTTACGGGAAATCGTTAATCAAGGACTGGTGGATTATTTTGCGATGGACATAAAAGCCCCGTTGAAACTTTATAAAGTTATAACCAGAGCGGATTTGGAGGTAGGAACAATAGAAAAAAGTATGGAACTTATTCGCCGATCAGGAGTTGATTATGAATTCCGCACTACTTATTTTGATTTGCTTTTAAGCACTGATGACCTTGCTTCTATGCAAGATTTACTGAAGCCGGGCGATAAATTTATCATTCAACAATGCCATTACGGCAAGACCCTGGATGAAATCAAAAGAGAAGATATAGTAACCGGTTCTTTCTCTTTCAATGAAAATCCTGCCTGTCTATCGTTAATCCATTGGGGCACAGAACATAGCATAAAAATATCTTTGCGCAGTTATGAAAGTTAATATTGAGCACCTTCTGCCTTTTGTGGAAAAACCATCCAGATATATAGACAATGAAATTAATGCCTGGAGAAAGGATTTTCCCGCTTTTCAAGTCCATTTCGCTTTTGCTTTTCCCGATACTTATGAACTGGGAATTTCACATTTGGGCATAAAAATACTCTATTCCCTGATCAATGAATTGGATTATGCTATGGCAGACAGGTTTTATCTTCCCTGGATTGATTTGATTGATTTAATGAGGGAAGAGGAATTGGAACTTTTCGGTTGGGAAAGCAGAACGCAGGTTAAGGACTTTGACATCTTAGGAATTACCCTGCAAAGTGAACTTAATTACACTAATGTGCTGGAACTGATTAAGTTAAGCGGAATAGATATTCACAGTAGGCAACGGCAAGAAACAGACCCAATAATTCTGGCAGGAGGTCCTTGTACCGTAAATCCTTTACCTTTAGCTCCTTTTATAGATGTGTTTTTTATCGGGGAAGCGGAAGAAGGCATCATTCAAATTGCCGAAATTCTAAAAAACGAAAAGAAGCGTGCTGAACGAATTAAACAAATTTCCAAACTACCATCCTGTTATGTTCCTGCCCTGCATAATGGCATTGATCTTATTCATTGTCGTAAGTATACTGCTTTTCATACATCTAAATCACAACACAGTCCTCAATTACTTTCCTGGCAATTAGCTACTCATAATCGCTATGTATCTGAAATTATGAGAGGTTGCTCCCGGGGTTGCCGATTTTGTTTTGCCGGTTATTTTTATCGTCCTGTGCGTGAACGCGAACCCGATGTTATCATAGAAAATATCTTAAAAGAAATAAAAGCAAGCGGTTGGGACGAAGTTGGCTTGCTATCTCTTTCCAGCAGTGATTATTCTTGCATTCAAAATTTGCTATTACAGTTGCTGAAAGTTATTGAGACCCAAAAAACCCATATTGCTCTTCCCTCTTTAAGAGTGGACACTTTGGATAAGGAAATCGGTCAAGCGCTTAAAAGTTTGGGCAGAGAGGGCTTAACTATAGCTCCTGAAGCTGGCTCTGAACATTTACGCCAGGTGATAAATAAAAACTTGAGCGAAGAACAAATCCTGGCTGGAATTGAAACCGCATTAAAATTTGGCTGGCAAAAGATTAAGCTCTATTTTATGCTTGGTTTGCCAAGTGAAACGGAAGACGATATTGAAGCAATTATTAAGCTTATCCATAAAATCAATGAACAGGGAAAAAGGCGTCTACAAATAAATGTAACTCTTTCCCCTTTTGTCCCCAAACCGTTTACTCCTTTTCAGTGGTGTGCTATGGAAGATGCAGAATCGTTATTGAAAAAGGCAATCAAAATCAAATCCGCTTTTGCTAAAGCTAAAAATATCAAAATCCACTATCATACAATTGAAAATTCCCTTCTGGAAGCATTACTTAGCCGGGGTGACACAAAAATAGCGGAAGTTATTGAAGTCGCTTTTAACAAGGGTGCCCGTTTTGATGGTTGGAATGAATGTTTTAATTTTTCCTGGTGGCAGGAGGCAATAGCTGAATGTAACATTAACTTAAATATTTATTTGGGTTCACGCAATCCGCAAGACAAATTGCCCTGGGATTTTATTTCCCTGGGTATAGATAAGAATTTTCTGCTTTCCGAATGGGAAAAAGCAAAAGCGGGAATTCAAACACCCGATTGCAGAGAGCTTTGTTCTTCCTGCGGAATTTGCAATGAGGAAGTTCAAACTAAAACAGCAAAAGGTAGTTTGTTAGAAACAGATAACTTGCAGCAGAATAAGAAAATCCCGCTTTATCAAGCATCTCAATATAAATATCGGGTTTATTATCAAAAAACGGGACTTTTACGCTTTATTTCTCATTTGGATTGGATGCGTATGCTTTTCCGCAGAATATCCGTTTTAGAACTGAAAACTGTCTTTACACAAGGGTTTAATCCCCATCCCAAGGTTTCTTTATGTCCGCCTTTAGCAGTTGGAATTGAGGGTTTGGCAGAATATTTTGATCTCTCTTTTTATCAACCCTATCCAGCGGAACTAATTTTGCAGGAATTTAACAAAACCAAAATTCCTGATTTTACTGTAACTGCCGTTGAGCTCATAAAAACAAAAATTACTCCGCCAAGAACTGAATTGCTCAGCACTTTTTTCCCTGACTCCTTATATTTGCATATAAGAGATAAAATCAAATTCTTTAAGCTAAGTAAGATATTTACTTACACAAAAGGCACTCCTCCTAAAGTAAAAAACTATGATCTGAAAGAGATTATCGTTTCCATAAACCTAATCGGTAACGAACTACAACTGGAAAAATTGCTGGAAAGCCCTTCTGTATATGAAATTCTGCCTGCTGTTTTAACCCTGGAAAAAACAATGCTCTATCAGCAAAAAATTTACCGTAACGGCTTTCGCTAAATGAAAACAGGCAAAATAATTGATGTTAAATGCCGCTGTGGATACACCCTTTTTCGTTATTACAAAGCAGGAAAGGGACGCCTGATCAAATGCATAATAAGTAGATTAACTGAGGATTTTGTAGGACTGAAAGGTGCTGAAACTTTTTCTCGACCCAAGTGTCCAAAATGTGGTAAGGAACTGGGAATCATAAAGATGATTCACGGAGAGCCAGCTCTGAAACTTAACCAGGGAACGATTGAGACAATCCGACTGTAACTTCTTATTTCACAAAGAGAAAAGAGAGCAAAGTTTAATGAAGAATGTAAAATGTAGAATGTAAAATGTATGAGGTGTTGAGGTGTCCTTAAAATAGCGGACTAAAATTAAGGAGAAAAAAATGAACAAAAATTCTAATGAAAGGATGCAAGTCCGCTACAGCGATGCCTTCAAACTGAAGGTTGTACAGGATATCGAAAAAGGAAAGTTGACAATAAGTGAAGCTCGTCGTCTTTATGAAATTAATGGTACTAACACGGTCTATCGATGGCTGCGGAAGTACGGAAAAAACGATTTAATTCAAAAAGTTGTGAGGATCGAAATGAAAGACGAAAAAAGCCAACTCAAAAAAAAAGATGAACGGATCAGAGAATTGGAATCCGTTATTGCATCTCTAACTCTACATAACTTATGCTTGCTGGTTTGGAAAGAAGATATTGACAGCAAAAAAGGAAGCTGTTTACAGGTATTATTGATTTAATTGACAAAAGGTTCTAACTTATCATAAAAAAGAAGCAAGCCAGATAGAGAAAGAATTGAAGGGAGAAAAGACGATTAAAGTGTTGATTATGTAGGAAGGGACAAGAATAAAAAAAGGAGAAATAAAGAGAATGAAAGATAAAATAATTGCCAAACAAGACCTTATCCCGATTATAGAAGATATTGATGCAATCGGTTTTTATGGGATGTTGCCGAAACATATTAGAGGCGAATACGATGCTTCATTATTTGAGGTGGATGATGCCATAGATTGCAGGGATACATTTATCCAACAGGCATACGAGAATAATTTATTAAGTGATGAGCAGATAAGGGAAGTGAAGAAGATAGATGATTATATTTTGAGACATAGAGTTCCGGAGGAATTGGGGGAATTTAAGGAATGGCTGAAAGGACACCAGATATAAATCCTTTCTAATATATATCTGTGTTATCCGTGAAATCTGTGAGAGAAAAATGAAGAATGGAGAATTAAAAAAATTAAAAATTATAAATCTGTGAAATCTGTGTTATCTGTGAGAGATAATTCTATGTCGTTATAAGTCATAAGCGCCATCAAAGATATCAAAGCGCAAATGACCCCCGGACTTACAATGTTTCTATCTTGAAAATACAGTTATTTTGTCCAAACTACTTTGGATTCCTGCTTTCACAGGAATGACAAAGGTCTTTTCATTCCAAAAATGGTATTATACCGCTAATAAATCCTAAGTTCCATTCTCAATTCTCCATTTCCAATTGTCAATTAATTCTCTTTAGCTCTTTTCCTCTTTGTAAAATAATCCTCTTTCTTTTTTTATCTCTATGTTAGAAAGTTTCATTCTTCATTTTTATGCCAGATATTTTTTTACCGTAGCAATAAGTGAAGCAGTATCCAAGCCAGCCCAATGGTAGAGTTCATTTGCTTCTCCGGACAACGGGTATTGTGAAACCCCAATTTTAACTAATTTTGCACCCAGGAAATTGACGGCAAGAGCATCAGCAATAGAGGTTCCCAAGCCACCATTTACAGAATGATCTTCCACACTGAAAATTATACCTTTTCCAGCAGAAAACTTTACTTGAGCCAGGTCAAGATGCAAGGGTGCGGAAACATAAAGCAATTCAAGAAAAATACCTTCTTCGCGTAAGGTATCAACTGCCTTTACCGCTTTGGCAATAGGAGTTCCGCAAACCCACATACTGCCGTCATTTCCGTCTCTAAGAATATCTGCTTTACCGTAAATAAAGTTATAATCCACATCATATTGCAAAGTTCCGTCTAATTTTTTCAGCACGGGTAGTTTGGAGCGTCCCATTGTTACCAGATAATTTCCTGGTTTATTAATCAACCAGCGGATAATTCTATCAGTTTGATTGGCGTCTGCAGGAAAGATAAGTTTAAAGCCAAAGAGGTTTCTGGTTAAAGAAATATAGTCAATACACTGATGGGTCTTTCCGTCTGCACCTACATCTATGCCTGTATGTGTAACAACTGTTTTCAGATTGGTTTGATTGATATCGTTAAGCCGTTGATTATTATAGACCTCTGCAATACCGAAAACACCAAAATCACTCCAGAAGGTCTGAATTCCACAAAGAGAAAGAGCTCCTCCCATCACGCAAGTATGCTGTTCCATAATCCCGCACTGGAAAAAGTTTTGGGGACTTACCTGGGCAAATTCTTCCGTCTTTACGCTTGTAGCCAAATCGCAATCCAAAACCACAATTGGCGTTTTGGCATTAGCATTTACTTTGGCTAAATCGGCAATTGTTTTTCCCCAGGCGCTTCTGCAATCGCTATCTGTTTCATACCGAACGGGCTTGCCTATTGTAAAATCGGGCTCAAAAGCAAAACTGATTTGCGGGTTTTGTTCCGGCTTAAATTCCGAGCGCAGTTTACGGTATTTTTTCAGTTCATTCTCTGTTCCCAATTCCTTCAAGGCGTTTTCCAATTGAGCTTCGGACAAAGCAGAACCGTGATATTGGGCATTATTTTCCATAAAAGTCACGCCTTTACCCATTACCGTATGTGCCAGAATCATTGTTGGTTGCTGAAAAGCGCGTGCATTGTCAAGGGCAGTAAGAATAAGAGGAATATTGTGACCATCAACTTCCATCACTTTCCAGCCATCTGATTCCCAGTTTTTTCGGATATTTTGAGGCATAACATTATGGATGGAACCGCTTATCTGCAATTGATTATAGTCAATAATAGCGATAATATTATTTAGGCAATATTTTACTGCAAAACGTCTTGCCTCGCTAATCTGACCCTTTTGCTGTTCTCCGTCACCCATAAAAACATAAACATTGTAGGGAATTTTGTTTATCCGGGAAGCAAGTGCAAAGCCAGTTCCGGCAGATAAACCCTGACCTAAATTCCCACTACTCCATTCCACCCCCGGAACTCTGCGTTCCGTATGACCTTCAAAAATACTTCCCGTAAGCCGATATTGAGCGATTGCTTCGTCCAGATCAAAATAGCCCAGAAGTCCAAGAGCACTGAAAACAGCGGGAGAAATATGTCCATTGCTGATTATAACTCTATCTCTATCTGGCATTTGGGGTTGAGCAGGATTATGTTTTATTGTATTATACACGCACAAAAGAAGGTCAATTGAGGACATTGAACCGCCAGGATGACCCGAACCGGCAAGAGTTGTCATTGTTAAAATTGCTTTTCTGGCTTCATTTGCCTGTGTTTTAATAGTATTAATCAATTCCTGAATATCGGTTTTCATTTGTTTTCCTTATCTTCTATTTTTCTCTTGCAAAAAAGTTTATCCCCTTCACCAATTCATTTTTTGATGAAGGGGAATAAAAAATGGTGGAGCATAGCGGGATCGAACCGCTGACCTCATGACTGCCAGTCATGCGCTCTCCCAGCTGAGCTAATGCCCCAACAGAAAAATCACTTTATATGAGTGCATTGCCTGCAAAGGGCAAAATTCTGTCAAGCAGAAACTACAGCATTTTTACTTAATTATTCTGTAACTTACTGTCGGATTGTCAATTGAAAAACTAATATTTCTCTATATTAACTGCATTGGGGTAGTATTGATTTAATTTCATCTTCTAACAGGAAAATAGAGGGTGGAAAGGGTTTTCTTTACTCTGGAAACTAAAGATTGCGTATGGAATTTATACTTCAGGCAATTGCTACCTTTGTAAAAATCAGTATAATATATACTAATTTTCCTATTAGCCATTAGCCAAAATCGTTAATCTGTCCTTAATCAAGTGTTAATCAAGCGTTAATAATTAACGCTTGATTAATGTATGATTAACTATTGATTGACGACTTCACCTTACAACTAATATGAGGTTGAGAAAGTGAAATCTTCCGCACACTATAACTCCAATTCCATATTTCCCTTATGACTAATTTTTGCGGTAAGGGAGCAAAATAACGGATAAACCGAATTATTTCCGCTTACATCCAACTCAGCATTATCGTTAAACCTAACCTTTCACTAAAGAATCAAAATAACGGAGATACGGAGTCCTCGCTTTCCATATCCAATCCGGCAGTTCTTTTCCAATAAACATTTTGGTAATGCAATAGCTTGGCAGAAGGTTAAACAATGAGAATAGTGTTTTCCCAAAAATAAAGCGGAGGAACAGCGTCCTCCGTCTACACAACGAAATGGCTAGTAAAGGGTATAAGTACCCCCCTACCAGAGATTATAAATTGCACTAAGCAAAAACTGGTAAAAGAAAAAATAAAAAAATATATAAATGGGTGTTATTGAGACAGGTAGAGGGAATGCAACCGTTATGAATACCTATATTAAAAAAAATGGTTGCCATCTCGACAGTATATCGGGATATGCAACCGTTATGAATACATATATGGAAAACAAAAAAATTATTGGTAGTCAGGATGTCAAGACTTATCGTCTGCAGATGGTTCAGGATGCGCTAAAATATGGAATTAAACCCTGCGCTCGCCATTATCAGACAACGGTTAAAACAGTGCGTAAATGGG
>Ga0255340_1006163_pt1 | contig 10531 bp, 9 predicted proteins | sample wastewater_treat_7_FD_192417 | JGI IMG/M metagenome (GOLD analysis project Ga0255340, IMG submission 192417) | Wastewater microbial communities from Lulu Island WWTP, Vancouver, Canada - plant10 | ecosystem: Engineered > WWTP > Wastewater > Unclassified | place: Canada: Vancouver, British... | reverse complement strand
TAAGAGTGGAGATACTTCTTACCTTCAAAATCTGATCTGCTACTGGGAGATGAAGATCACCTAAAACTTCTTTATCTGCGGTAGCTAGATTTAGATGTAAAAACTGATTGAAAAGATATTTAACTTGCGGAGGGCTGGCCTGATTAAATGATTCTCCAGTCTTAAATGGGGACTTATTAATCGTAACTATGTCAGCATTATTAATTATCTCTTGAACCATCTCAGATAATTTAGCTGCTTCTTCATTGTATCTGTCATGATACTTCTTTTTAAGGGCGGCTAAGCTATCCAGATCCAAATAAATACCAGTTCTATGCATTAAAGCACATACTCTGATCATAGGAAATTCTATATTCCAGACAAGATCAGCAATCTTTTCTAAGTGATGCTTCTGACATTTTGCACTAGATTTAGTTACATATGGGAGCTGCCATACAAATAATTCATATGTAATTTTAGCATCATTCGCGGCGTATAATTTAGCGACATCTGGCTTGGAGTATGGGAAATATTTTGGTGAAAAGAAATCCGCGAATTTCTTAGGACTTCCCTTACCTTTATTAGGATATTTCCAGTAAAGAGTTTTCAATGCATTATCTTTTTCATCCTCTTTTAGACATCTCCAAGCCAAAATTACATCATAATGACAGACATCGATCATATCTACTTTAAGATCTTTATAGATCATAGCTATATCGTAATCTGCATTAGCAAAAATCATTTTAGTTCCAGCATCTACAAATAGCTGAAGCTCTGCTCCAATATCTTCATAAGAAAGCTGATCTTTATAATAAGTATCTAACAGGGTTCTATGCTTAGACGGGATATAGCATTCTACACCGCCTGGATAATATAAAGATACACCAACAATAGTATCACGAATACGGTCTAATCCTGTAGTCTCGGCATCAATCCCACAATATCCAGAATCTATAGCTTTTAATACATACTGATGTAATTGCTCCCTAGAAGTAATGAGAATTGCTGGGCTATCTTTAAAATATTCCAAAACGGCTTGAGTAGATTCGTTTATGGAATTTTGCATAGCTGAAACACTATTAGAAACTTTAACTGGCTTTAAAGTTCTGGATTTTGCCGCGATAGCATTAATCTTATCTATCTGAGCGGGGTTAAATAAATTAGCCATACTTATTACCTTTCACACCGACTAACTAATAAATATAGGAAGTTCCGCAGTATCTAAAGTCTGGAGAGAATTTAGATACTGGAACTTACCTATCAAATAGCTATAAGAAATTTATTAGAATGTAGGTTCTGGATATTCACCAGAATCGGGAGATTCAACCTCATCTGAGTTACTACTATTAATATCAGAGGCCGGCGCAGCAATTGGTGCAAATCCCGTAGGTGTGTTATCAACAACTAAAGTATTAGATTCTACATAAGTATCTGGAATAGATGTAAAATCTGTTGAAGCATATCCAGCTCTAGGGGTAGCTACATAATCGCCAAGAGCAGATGCTCCAGAATTCGAGGAAAGATATCTTCCAAGAGTATCAATAGATACTGTTCTGCAGATATTCTCATAGTATGTACCGGTATCATTACTCTGAGTAGGTACAAATCTAATTCCACCGAATTCTGCACAAATTTGATCATAAGACTTGTGAGTATTCTTAAATTCACCTCTAATTTCATATCTGGTATTAATATCACGAGGAGCACCCTGTCTTACAATAGAAAAAATAAATTCAGACGGGTTAGGAAAACTTCTAAACACTGAGCGATCTAACTGCTGCTCCATAGCTGTGGTTCTATCCCAAAATTTAATAGTGCCATTATATTCGGGACAATTAGGGCAGTTTACAATATATAAAGGAATAAAAACCTTTCTGGGCTGAAGTCTAATACCCTTAGAACATGCCGGACATCCCGCACCTAAACAATGAACATATCCACGATATTCTTCTGAATTGATGTAGTGGACATCAGTTGTAAGCATTTCGTGCTTACTTCTGTATAGAAAGATAACTTGCGCTGTATCTCCATCATTAGGTAAGCGAAACAGATTCTTGTAACGATCATCATTAAATTCCTCAATCGACTTAAATGCCATAATAGTGGCCTCCTAAAAATTTAATATTTTAAGTATTAGGCCCCATTGCTCTTGCAATTTCGATATGTTGGAGTTCTCTACTTACTTAACTATGTATATATGTATATAACGACAAATAGCTCTTATCTCCCTTTAGTAGATTTATGTTAGGTATCGGCTAAAGGGCAGATAGAGCTAAATCAGATCATCTAAGATTAAAGGCTGTAAGCGTAGTACAGAGGGGCAATAGCTTCTCTGATCTGAGAAATAATTGCGGGATACTCCTCAGCCTTAACACTTACATCTGCCAAAGGATCAAGTTCACGGTGATTAGCAGTCTTACGAACCTTAGTAAGAGATTCATCGTTAATAAGATGATTAACGACCTTCTCAGCTTTAGGGCCTATACCATGAATAACAGCCCAAAGAGCCTCACTATGCTGTACAGCCTCATAAGGTTCATCCTCATAAGGTACTAAATCAAAAAGATTAAGAATATCATTATCAGAAGTAGTAATCTCGCTCCCGATCTCAGAAGTGTAAACCCGAGTAAACTTGGGCTGTCTTACCATACAGATAAAAGACCTTTTAGCCAGAGTATAGATATACCCGGAAGTATATTTCTTGGATGACTCCTTGATCTTATCCACATTCTTGACCAAAGTTATGAGAAAATCAGATACAACAGTTTCTGTATCACAAGGAGAATTATCGAACTTGCTCCATGCAAGAATTATCTGAGGATAAAAGTTAATATAAAGAGCTGCGCCCTTTAAATCATCATCTAGAGCAAACCACTCATCATAAGTAAGAGGGAAGGTATAATTGGAAAAAGCAGCTTCCCTAAACATCTTTTTGGTAGCCTGAAACTGAGAATAATTGATTGCCATAAAACTGTCCTCCATACTCGTGTATTTGATATTTGAGGTATCAGTATGTTTAACTGATGGTTATATTATAACATATACTTTTTAAAGGTATACATAAATTTTTACTTGTAACATAAATGTAATCTAATCTCGTAAAGCGTATATCTGGTCGATTTCTTCCTTTGTACACTGATTAGCATCTCGATCCTCAGGCATATGCATAGTCCAGACAATCGCCACATCTTTAAGAGCCCGCTTTAATTTCTTAGTAGCCTTTTGACCAGCAGTATCCCCATCTAGACATAGAGTAAATGTAGGTATGCCAGATCTGCGAAGCTGTTGCATTTCGTATGATGTACCAGTACCTAAAAGGGCTACGGCGTTATAACCATACTTCACAAGAGTAAGAGCATTAAAACAACTCTCACAAATAATCACTTCTTTTGGGTTATCTGGTAATTCATATAAGCCATAAACTGACTTCTCTACACCTTGAGGATAATGAAATAATTTCCCAGCAATAGATCGTCGACAAAGAAATAAAGTTTCACCTTTTAAATTTCTGACTGGAAATGTTACACAAGGTATTGGTTTCCCTTGATTCTTACCGGATAATGTAAAATTAGGATCATACCCGATATCGTATTTTTCTATAATCTCATCTGTAAGACCACGTTGATACATATAAGGGACAGTTTGTCTATAGGTAGCGAGCTCAGATTCCGGAACTATAGGATATTTGAATTCTTTAGTTATTGAAGAATTCATATAATTAGGCATAAACTTTGAATTATATATCTGCTGCTGCTCAGCCGTTACTATAGTTTCAACATCTGGATCATCATAACCTGTGAATCCCGGAACATTTTCTTTAAGCCACTCAACTCCAGAGAGATCAATATTTCGTTCTCTGAGAATTCTAGATAACGTAGCTGGCAGAGGTTTTGCTAATCCACAAGAAAAGCAATGGCACCAACCTGCTGGAAGATGTTTACCATTACGAACAATATCATGAAGCAGTATCCCACAAGAAGGCTTTGATTCATATCGACCATCATGAAGAACTGGGCAATATACTTGATAATAATCTCCGGAAATCTTATGTAATTTTATAAGATCCATAGATTCCATCTTATGCAATACTTCTTCAACATCCATAGTTAAAACTCCAAATCTTCATCGTTATCGTCCAGATCAATAATCCCCTTAAGATTATCTGGAACAGAGCCTGAACTCGGTGTAAGTATATCTTCTGAATTAGGTAAGCTAATTACGGGATCTTCATCAGCACCGCCTGGAAGATATTGCATATTACCTGTATTGACATCCCATGAATATGAAAGTACATTATTTTCATTAGGAGCCATTCTGGCTTTTTCTAGTCTAAATTCAAATACATGCTTATCAAATATCTGGCGTAGAGCATATATTTGAGTGGCAATTTGACCTATTGCATCAGAACCAGAAATATTGTAAATTGTCGGAAATGGGATACCCTTTTCGTCTTTAGATTCTTTAGTATCTCTATTAGCCTGAGCAGCTACTACTATAGCACAGCCATATTTCTTACTTATCTGAAATAAGTCATGACAGATATGAGCGAATTTTTCATGAGTATTAAACGACTTGCGATCGTCCTGCATATAAGATATACCGTCAATAATCAGGAGTTTGATCTTATTCTTCTGTATAAAGGCATCCAAATGTGCTGGGCTTACGCCTTCTGGCATATCTTTGTCCTCGATAATAAATGCACTTGTCTTATCTGAAGACAGGGAAGAAATATATTCTTTATACTGCTCGTCATACTGACCTCTAAATAGGTCACTGTTTTTATAGTGCCCACGCCAAGTATCAAATCTAGTAGCCAAATAAGGTGCCTGCATTTCTGGGGAATAATAAGCTACAGGAAATCCTGCCTTCTGAGCGGACTCCATCATTCTAGTACATACCCAGGATTTACCTGTATTAGTTCTCGCTACTAATACCAGAAGTTCCTCAACAGTAGATAGTCCGCCATAAGTAAGTTTATCAATTTCAGCAAAACCGGTAGGAATTCTCTCTTGCTTGCTCCACTCAAGAACAGTATTACTTCGTTTCTCAGCCTCGGCAATAATATCCATAGGCTGATTATTTGAAAGAACTCGAGCTACCTCACTTTGAGCTGCTACATAATCCCATATCTCATCGATATTGTCCGGGCCAAGTTCATTATTCTTGTTAAAAGTTTCTCTAAATATAATGAGTTTCTTATTCTGCTTTAACTTATGCTGAAGATATTCTACAGATTCATGTACTTCTACAAGTTCAAAGTCAATTAAATTCCCATCTTTATCATAAAAGTCTTTAGACATGAATGTAAAGGGATCTGGAACATTACCATATTTAGCTTTATGATCTAAGATATATTGAATCTGCTGCTTATATAAAGCATAATAACTAGCATCAAAATCACATAAGGCATTTATTACATTCTCATCGTGAGAAGTAAGTATTAATGATATAACCTGTACTTCAATCGTTTCTGATGTCATAAATTATTTAACCGTCACAATAGTTTTATTTAATACTTCATGCAGCTTAGCAAAGAATTGCCCGCTACCAACTAAAGATGTAAGCGGTGGAGATATAATAATAGTGGTAAAATCAGGCTTATCTCGAGACTGTAATAATGTTAATAGCGTCTGACATTGAAATTCTTTAAAATTGACATAATCAATATTCGATATAATGAGTACTTTGGCATTTGACATCCAAATTTTCTGATAATCCAAATCATCTGAGTCTGTTCTTGTATTCCAAGATGATGATAAATTATCCAAATATTGAGAAAGTCTGAGGTTATATACTACGGCATGCAATCTACTATTCTTCCAATGCTTACATATAGCAGCATAAGTAATCATATCAGATGTAGTATTTGTATCACTACTAATAATCGTAACTAATTTACCTTCATAGTTCTGAAGGATATTAGAATATTTATTCAGCAGATTTATATTAGAGTTATATACTCGGCTGTTAAGTGGTATATTGTTTCGCTCAAGGAGATAATTAGCTGTTATAAGATCAGGACAAGACTGGTCACAAACAGATTTAATGCAATTACCACTGAATATACAATTATGCATTATCTTGTATCCTCCTCAAAATCGGGCTTCTAGACTGCTTAAAAGAAATCCTACTATTTACACAAGCTTTAGCAATGTCTAAAGGCGTATAACCTTTAGCCTGATACATCTCCGCAGGCATAAATAAAGTAAGATAGGGATCTAATGTACCGAATAATGGATACTTAAATTCCTTATGTCCGATATCCCGATCTAATAGATATTTTCTGACAACATATTCTTTGATGTACTCCGTAGTTGTAGGTATTTTCTTAGATATATCTAACGAATTCCATACCTCCAAAGTATCTACTAATTCTCCGTCTATTTCTATAAAAGAATAGAATCCTCTAAATCCGTTATTATCCTGCCAGGATTTATCATACCTAGAAAGTTTATAGAAGTGAGGGTATTTAATTATGTTGTCAATACACTGCTCTAATGTATAGCCCTCAATAGGAATTATAACTCCCAAATCCTTGTCATAGGGCAAATTCTCTTGAGGAATATACATAATACTAGCTCGAGTATGGAGTACAGTATTGGGAAATAACTTCATAAAATCAGCATCTGACATAAGATTAACATTTGTAGTAATAGATACATCTCTCTGAGTCTTAGGTATCTCCGGTAATGTAGTGTATATAGTAAGAAGATCTGCCCCGCATCTTTTTTGTACCCAAACTTTAGATATATCAAATTGAGGAATTTCCGGTGCTTTTATAGAAACATCTGAAAGCGGTGTAGGTGTACTAAATATAGGATTAGAAGCTAGTACAGGAGTCTGTTTAGGTGTAACCTGTGCTGAATTATCCACATAATCACCTAATTTTTTAGGGTCTACATTAGATTCCACTTTAAATTCAGAAGTTACTACATCTACATCCCACTCAATAGCCTCTGGAGTAAGATAAATATCTCCTAAACTTTCTTCGAGTTCATCATCGGAGATATCTGGCATATTGACGAACGGTGCGGATTGGCTCCAATTATATGGCAGAGAGGTAGAGGTGTATGCCGCATATGTGATAATATTAATCACCTTGACTGCACGACGCTTATATGCTGAAGTACCGTCAAAAGTACCTTTAACATACATAATAAATGATGAATACAGTGGATTTAATATGCTCCGATACACTGAATTAATTTTATAGCTCTCCGAAATGCTGGTAAACTTAATTTTATTGAAAGACGAATATATCTTACTCATACATTATCGCCTCCCAAATCAGAAACTTCAGTTAATCCTATCTGCTTAATATATTTATCTCGCTTCGTAAATCTCGTTTTTATCATCTTATCTAAATTCGGATTATTCTCCTTTGTTATATCAACGATAAAATTCGGGTTCATCGAAATAATAGAATTATCATCTATAACTAAAGGAAGGTATCCCTGCTCCATAAGTATATCGTAAATTATAAGTGCGTCCAAAGTATAGTCATTAACATAAGAATTTTTAGATAAATTAGTAATTTCTTTAGGTATTGCATACTTATTAGAAAAGTCCTCATTGGCATCATTGCACCACTTCTTCAAATAATCTATAAAGAAATCAGCTTGACCATTTGCATGATATTTACCATACATTAAAATTATGTAACATATCCAATTAGGTAGCTGGGCTATATTATATGCTTTATGATTGGTCGACATATATTGCATTCTATGGCTATACCAATAATCTATAAGTTTAGCACAATTGTTAATTTCAAGATAGCCATAATTAATATTGGCAGCATTGCTTAGAACCTCGCCATATACTTTAGCCATCAATGCACAGTTAATTTTAGGTTCTGTATCTCCGGTAGGTGTTGCAGAGTCAGTAATACTATTATTAGATGTGAGCTTATTGTAAGTATCGAATAATTTAAATGATTCTTCTAATTTCTTTCGAATTTCGATCATATCATCATCAGATTCAATAGTATGACTAGCATCTGTAAGTTCATCAAACTCATTATCTTCAGAAGAACTGAGTAATTCACTGGTCAAAAATCGCAGAATCTGCTCCACACAATCTATAAGAATATAAGCTAAATCCTTATAGCGGATAAGAGTTTTCTTATATAATCTAGGCTTTCTAGATAAAAGAAGTTGTAAATGCTTATGAATCTTATTAGCAGCTACTTCGGAAGATCTAATTTCAAGATATTTATCCTGCTTCAATGCCTAGTCACCTCCGATTTGTATATATATAATAAATACCGGTATCGAGACTACAAAACTAGAAGAATTTGAAAAAGTAATGCCGTACTATTTCAAATATAAGAGGAGTTTGTAATCTCGACACCGGCATCTGTCTTCATATGAATCTATAATATCACGTTATAACTCAAATTAAAATACCTTCGAATAAAAAATATGTTACATTTTAGTTACAACGAACTTTACATAATTACAGGTTGTGCTCCTTTAGGGAGATAATAAAAAGGCCCGACATCAACTAGTCCGGGAAACTTTTGTGCAATCTCAGATTTAAAATTAATATAATCATTCCTGGAGTCAAAAAAGAAATAATGATTAGCTGGCTCACATACTTCATAATACAAATTTTCTGGGTAATCTATAAATCCAGAGCCCCAGCCATATTTCTTAGCCACATAATCTTTCAAATCATCAATAGAGCCATTATTGATTTGATTGTATCGGCAATAACCAAAAGTCTTAGTCATTTGCACACCTCATTTTTATTTTAACTTAAGCATAATGTTTAGCATCATCAGAAACTAAAACGATAAGGAAGTTAACTCTACTTAAGGTTAGGTAGTTGTACATGATACAATTTCTGCATAAGCAAAAATCGCCTATATTTAAAATAATAAGAAGAAGATCTTGAAATTTCTATCTATCTTAAGAATTTCTCAAGAAAACCTGGAATTCTTAAATAATTTGAGAATTCTCGGTATAATAAAAGAGTAATTTTAATAAGGGAATAAATAGATCATTTTCTTTAAAGATTTATATTTATTATAAATATATATTTTTTAAAATCTAGAATGATTAATTAATTATTTATAATTTATTATTTATTCTTTTCTAGTTTATAAGTTTATAATTTATTATTCTGTTTTTATTATTTAGTGGATGAATTCTTAAATAATTTCGGAATTCCAGTTTATCCGAGATTAGAAAATGCCGCCAAATGTATAGATGATCGAAATTTACGAGATTTGTAAATGGGATTTTAAGTTTTTAGTCGAGTTTATCGAGTCTGATGAAGTATAAATTTACTCACGGCGGCGTTTTACATTTATAAAATTAATTTACTTTTTAAAATGTGATAAAATGTAATAAGATTGTAATATGATCTGAGGAATAAGTTACCTAAATGTAACATTAAAGCTATGTACAAAAATAATAAATGTGATAATATAAAATAGTACTTATAAACTGGATTTTACATCGAGGCACCGATAATATCTATAGAGCAATAGACTCAGGGTAAACAGAAATAGCAAAATAGGTTATAGAATTTATTGAGTTGTTGTTATTTGTTCACGGAGGACATTGTTCACGATAATGGATGTACCCTATTATTCTAGTATTCCAACAAAATTAGATAGAGCATCTATGACTGAAAAAGAATGGGTTAAAGCTCGTACACATGAGTTATATGATATGCTCCCGCTAACATCAGAAGAAGAAAGAAAAGCTCGAACAGATATTAGAGATGAGATCATACAACTTAATTATAAATATTTTGCCTATATAGCTAAGAATAAATATATTGCAGATCCCAATGTTACTTTTGAAGATAAGCTTCAGACCGCTTTACTAGTATTCTGTCGATTATGGTGGCAATATAAATTTACCCCGAAATTTAGAGCTGATTTGACATTTTCAGTATTCTTTAAACCGAGATTAGGTGAATGCATGGCTCGTGAACTTAATCCCATAAAATATTCTCTTAGAAGATCTGTCTGTATAAAAGCAGCTGAGCAAGTAGGTAAACATTGGGGTAAATTAACTCGAGAAGATATTAAAAATGTAAAACTCCTGCCAAACGAAATGCAAATTCTTGAAGCCGTATTTAATGGCCAATATAGTAAAGATATAGATCTCCCAGATAATAAAGCACTTACCCGAGATACTTCTGTAGGCAGAGTAGATACAATAGAAGAAATCTATACTGAAGATTATGATGATGTTGAAGATCTCATTGTTCATGAAATGATAGAAACTGAACAAAAATTAGATGATGGCTACCTCATGAAAATGTCTAATATGTATGGTGTCCCGTTTGATGATCTTGTAAAAGCTAGACCCATAGGAGAATATAAATTAAAGAAACAGCTAGAAGATGCTATATTTGTCAGTAATAGCTTCGAAGCAGCAAGTTATATCGGCGTAGATTCCGGCGTAGAAGGCGGAGATGAAGATTAAATTCTTAAATAATCTAAGAATTCATTTAAATTAGTCTTTGGAAAATTCAGATATTAGTTTGGAATTTTCTTCAATTAGTTCACCATTTTGATCTATGTAACATCTAA
>Ga0255340_1006158_pt1 | contig 10537 bp, 18 predicted proteins | sample wastewater_treat_7_FD_192417 | JGI IMG/M metagenome (GOLD analysis project Ga0255340, IMG submission 192417) | Wastewater microbial communities from Lulu Island WWTP, Vancouver, Canada - plant10 | ecosystem: Engineered > WWTP > Wastewater > Unclassified | place: Canada: Vancouver, British... | reverse complement strand
TTTTTTATTTCAAAAAAAATATTATAATGCTATAATATTTTTTCTTTGTAGTGCTAACGAAGATGTCTAAATAATACGTTGTCTTATAATATTAAGCCTGTGACATTTTACATAGCCAACATGGTGTTTTGGCTACGGTGTAAGGCTGTATTTCTATGTATGTTTTATAGCAGCAGTTTTTGAGTCTTATGCATTATGATTGATAAGCTGATACTTATGTGTCCCACATAGTTGAAATTTGCAGAAAACAATCTATATGGGACACATAAACACCAACTAAGGTGTTATTCTTTGAATATATAGTTGTGGAATATTTGAATCAACTCTGTACTCATTATATTTTGACTCGTCGAAGTCATCCATATCAGGATCCTCATCACACCAATCGTAAAACTCTTCTACTAATTCTTGAGGGATTAAATATTCGTGACAGGAATCATCTGATACTAATGCTACCGGTATAAATTCTTTCATGGTTTTGGATTAATTGATAAGCTGATTTATTCTTTCGTTAGCGACATTAAAATAATTCTCGTCTAGTTCAAATCATATATAATTACGATTAGTGTTTATACAAGCTATTGCTGTTGTTATATTTATATACTTTACTAATCCATTTATAAAATTGTTCTTGTGTTAATATTGATTTTGCTCTATTGCATATTTCACAACAACTCACAGTATTTTCTTTTGAGTATATTGAATTACTATCTATTCTATCTATTCAGCTTATTTTTATAGTTTCATTGCTTATTTTTCATTTCGTTTTAGTTTCACATCTTCTATCTTCTATAACTCTATTTGGTTCTTGTCAGCAATAATAACAATTTCAATAAGATAATTTTTTAAATTCTTTAAAAGTTAAAGTACATCAAATCTTTTTAAATCTACTATTTCTAAATTGATTATTTAAAATTTGCTCTTCTCTATTTTTATTTCATCTAAATTGAAATCATATATTATGTAGGTGTTCATTTTTTAAACATCAACAACTTAAACTTTTTCAAGAAGATAACTCATCAGAAAATACTACCTTTTCATTTCAACAATCACATTTACAATTCCATCTTATTCATTTTCTTTTATCACTTCTTTCAGCTTGTGATATAACTGTAAGTCTTCAATATTTTTCTCAAATTCTATTTTTAAATTTTGGCATATTATTATTTTAGATTATAAATATATTTATATATTACTCGTAAAATCCAATAAATCAAGTCATTTTTCAATTCTATTTTTTATAATTCTTTCTTTTCAAATTTTACAATAATCTAAATCTTTTTCTATTCATATCCATTTTCTATTTGTATTCTCACAGGCTACGGCGGTTGTAAAACTCCCTGCCGTAAAGTCTAATATTGTTTCTCATTCGTTCGTATATGTTTTTATGAGGTATTCTATAAGTGCTACTGGTTTTTGTGTTGGGTGTGTTGATTTTCTATCACGGTTAAATTTTTTAATGCTTCTAGGGTATCTTACCTCTGCATTATAATCTTTTGAATATTTAAACTTTTGACTTTCTTGTGTTTTTGATGTATTGCCTATATTTTGTTTTCCATTCTTTACTCCCATTGATTTTTCCATTTGTGGATTATAGGTTGGCTGGTTAGTATAAAATACTGAAATTATCTCGTGGACTTTAGCTATTTGGCTCTTCATAAATAATATATTTGTGGGTCTTTCTTTCTCCCATATTATGTCATATCTGAAGTCTCTTATGTTTGAACATCTTAGATAACTACTAAAAGGCTCACTTCAAAACAATACAATAGCTCAATTAGGTTTTATGATTCTTTTGAGTTGCTCTCGCATAGGCTCAAATGGAATAATTGTATCCCATTTACAAGCTGTAGTTCCGTTATCAGTAGGGAGGATCAGTTATAATACAATCTATACTATTGTCTGCGATGAGTTTCATTCACTCTATGCAGTCCATATTGTATATAGTATTTAAACTGACCTTCCCTACATTTTTATGTAGATTTGTCATAATAAAATATTATAAATAAAATAAATTACTTTGTGTTCAAGTTTCTTTTTTAAAACTATTCCACTCTTCTAAAGTCATTTCAGCTTTAGCTCTGTTTTCAAACCAAGTAGTAAAAGTTAAATTATCTAAATCAAAAGTTCATCATCTTGATATAGGTAAAATATGTTCCAAACTTGGCATTCTCCATTTACACTTTCAACTATCAATCCGCTGTATATAAAGTTTATTAAACAAATTATTATAAAAGAATTTATCTAAATATGCTATATACTTTTTATCATCATTAAATTCTTTCCTATGTCTTCATATAACATTATTTAAAAATATTAGCTTATCTATATCGTCATATTTTTTTATATCTTCTAGTGTTATTTGTCTTTTTAAATGTCATATCATATTTTTCCTTCTAAGTTCTTTACTTGCTTTCATTCATAATCTTGATTTTCTTCATTTTGATGCCTCTCATATTTTATTTTTATGTTCTTCTGTAAGAGTTCTTTTTTTTCTATTTTTTGAATTTAATTCAATTCAATTTTTTAAAAGTATTCTTTTTACTTTATGATGATTAGTTCATAACTTATCGGCTATTCATCTTAAAGTTTCCTTATCTTTTATATATAATTTTATAACTTCTTTTTCCATAATATTATTTTATTAAATAAGCCATTTACTAATTGATTATATTTATTTTTTCAATAAAATCAAGTTTGTTTATATGGTGGATCTGTTATAATACAATCAATAGATCAATCAGGGATTAGCCTCATTCATTCAATACAATCCATGTTATATATTTTATTTAGCTCTAGCATAAGAAGGTAAAAGTGATAATTAATTGATAAGCTGATACTTATGTGTTAACCACATACAATTAAAGGGTTGAAGCCCTACACATATTCTGGTTAACATATAAACACCAACTAAGGTGTTATACTTTATTTTGCTGTTACTGCTTTAACTGCCCGCATTTGAGCTGTTTGAGCTTCTGTGATTGCGATTGCAATATAGCGTTGTCTTTGTGAATGTGTTGATTGTTCTTGTTTAGCATTATCAAGCAGGTTGATGATTTCTGCATACTTTGATTTAAGCTTATTAACCAAATCATCATTGCTAGGGTTGAATGTAATTCACACAAGTAATTCTCAATAAGTTTGGATAGTTGGTGCAGTTGTGTTGTTTGGTTCCATGATTTAAGTATAATAAATTAAAGGTTGCCCTCTATCGAAGCGGTGAATATCCATCCACCACCGCAAGGTAAGTTGAGACCGAGATCTTGCGACCTCGAGAGAGAACAAACTTATAACTATATTATAGTCTGATATGATATAATTGCAAGTGATTTTTTATAGATTATGTAGATCTTATATATTTAAGCGGGTCTTTTGATGTGACACATTTCCATTTATGATAATCTGATGTTTTCATTTGCACCTGTCATATTCAAGCAAGTGTCATTACTCCATCACCAAACATCACATTAAAAAAATTACTGTTCGGTGAGTATATGATTTGGTATATATTCATTCTGTAGGTAGATCATCATCATTGGTGTCATAAATCAAACTCTATGTCTGAGTAATCCATTCATTGATAATGTCAATCAATACAAGTGTTTCACATCATAGCACCGTTTTTTATTCGTAAGTCTAATATTTCTTTTCGTTCCATTTTTTTATTAAAAATAAATTATTTAGTATCTCTGTAGTTCAAAAACACTCATTCTGATGCGTAATCTCATTCAAGATCGCATAAATATCTTGCATGTGCTTCGTCAATAATAACCATTCAATTTTCTTCTACATCTTTACATGATTGGCATTGACAATCTGAATCTCTGTATATCCTTTTTCAAATGCGGTCTAAGAACCGTTGGAGTCTATCAGACATCAGATTATTGTAAGTTATAAATAGTATACGAGCCTATATATCGTGAGGTGAGGATTTAAATTATTCGATAATCTGAAGTATTTCTTCTGCTGTAAGCTCAAAAAATTCAGGATTTAATTTATGTTCAATATCATTGTTATATACATCAACTTCAACTCAATCAATAGATAATGCTCTTGCTGGGTTATGACAGGTAATGTAAATATCATCCAAAACCACTTTTTGATCTAGCTTGGTACATAGATGAGAGATTAGTTTATAAAGATTTGAGCATCTTGTTTCTAACGGTGGGTATGAATCAAAAAAGTCGGTTAATAAATCTCAATCATTAAATCATCGTTTACTAGTTATTCAACTCATATGTATTATTAGTTTTTTCATGGTATATAAAGGTTAAACTATTTGATAGTCTGAATTAAATCATAAACATACTTAACACAATGCTCGCTTTGGTCTTGTATTGGTTTTCTTTTGTTGTTTCGTACTCACAGTATTTCTATACATTCAGGTAGAAAATTATTACTCTGTAGATAGTCAATAACATCTCATATAAGTACAGGATGTCAGATTATTTCATCAATTCATACATTTTCAACAACCTCAAATCACAAGTTTTTATATCAGAATATTTCATATCATTCATCATTTTTTCCAAAAAGTTCTGCTCATATTATATCGGTTTGTACAAATAGGTATTGTTCATCTCGAGATACAGAGGTAGTTGTTGATATTCTATTACATTGCATAATCTGACACCCAAAATTCAAAGTCTTATCTGCTATTGTTTCATAGATCTTATCTATCATGTTTTGTTTAATCATCTATAGTATTATCTTCTAAATATTTTATTCTTTCATCATCGCTATCAAGGAGACAGAGGTTAATTTTGTGATAGTCTGACATATTATATCATCATGAAAACTCTTTTTCTGTATGGAATCATTCAAGATCAACTCTTGCATTATAGCCCCAATTTCAATTTGTATATTTCCAATTTAACAAATTAAGAAATTTTGTGTCAAACAAAAGTGTGCTTAATGGGTATTTAGTCTCTGAGTCGAAATGGAATTCTATCTCAATGTCTGGCCGTAGTTCATCTTTATGCTCATTTAAAAGCTTTTGTAGTTTATTCATCTGTAATATTATTTAAAAAATAATCTATTTTCTCTTCTGCTGTCATTAGTCACATCATCATTAAATGATATAATTTGTCCGATGAATCATGATAAGTTTTATATCAATCTGCTTTAACCTTAATTGTAGATAGCTCTTGATGTCACTCTTTATATAGTTTTGGCTTTCGATTTACGTATTCAAAGATTCAACTATCTACACTAAATAAGCTATGATATGACATAATTGGTAATGTGCCTCATTCATTATATACTCAGTCAGTTAGTACAAATATTTTTTTTATTCAAGACCCTTTAAGTCGTCATTTCTCTATACACTTATTAAGTATAGATTGCAGTTGTTCGTATTTGTTCATTATTTGATAAGCTGATAAAATTTTCTATAACAATCCATACACACCATTCAATTGTTATTTGTAATAGATTTATTTGTATCATCTACTACTGGGACGTATATATGTAGTCAACAAAATATTTGATTACACTTTTTACATCTTTCTCTTTCTTTTTATTTCACTCGAACCGAGCATTGTTTGCAATATGTTTTCATATTATTTTTGGAATAATCGTTCTGCAAATCAACTTTGAAATTCAATCTTTCAACTATGTTCAATTTGGCATTGAAAGTATTTACTTTGCATATCAAAGTATCATCATTGCATTGATGTAAATCATATTATAAATCAGATGAATATTCATAATAATACTTTTAAAAAGTCTTCCATAAGTCTATAATATAATGATAAAGTTGTACCCATATTCATGGAGTACGGTCTATTTTAATTTCTGATAGGCTGATATTACTACGTACAGAACTAATTCTCTTCTCGTCCAATTCAACAAATATAACAACTGGGGCTTTTTTATTGAACGTGTACGTAAGAAGATTTGTCCCATAACATAGGAAAAATTCATTTGTTTGATAATATGAGTAAGTCACACCATCATATATCAGCCTATCTCATGGTTTATAATCTTCCCAAGTAAAATCTGTTATGTATTGTCTTTTCATTATCAAAGAATTATAATAGATAAAACAAATCATACAAAAGCTGATATTCTGATTATCTTAAATAATGTTTTATCATTCAGATCAAGGTTTCACTCAGCAACAAATCGAATCAGCATATATATTCATGCTCATACCATAGACGAGGTAAAAGCTATTATGAATACTTTTCATAGCGTGTTTAATGTATTCATTGGTCTAAATAAGAGGTAAAGCTTGAGTAATAAGGTCACGATATGCTTCTAAGAATCAGTCACGAGTTTCTCTATCTTTAAATGCAATTATTTTATGTGAGCCAGTAATTGTATCAGTATATATTTCATTTTTAAATGAGTATATACAGTATTTATATTCATCGTCTCTCCAATCAGCAACCCATCAATCGTTACATAGATTTCTCAAATAAATCAGCTTTGCCAATGCTATAGATGCTTCACATAGTTCTTTAGTTGGTCGGATTCAGGCTATATTTGATTTGGATGGACTAACTTTACCAGTGTCCATTATTTCTCAATCGTCAGAGGCTACATAATATCAGCTTATTGCTCCAATATCTCCCAACTTAGGAAAACTTGGTTTTTCTTCTAATTGTTTCTTTAGCTCTACCAAGTCATCATCTGATAAGTTGATTGTTATGTCTTTAATTGTTATTGTTTTCATCTTCTTTAAATATTAAATTGTAAATAAAGTCAATATCGCTTGGTGACCAATAATTTATTTGTAGTGGAAGAGATTGATAATCTATATATCATATAATATTTGAATATAGATATGTTCATAATGCATCATAACAGTCTTTAGATGATCCATATGTATCACTTCCTCTAACATATCATTCACTGGTTACACATGAAAAAATTTCGAATTTTCAATCTTCATACTCTACCTGTGCAATGTGACCAGCGTTAATGATGGAACATATCTTTTCGTAGTTATCCATTTTATATTATTTATTAAGTGAACTAATTTTACATACACCTCACATATCAGTTTTCTCTCATGGTAGTAGTCACAGGTCACCCTTAACGCATGCTCAATTTCTCATAATACAATTCTCTCTATATCTAATATTCATTTCGTCCATCACTTTATATTGTTTTTTCTTTCAATTACAATTCAAAATAACATCGCTTCAGAATGGTATTCATAGTAATGTACGCTGATCTGCTGTTAGTGCTAACGTTCTTATTCATTTCTTATTAAGCTCACATAGTTCGCCACCAGCTCAATGACATGGACTATCATCGTTCTGGCTTTTATCACCTAGTGTATATGATGAGAAATACAATGTATGTGTCCATCATCTCTGTGTTAACAACGCCATTCATCTTGAATTATAACTGCTATGTAGATAATTATAATTTAAATCACCACTCCAATATTCAATATGAACATGTGGTCATGTTGTAGTTCATGACATTTTTGTCATTCATATTTTTGTTCACTTTATGACTGTATCACCTTGTTTATAAGTTGTTGTAGTATGTCACAGCACTATCCACTTCTTTCAATATTGTAGCGTAACATAATTTCATAGATGCTTATCTACTCATATTTTTTTAATTGTATATTGTTCAGCATAGTTTGGTGCATATATATCAAACTCTCTTCTACTACAAGCAACATCTGTTGCAAAAACAGTTCATCTATCAACTCATATATGACTCTTTTCTGATTGACTAACATAACATGTTCAGTCTATTGGTAGATTAAAGTCTGATATAATACTTGGTACACTTGATGCCTTGCCCTTTTTTTGACGTAGCTGGTCTAATTTAAACCCACACTAGGTGCTGTAATATTTGCCTCAACTGGAAGAATTTTGTTTCATGAGTTCATGGACTCAATACATTTAGCATTATACATTGCATCAATTTCTTTCTTAGCAAGCTCATTATACTTGGCAGTGATGGCAGCTTCCACCTCAGGCAAATTTCATTTAAGACACATAACTTGTCACGTTGGTGTATTTGTACATCCAGCTAAAATAATTGCTGGTAGAATTAGTAGTAATAATTTTTTCATATTTTATGATTTTTTAAATAAATTAGATAGGATTGATAGAATCAGCATTACTGCAAACAACTGTGTCTTAGTAATAGAATATCAAAACTGTCACAAACACCAATTAATAATAGAATAAAAGATATATAGTCACAAAATAACCGCTGAACCACACAGAATAATGTATAATGTGTTTTTTAATAAGTTTCTCATTATTTGAACGTATTATAATAAATAAATTATGTTGATTCTTTAAGTAAATCAAGGCAGAAGTCACACATTTTGTTTCAATTACTTCTGTCATAAATTAAGCTCTCTGGAAATATTATATGACAATATGAACATTCAATTTGTCTTTCAGCATTTTCCCATGTCAATTCTCATAATTCACGTGCCTGTCTGATTGCATGTTGCTGTGAACTATTCAACATATTTAATAGCTTTGTTTGATTGTGATAGTCAAATTGTCCCAGCCAGAATGGTGTTACACATTGATTATTGCAACAATATTCATATTCATCTCAACATTGTTTAATTTTATCAGAAACATAATTTCATGGATGATCTTCTGTAGTTCGAAGCTCGATGCACTTAAGCATAATAATTCTAATGTCTTGTCTTGTCATGTATAATTAATCAAAATAAAATCCATGCTTTAAAATCATTTTCACTATAGTCTGACATCCACTCTGGAAGCGATTCCTTTCGTCATTCTTTAAGTTTTCAATTTTTTATATTCTCTATAGTTTTTTCACTCAGCATAATAACATATAAGTAATTAAAACAAGAGCCACCATACCACTATTAGAAATAGCTTTTGTCATCATAAGATGTTTCAGGTGTTTGCTCAACACAATAAAGAGTATATTTATTTTTGAACTTTTTTCAAGAGATTTTTTCAAAAATGTATTAAAAAAAGAGAAGTGTATATATAAGTAGCCAAAATAATATGCTAACGAAAAGATATCATTATAAATATATTCACAATTGGTTCAGCTGCTCTTTCAATTTTCCTCATACATGATTAGTATGCACAGCCTGATATACACTTCTAATATTAATTCAATATTTTTCAATGTCCTTAAATTTAGACATTCAGTTATTTGTTAACCAGTTCATAATTGCGAGTCTTACATTCATTTTTAGTTTAATAAAAAAATAATTATATTATTAGTATAATTATTTTTGAACTTTTTTCAATAGAATATTTCTATTAAAATGGAATATCATCTTCTACATTGTTTTCTGATGCCTCAATCTTTTCTCATGATCATTTTCTACTATCATAATATTCTTTTACAATATTAGAAGCTTCAATTGCTTTCTTAACATCATCATCTGAAATTTCTGATGAAAATTCATAAATAGGTTTAATGAATTCAATTTTTCAAAAAGTTGCTTTTTCTGATCATTTTTGAACTACATAGTTTGTTTGTACTTTAAACAAATCTTCTTTTGTAATATCAAACCAGTTTCAGATTCAAGAACCGAACAATCACAATCAAATCACATCTCATTCACAAAGAACAGTGAGAGCTCTTTGATATTTTCATCATGCATTCTCAACCTTATCTTTAATGTCAGCCCATTTTCACTCAGCAATAATTCAATCTTTATACTTATCACAGTTTGCTGTTCTCACCGTAATAATTTCATCAGACTTTTCTACTTCATTAGACCAGATTCATTTGTTAGATGCCTTAGAGAATCAAGTAACTGATGTTCAAATTCTAAGTACAACCATCTTTTTTCATTCAATATCGAATGTAACTCTTTGACCTAAGTCTTTGTCATAGTATTCAAATAATCATCATGACTCTACTCATCATTTCCAGTTAAGGAAGAATTTAATAGGAGACTTTGTAAATGAACTTTTCTTTCATGTAAACATTTTTTCGTTGTAATAATAAATCGTCTTAATAGGACATATATAATATACATATTTTATTTATTTTTTCAAGTTGTTTTTCATCGACATGATGATGAACTCTTCCATGCTATACTTCACTCATTCTTTAGTTTCATAATAAACACACGAATATGTTCATCTGGATTATATACATTTCATTTATATCATAAATATTTCTTTGAACTTGATGTTCGTGTTGATATATGCCAAGTTCAGTCTTTTCTTTTGAAATCCTGTGTTAGGAATTGTGCAATTCATCTAGCACTTGATTTTTTATTCTTAGCGTATGTTCTTAGTCAGCTTTCACAGTATCAAATACGTAGTGCTAACGATTCATCAACTCAATATTGTTTAGCATATTTTTTTACTAACTGCTCGTTTGTTAATACAATTGGCTTTGGTAATTCTATTTTCGGATAATCTATTGGTTGAAAATACAATCATGTTAATAGAATAATTGGTGTAAACATATTATGTTTTATGTCGGCTTCTTTATTTAGACACTCGGCCTATAAAAAGTTAGTGTTGTTTGGGGAACACAAAATTTACACAATTCTTGCTACATTAATATGTCAACATATTATTAGTATTTAGTGCATCATACG
>Ga0255340_1006154_pt1 | contig 10546 bp, 9 predicted proteins | sample wastewater_treat_7_FD_192417 | JGI IMG/M metagenome (GOLD analysis project Ga0255340, IMG submission 192417) | Wastewater microbial communities from Lulu Island WWTP, Vancouver, Canada - plant10 | ecosystem: Engineered > WWTP > Wastewater > Unclassified | place: Canada: Vancouver, British... | reverse complement strand
TGGGGTTTTTTAGTTCTACTAATTCTTGTGCCGGTCTTGGCTATCTGGTATTGGAAAAGAGGCCACAAAAATGCCGGCGCTCTGCGTTATTCGTCAATTAAAAACATTTTACAGGTTAAAAATCGCCACGCCTTTTATAAAGTGCATGGTCCGTTTGTTGCCAAACTGATCGGAATTGCTCTCCTAATAATGGCGTTGGCTCGGCCTCAAAGTGGCAATACCAGGCGGGAATTTACCACGGAGGGAATTGATATAATGTTGGTATTGGATATATCCAGCTCGATGAAGGCTATTGATTTCCGCCCCAATCGGTTGGAAGCCGCTAAATCGGTTGCCCAAAAGTTTATCGAAGGACGTCAAAGTGACCGAATCGGTTTAATCGTTTTTGCGGCGGAGAGTTTTTTGCAATGCCCACTGACCATTGATTATGGGGTCTTGAAAGACTTGCTGAATCAGGTTGATATTGTCGAAGAAAAATACGATGGGACGGCGATCGGGATGGCAATTGCCAATGCTACCAATCGTCTGCGTGAAAGTCAAGCTAAAAGCAAAATAATGATCCTCTTGTCCGATGGCTGTAATAATGCCGGTGAAATTGACCCGCGCACCGCCGCTAATCTGGCAAACGCCTTCGAGATCAAAATCTATACGATTGGAGCCGGAAAATTAGGGCAAGCGCCTTATCCGATTGAATTGCCCAATGGTCAAATTCAATATCGTTTGGTAAATGCTGAAATTGACGAAGTTCTTTTGCAGGATATTGCTAATCAAACTGGCGGTAAGTATTTCCGGGCAACTGATGAAAAAAGTCTGGCGATGATTTACGAGGAAATCAGCGGAATGGAAAAAACCGAAGTCAAGGTTCACGAATTCGTCAATTATAACGAACTTTATCCTTACTTTTTAGTGCCGGGCTTTTTATTGGTTGCGTTAAGCGGGTTGATCGGATTAACCATCTGGCGGAGGACACCCTGATGGTCAAGTTTTATCATTCGGAATTTCTCTGGTTCTGGAGCCTAATAATTCTGGCGATACTGGCGCTTATTTATAACCGAATTCAGCATCGTAAGAGTCTCCAACAGTATGCCGGAATCGAACTTTCTCAGAAATTGTTAGAAGGTTATCGCCCGGGATTAAGGCGTCTAAAAAATAATCTTTGGCTCGTCGGACTGGTTTTCTTGGGAATTGCGTTGCTGGGACCGGCGGTCGGTCAGAAACTGACTGAGGTCAAACGACGCGGACAGGACATTATTATTGCGCTCGATACTTCCATCAGTATGAAGGCTGAAGATGTCAAACCCAACCGTCTGGAACGCGCCAAATTTGAGCTCAATCGCTTTATTGATGGTTTGATGGGCGATCGAATCGGTATAGTTGCCTTTGCCGGCACCAGTTACCTGCAGTGTCCTCTGACTCTGGATTATAGTGCGGCTAAGTTATTTCTCGATGCGTGTGATACTGGCATAATTGGTACTCAGGGAACCGCCATCGCTGATGCAATTAGTACTAGTTTAAAAGCCTTTAAATCGGGCGAAAAAAAGCACAAAGTCATTATCCTTATTTCGGATGGAGAAGATCATGAGGGAGACATTAATCAAATCGCCAAGCAGGCGGCTGAGGAAGGTGTAGTTATTTATGCCGTTGGAATCGGTTCGCTCACCGGGGCACCGATACCTCTGCGCAATATCACGACTGGTGAAGTAGAATTCAAGAAAGACCGTGCCGGACATATCGTAATGACTGCCCTAGAAGAGGAAACCATGCAAAAAATTGCGGCGTTGACGGGTGGAAAATATTATAACCTGAGTGCCAATAAAGACGCCTTTCAGAAAATTGCCCACGAAATATCTGGTATGGATAAGAAAAATCTGCAATCGCACGAATATACCGATTATCAGCAACGCTATCAGATATTTTTATTAATTGGTCTTGTGCTTTTGACTACTGAAATTTTAATTCCGGAAAAGAGAAATTCAACCTCACGTGAGACCAATACTTGAGCCAAATATGAGGATAAGTAATCATATTTTAAATCAGATAATTCGACTGGGTATTTTTGCTTTGGCAATAATTTTCTTTAAGCCGACGGGAATACTGGCGGCTGATTCCGCTTTGCGTCAATATGAAAAAGGCAATTATCAGGAAGCAATCCGCGCTTATGACCGTATTCTGAAAGACCACGACGATTGGGAAGAAGCCCATTTTGGCAAAGGCGCCGCCCTTTATAAAAGCCAGCGTATCGAAGAAGCTAGGCGTGAATTTGAAAAGGCTATTTCCGTCAAAGATCCAATGCGAAAATCGGCAGTCTATTATAATCTCGGAAATACCTTATTCCAGAGTGGCCGTATTGAAGAAAGTCTGGCTTTTTATAAAAAAGCCCTCGAATACAATCCCCGCGATTTCGACGCTAAATATAATTATGAATTGGCTCGTCAAATATTGCAACAACAGAAAAATCAAGATAAAAATCAGTCGGAGCAAAAGCCGGATCAACAAAATCAGCCAGAAGAACAACCTCAACCGGATCAACAATCTCAGCCGCAAAATAAAGAGCAACAAGAGCAACAGGCTCAACAACAACCATCTCAGCAAAATCGGCAAGAGAAAGAAAAAAGTCAAAAGGAAGCCGCGCAAATTCTGGATGCCTTGAAGAATGATGAGAAAAAACTAATGCAGGAAAAAATGCGAATGAAGGCTTCTGGTCTGGCTAAGGAAAAAGATTGGTAATTCCTGGATGAATAGATTAAAAACCTTCAGCTTACTGTTTTTCTTGCAGTTAATTTGTCTGCACGCCCTAGGTCAAGACTTGCGCATATCCGCCTCGGTCAACCGGAACAATATTACCGACAAAGATATGCTAATTTTCTCGGTTACGTTGGAAGGAATTAGTGATTTTCCGGAAGTTCCACCCCCTGAAAGTCCAGACTTTGTCCTGATTTCTGGACCATCGCAGTCCAGCAGTATTCAGATAGTCAATGGTAAGATGAGTGCCTCGAAAACCATCAGCTGGCAAATTGCACCTACTCGTGCTGGCAAATTGACAATTAATCCTATTTCGATCAAATATCGCGGCAAAATCTATTCAACTGAACCGGTCATTGTTAACGTCACTGCTTCCGCGCCTACCCAACCCCGTTCCGCGCCACCTTCGGGAACTCCCGATAAACAAGTGACTCCGAGTAGCGGCGAGGAAGTTTTCCTAAAAGCCGTTGTCCCTAAAACTACGATATATATGGGTGAAGAATTAATAGTTTCATTTGATCTGTACTTTAAGAATGTGCGCACCTTCGGCCGTAAGAAACTACCCGATGCTCAGGGATTCTGGAAGGAAGAACTGGACGCGCCTACTCAACCGGCTATAACCAATGAAACCGTCAATGGTGTTGCCTACCGTAAGGCGACAATTCAGCAAATAGCCCTTTTCGCAACTACTACCGGGGAATTGACCATTGATCCAATGGTAGTTGATTGTGAAGTAATCCAGCCTAGTCAACGGCGTTCGATTTTCGACGACTTTTTTGGCGGTTCATTTTTCGATGATCCAATGTTTTCGAAAACAAAGATTGTAACAGTTCAATCGGAGCCGATTAAAATTCGAGTCAAACCACTTCCCGAAAGCGGCCAGCCTGCTTCGTTCAATGGAGCAGTTGGGCAATTCAAAATCGAAAGCAAAATTGATACTCTTCAGATAAAGCAGGATCAAGCTCTGACACTTCGATATAAAATTAGCGGTAGTGGTAATATTAATTCTATTAAATTACCACCGCCCAGTCTACCCAATTCCGTCGAGGTTTTTGAACCTAAAATCGAAAAGAAAATAGACAAGTCGAGCGGAAGTATTAAGGGCTCGGTGACTTATGAATATGTGCTAATTCCCCGTCGGCCTGGATTACTAACTGTTCCAGCGATTTGGTTTTCTTATTTTGATCCGCAAACCGAAACCTACCGAACTATCTCAACCAGTAGTTTCAAAGTCAAAGTCGTTGGAAGCGAAGATATGCTTTCCGAGCGAAGCGTTGGGCTTAACAAGACCGAAGTTTCACTCCTCGGGCAGGATATTCGTTTCATTATGCGGGAGAACCCAAGCTGGCATAAGTCCGGGCAGACTGTTTTCAGCGAATTCTGGTTTTGGCTGATCAATGGCTTTTCGGTGCTGGTTATAATTGGTGCAATCACTCTGCGCTGGTGGACTGAAAAGATGGAAAGTAATCTGACTTTTGCGCGACGCCGGCAAGCCTGGTCGAAATGGCAAAACCGTCTGCGGATTTTGCAAAAAATGGCGGATAATGTCGTCGGTGAAGATTTTTACGCTCAATTGTCTCAGGCGGTGAACGGTTATATCGCCGATCGGCTCGGTTTACCGCTGGCTGGTTTAGGCCCCAAGGAAATTGAACAAGAATTGAGACGTTACGCCATTGATTCTGAACTGATAACAAAGACCGTAAAATTGCTCGAGAAGCTGGACGAAATTCGCTTTCTACCGGGGATGATAATCGCCGATGATCCAAAAGAAATGCTATCTTCCAGTCGTGAAATTGTATCGGCTTTGAGTAAAGTGATTTAAAATGAAATACTTGCGCCTATTGATTCTGATTTTAAGTTTAACCGTCGGGCTAATAGCTGAAAACCCAGCCGAACTCGATTCATTGTTTGAACAAGGTAATCGAGCTTACCAGGAGGAAAACTATCCGGAAGCCATTCGCTTGTATGAGAGCATCATTGCGCGCGGCTATGAAAGCGGTCCACTATATTTTAACCTGGCAAATGCTTATTACCGCGTCAATAATATCGGGTATGCGATTCTGAATTATGAGCGCGCCGCCCGACTTATGCCCAATGATCCGAACGTGGCTTTTAACCTGCAATTGGCTAATTTGAGTGTCAAAGACCGAGTCGAGGCGCCACCGCCATTTTTCCTTTTCCGTTGGTATCAAAATTTTTTGAATCTATTCAGTACGCGTGGTTGGGCGGTGATATTCTCGATTTTACTCTTAATTGCAGCTAGTAGTTTTGCCGTTTGGTTGAATCTGGATTTAAGACGTCTGCGCCGCGGAATAAAGTCACTTTTTATTGTTTCAGGTGCGCTCAGTATTATAGTGGCTTTGATCCTGTTCCAAAAATATCGAATCGAGACTGCCAGCGATTTTGGGATCGTTCTAAGTGGAACGGTCAGCAGTCTATCCGCCCCTCAAGCCGGTAGCACTGAGTTATTTATCATTCACGAAGGAACCAAGTTTAAAATTCTTGATTCCGATGGAAATTGGCTAAAAATCGAGCTAGTTGATGGGAAACAAGGCTGGGTACTGAGCGCTGATGTGGCTAAAATCTAAACGCCTAAGACTGTTTATCTCTTTTAAAATTGCCCATAATCTCCGTATATTTTGGCTGTGTTAATTTTACGAATATGAAAAATAAAGCCATAGTAGTTTTAATTTTATTATCATTTGCTTGTTTGCTAGCTCAGGAAAATATAGCACCTCAGGATGAGAGTTTTGATCCCGCCGTTTTGAAGGAGCCGCCTCTACCAATGCTGGACAACACGCTGATATATGAAGTTGTTACTGATCTTAAACCGTTGACCAAACCGCCAGTTAATAATGCGGCTGATTCTATCGTTTATATCGAAAAAATGGGCTGGAAAGTTCAGGTGTTTTCCACTAGTGATTATTTCCTGGCTGATTCAATTTACCATGAAATTCGAAGCCAATTTGGTGATTCGACAGTTGAAAAAGTGTTCAATTTGCCTTATTATAAAATCCGAATAGGAAACTGTGCAACGCGGGAAGAAGCCGAACGCCTGTTAGTCCGGGCTCAAGAATTGGGCTATCGGGACGCCTGGGTAATCCGCACTCAGGTTAAGCTGGCTGTTAAAGAAGGCTTATTTTAACAAAATATTAAAAATGATGAGGTTTTAAATATGTCAGGCCATTCAAAATGGAGCACAATTAAGCGAAAAAAGGGGGCTCTCGATGCCAAGCGCGGCAAGGTTTTTACTAAAATTATTAAGGAAATTCAAGTCGCCGCTAAAATGGGCGGCGGCGATGAAAATGCTAATCCGCGCCTCCGCACAGCGGTCTTAGCGGCTAAAGCGGCTAATATGCCTTTAGCTAATGTCGAACGAGCCATCAAAAAAGGCACCGGTGAAATTGAAAGCGTCAATTACGAAGAAATCACTTATGAAGCCTACGGACCCGGCGGCGTGGCAATTCTAATGGAAGCCTTAACCGATAATAAAAATCGCACCGTTTCTGAACTGCGCCACATTTTAACCCGCCACGGCGGGAATTTAGCTACCACCGGCAGTGTCGCCTATAATTTTGAAAAGAAAGGTATCATTACCGTGAATAAAGATACTTGCACGGAAGACGATCTTCTGGTGATTGCTCTGGAGGCTGGCGCCGACGATATTAGCACTGAAGACGACGTTTATGAAGTCAGCGTTGATCCCGGTCATTTTGAAAAGGTAAAAAAAGCGCTGGAATCGGCTAAGATTGCCATTGCCAGCGCCGCCGTAACCATGATTCCTAAAACTACTATCAAAGTAGATGAAAAAAACGCTCCGAAAATCATAAGTCTAATGGATGCTCTCGAGGATCATGACGATATTCAAAATGTTTACGCCAACTTCGATATTGATGATAAATTACTGGCTGAATTGCAACAGAGTGCCGGATAATGTCTGAAGAACTTAGAGTAATCGGCGTTGACCATGGTATCAATCGCACCGGGTACGCTATCGTTAGTAAAAACGGCTCTAAGCTCTCTTGTCTTACCCATGGCTCAATCGTGACTACTCCTCGTGAAGCCTTTAATCTGCGTTTAAAACACATTTATACGGAATTGCTCCAGATTATTGAAGCTTGGAAACCGTCTATCATGGTAGTGGAGGAAGCTATCTATGCCCAGAACATCAAAACTGCACTTCTGATGGGACATGCACGGGGAGCAGTATTACTGGCAGGCGCCAATGCCGGCTTGACGATTGCCGAATATCCACCCACCAAAATAAAATCGGCTGTAGTTGGTAACGGTTTAGCATCTAAAGAACAGGTGCAATATATGGTTAGTCGGATTTTAGGCCTCTCGCAAGAACCGGAATCCTTCGATGCCGCTGATGCTATGGCGGCAGCAATCTGTCACCTTAACCGTCCAAACATTAGGGATTAAAGTATGTTTGCTTATATTAGTGGAAAATTATTCCAGAAAGAGCCTACTTCGGTCATAATTGATGTCAACGGTATTGGTTATCAGATTAATATTCCTTTATCAACGTATTCCGCTCTACCAGCTACCGGTCAAAATGCCAAGTTACTCACTTACTATCATGTTCGCGAAGATATCCAGGCTTTGTATGGCTTTGCTACTCCCGAGGAAAAAGAGCTGTTTTTACTGCTAATCAGCGTATCCGGCATCGGACCAAAGATGGCAATGACGATTCTCTCTGGCACTAGTCCCGAACAATTTCGGCGTCGGATATTAGACGGTGATGTCGAATCTCTAACCTTAATTCCAGGTATTGGATTAAAAACGGCGCGACGAATTATCGTTGAATTGGGAGAGAAAATTGGACAGACATCTGAGGTTGTTTCCGGTGAACTTGCGACTGTTACTTTGGGAGCGACTGGCGAGGAAGCATTACGCGCCCTGATTTCGCTCGGTTACCGGCGGGCAGAAGCTCTGAATGCTCTACGCAAAGCTGTCAAGGAACTCGGTGACTCTGCGCCCGTTGAAAAATATATCAAAGCGGCTCTTAATCAAATGTAAGGCGGAAATATGGAAAGCGCTAACAATCAGGTAAAAAAGACCCCATTTTATGACCAGCACTTGGCTTGTAACGCCAAACTTGTGCCTTTTGCCGGTTACTGGATGCCGATTCAATATCGCGGTATTATGGAAGAACACCGCCGCGTCCGAACAACAGTCGGAGTTTTCGATGTTTCCCATATGGGTGAATTCATCGTCAGGGGTTCCTCCGCTGAGGACTTTTTGAATTACATTACGATAAATGATGTGTCCAAATTAGCAATCGGTCAAGTGCAATATTCTGCAATGTGCTATCCCGACGGTGGAATCGTTGATGATTTACTTGTTTATCGTTTTGCTGATCATTTTATGCTGGTCGTCAATGCCGCCAATCTGGAGAAAGATTTTAACTGGATCAAGCAACATCTTCCTGCGGGAGTGGAATTGACTGATATTTCCGATGAAACCGGACTTCTGGCTGTTCAAGGTCCGTTAGCCCTTGAGACCTTACAACCATTAACGCCAATCAATTTAAATGAAATTGAATTTTATCATTTTCGGGAAGGTGAGATAGCAAACGTTCCGGCTATCCTGTCGCGGACTGGTTATACCGGCGAAAAAGGGCTGGAAATTTATCATAAACCGGCTGACAGTGCCAGACTTTGGGAGGCTATTTTTCAAGCCGGGGCAAAATACGATATCCAACCAATTGGATTAGGTGCCCGTGATACTCTCCGCCTCGAAATGAAATATGCACTCTATGGCAACGATATTGATCAGACGACTAATCCGCTGGAAGCCGGACTGGGCTGGATTACTAAACTTGACAAACCAGATTTCATCGGAAAAGCAGCGCTACTCAAAATAAAAGCGGAAGGCTTAAAACGTAAAAGTGTCGGCTTTGAAATGCTCGAGCCAGGTATTCCGCGCCATGGCTATAAGGTTTTTAAAAATGGCCAGGAAATCGGTCTAGTAACCAGTGGAACCCAGTCGCCGACTTTAAACAAAGGAATCGGAATTGCCTATGTCGCTTCCGAATATAGTGCTGTCGGAACGCCGATTGAAATCGAAATTCGCGGCAAATTACTAAAAGCTGTAATCGTAAAAACCCCATTCATCCCAGCGAGAACGCAGTGAATAACCGACAGCAGGAAATACTCGGCATTTTACTTATTGCACTCGGTATTTTAATTATGCTGAGCTTGATTTCCTACAATCCGATTGAAGAACCGACTATCTCGAAAAATGTCGCTATCCAAAACTGGATGGGAATTGTGGGAGTATATATTTCCCATTATTTGATTAAATACACCCTCGGAGTTGCGGTTTTCATTTTTCCGGTATTGATGTTGGTCTGGGGCTGGTGGTTATTTGCCGATAAGGAACGCAAGATATTAATCCGGTTCAGTTTATATTCTATTTTTATGGCTCTATTAGTATCGGTAGCTCTGGGACTACCGGCTGTTAGAGAAAATGTGGACAGCAACTTTGGTTTCCGCTATAGTGGCTTGGTTGGCGGAGTCTTTGCCAAGGTAATGTGTGATTGGCTGGGGTTTACCGGCACGGTGATTGTACTCTTAGTGCTGGCTTTGGTGACGATCCGCGGCTATTTTACTTGGAGTTTTTATAGCCCGATCGCTAAATGGCGTTCGCATCGTCACCCAAAAAAGGAAAGAACATCCGGCGAAATACCTCAACCTCGTATTCCTGATCGACAGTTTTCTGTATCGCAACCGGAAAAAGATGCCGCAGTTGTTCAATCTGAAACCGAAGCTACTCGACAAGTAAAAATTAAAAAGTCGGTTGAACCACAACCGCCAATAATCGAACCAAAAGTCGAACCAGTAACTAAATCTGAGACCTCAGGCGGAGTATATCAACTGCCGCCTATTGATTTACTCGAATTACCACCAGAGTCAAGAGATTCGGTGACTAAGGAAGAGATGGCTGAAAATGCCCAGTTGCTGGAAAATGCACTGGAAACCTTTGGCGTAAAAGGTAAGGTGGTCAACGTTTCGCCAGGTCCGATTATTACCCGATATGAAATTGAACCTGCCGTCGGCGTGCGGGTTAGTAAAATCGCCGCCTTAGCCGATGATCTGGCGCGGATTCTTTCCGCTAAACGCATCCGGATCGTAGCTCCGATTCCGGGTAAATCGGTGGTCGGCGTCGAGATTCCCAACCGTAATCCGGAAATTGTCTATCTGCGCAGTATAATCGGCTCACGGCAATTCGCCAGTGCTAAGTCGAAACTGACCATCGCTCTCGGAAAAACCACCTCTGGTGAAATTTATACTCTCGATTTGGCGCGTATGCCTCATCTGCTAATTGCCGGTGCAACTGGCTCCGGTAAAAGTGTCTGCATTAACACTATTATCGCCAGCCTTCTTTATTTAGCTCGACCGGATGAAGTCAAATTTATGCTGATTGATCCTAAAAAATTGGAATTGTCCATTTTCAAAGCCCTGGAAGGTTATCATTTAATAACTTGTGAGGATCTGGATGAAGACGTTATTACTCGGGCGGATAATGCGATTGTAGCCTTGCGTTCCGTCGAACTTGAAATGGAACGGCGCTATGAAATTCTGGCGAGTGCTACCGTACGCAATATTGATGAATATAATAACCGGGTGGTCAGTGGTGAACTGGATAAAGAATTCCTGCCGTATATTATCATTGTAATTGATGAACTTGCCGATTTGATGCTCACCTCAGCCAAAGAAGTCGAAGAACCGATTACGCGCTTAGCTCAGATGGCACGGGCGGTGGGTATTCATTTGATTATTGCCACCCAGCGCCCGTC
>Ga0255340_1006151_pt1 | contig 10547 bp, 7 predicted proteins | sample wastewater_treat_7_FD_192417 | JGI IMG/M metagenome (GOLD analysis project Ga0255340, IMG submission 192417) | Wastewater microbial communities from Lulu Island WWTP, Vancouver, Canada - plant10 | ecosystem: Engineered > WWTP > Wastewater > Unclassified | place: Canada: Vancouver, British... | reverse complement strand
TTGCCTATCCTCTTTTTGAGGCAGTACGACTTTCATTTATAAAAGAAGGACGTTTTTCATTCGAAATATGGAAAAATATTCTGACTTCAAAACAGTATCTTTCGGCACTGTGGGGAAGCATACTGCTAGGAATATGTACCGCAACAGCTTCCACAGCCATAGGCTTTCTTTTTGCATTTGTTCTTACCAGGACAAATATAAAGGGCAAAAAGTTTTTCAGTGCTATGGCGACAATGCCCGTAATATCGCCGCCATTCTCGCTAACACTTTCAATAATACTGTTGTTTGGAAACAACGGTCTTATCACCAAACAGCTTTTGGGATTGCAAAACTTCAACATATACGGTCTGGGCGGACTTACTCTTGTACAGACCATGGGAATGTTTCCTATAGCCTATCTTACAATGGCAGGAGTAATGCAAGCCATCGACTCCACACTTGAAGACGCTGCTATGGATCTTAAAGCAAACAGATGGACTACCTTTAAAACCATAACTCTCCCGCTTGCAACTCCTGGACTTTTGAGCTCATGGCTTCTCGTTTTCACAAATTCCTTGGCTGATTTCGCAAACCCCTTGATACTTTCCGGAAATTATAGAGTTCTTTCGGTCGAGGCATACATAGAAGTTACCGGCATGAACAGACTTGGAAACGGAGCCGCGTTATCACTTCTGCTTCTTCTGCCGACGCTGACTGCGTTTTTTGTTCAGCGTTACTGGGTATCCAGAAAATCTTATGTTACAGTAACCGGAAAACCATCCGGAAGAATGCGTGAACTGACCACAAAACCTGTAAAAGTAACCTTAGTAAGTATAATGAGCTTTATTGCAGCTTTTCTTATAGGCTTGTACGGAACGATAGTGGCCGGATGCTTTGTAAAAAATTGGGGCATAGACTATACCTTTACCCTAAATAATTTTAAGGAAGCACTTGAACGTGGAAAGGATGCTTTAATAGATACTGTAACCCTTTCTGCAGTAGCTACTCCCATAGCCGGTATACTGGCCATGATTGTAGCTGTTATTGTTGTAAGAAAAACATTCATCGGAAAGAAGGCTCTTGAAGTTCTTATAATGACTCCATTCGCTCTGCCGGGAACACTTGTGGGAATAAGCTATATACTGGCTTTTAATAAACCTCCTATAATTCTTGTCGGAACAGCCGCTATTATTATAATCAACTACGTAATACGTGAGCTTCCTGTTGGAGTCGAAGGTGGAATAGCCACATTGAAACAGATAGACCCGTCAATTGAGGAAGCTGCACAAAATCTTGGTGCAGATACCCCGACCATATTCAGAACTATCGTGCTGCCACTTATAAGACCGGCTTTTATTTCAAGCCTCTCTTATACTTTTGTAAGGTCTATGACAGCTGTAAGTGCTATAATATTTCTTATTTCGGCCAGATGGTACCATCTTACCGTACTTATCTACAACTTCTCAGAAAATCTGCGTTTCGGGCTGGCAAGCGTTCTTGCAACAACACTTATAGTGATCGTATTTGTTGCTTTCGGATTAATGCGGCTCCTTGTAAGAAAAAATGAGAACCTTGAAAAAAACATAAGCGCTTGAGTGAGGTGCAGCTATGAATAAAAAATCTATTCCTGTTAAGTTGGACAAAGTTTGGAAAGTTTTTAAAGATCCGCAGGCAAAAAAAGATGTTGTCGCAGTTGAAAATGCAGACTTTACAATACAACCCGGTGAACTTGTAACTCTTCTGGGGCCTTCCGGCTGTGGAAAAACTACTACCCTTAGAATGATTGCAGGCTTTGAACTGCCTACCCAGGGAAAAATCCTGATCGGAGATTCCGATGTAACATATCTTGCTCCCAACCAAAGGGATACAGCTATGGTTTTTCAGAGTTACGGACTGTTTCCACATATGAATGTCTTTGAAAATGTCGCCTACGGTCTAAAAATACGTAAAGTTCCAAAAGATGAGATTAAAAAGAAAGTAACCGAGTTCCTAGGCCTTGTCGGTCTGGAGAATCTTGCGCAACGCTCACCATCAAGACTTTCTGGAGGACAGCAGCAGAGAGTTGCACTTGCACGGTCGCTTATAGTTGAACCTTCGGTACTTTTACTGGACGAGCCTCTTTCAAATCTCGATGCTTTACTTCGTGAACAGATGAGAGTAGAGATACGGAGACTTCAAAAATCTCTGGGAATAACCGCAGTCTATGTCACACATGACAGAGTCGAAGCTATGAGTCTTTCTGACAAGATCATTGTTATGAACAGCGGAAAGATTGTTCAGATAGGACCTCCTCATGAAATTTATAGGAATCCTGTATCAAAGTTCGTTGCGGGATTTATAGGAAAAGTGGCGTTTTTTCAGGCTCAGGTAATGGAGGTTTCAGATAAATGCACTGTAAAGATAAATGACGGAGTTTACACAATTTCCAGTTTTGACAGCAGTTTAAAGCCGGGAGACAGGTCAGTTATAATGTGCCGTCCGGAAGCACTGACCCTTTCAGAGCCTAAAAAAGGACTCATCGACGGAACTGTTGTCACTAACGTATATCTTGGAAACAGTGTAGAATCTTTCGTTAACACCGATATAGGAGAAGTACTTGTCCAGATTGATAATCCGGCAGAGAAAAGGATTTTCAAAGAAGGAGAAAGAGTTTCGGTTACATTCCTGCCTAATCTTACAAAAGTACTTAAAGATTCATAACCCAAAAATTTAATCCTCCCGTACAAATACGGGAGGATTTTTTAATTTATAGCTACACTAAAATATTTACAAGACCCAATCCCCATCTTTTGGCATCTTTATTGTTTTTACAGGTATCGTATATTGAACAGCTCATACAGCTGGTCTCAGTAAATGCATTCATAAGCTGCCACTTTGATAGTCTGTCTTCTTCAATACCTTCCTTTAAAGTTCCTACTGATTCCTGAGGCTTTCCTATCTGTAAAGCGCACTTATAAATATTACCGCATGAATCGACAATATAATGACCATCATACACAACGGCACAAGCAAGAGAAGGATTATAAACAGAGTAAGCATACTTCATTCCCATGGCAACAACTTTTTTCAGAGCATGTATGATACTGTCAAAATACTCACGTGCTCTTGAAAGCTCAGCACCATTGCGTGAAGATAGATAAATCTGAACTTTATCACCATATCCTGACTTTATAAGATCTTCAAAAAGACTTTTTACCTCGGCCCTTTCTATATTTTCATAATCTACCCTAAGTATGGTTTCCATTTTTCCACATACATTTTTTATATTTGAATAAAACTTTTCATAGCCAAAACTACTGTACTCATCATTTCCCAAGAGCATACAGTCAACTACTATCTGAACTCTTTTTACACCTATCTCCTGCAACCGCAATACATTGGCTTGGTCAAGGAGCACTCCGTTGGTTATTACTGTTGAAGAATAAAATATATTTTGTTCTATCTCATTCTTTAATGCCGAGGTTATTTCCTCCATTTTATCTATAGCAAGGAGAGGCTCACCTCCGAACCAGACTATATTAATGCCGTTATACTTATGTACATTATCTTTAAGAAACTCAACCGTATCCGACACCAGATCCGCACTGTCCGAACAGGATGGGTTTGATTTCATGAAACAGTACCTGCAGTTCAGATTGCATTTGTTTGTAGGAACCAGATACAAATTCAAAATATCCTTATTGTTATGGTTTTTCTGCATTAGCTTCTGAAGCTCATCCTCATCCTTTGAAATCAATACTCCTTTTTCAACAAGGAACTTTCCTAAGCCCTCACCAATACTGACTTTGGACTTTAAGTCAAGCCGCAGCTTTTGGCTGTCCTGATCGGAAAGCACAGTAACAACTTTATTAAATGTATTAAAAACAACTGAATATTCCTGAGAGTCCTCAAAAATATTGAACCTGGAAAATACCATAAAGATCAGCCTCCGAAAGATGCCGGATGATATAGTATAATTATTATAGCAATAAATTTATTTTGAACAAATTAACACTTTGTTTTTTGTTTTATATCTAAAAATGCCTATTTTATAGAACTTACATGGTATGTCTTTTTATAAAATATTGTTAACTATGAACATATTCTTGTTAAACCCTTTATTTAATATCTTTTTAAGAATAGCATTTTATATTAATAGCTTTTTTTCGATTATTACTTTAATGTTGATTGTTTATTAAGTACACCCTTTAAAAATCGTTTTTTGATTAATTAACGGAGGATACGACCCATGACGCACAAAAGAATTAACTATCTTTCTGAACTTAACGGCAGTTTATCGTATGGTCTATTTTCAAAACCTTTTATTCTTTATCACATCAAAATTTCATCCTCCCCGGAATGGTCGCTTTATATGAAAGCTATGCTCAACCTTTACAAAACAAGGTACGATGCCGCAATGGAATATATCGAAAAGCTGCTGGAAATTACCGACGGATCGAAGTACCTATACTATCTGACACTTGAGCTTAAATTTCAGACAGTATCAATGATGAGCAATTTCAGCGATAAAGAAACTGCAAGAAGTATCTATGAATTACTTCGGAAAAACCTTAACAAACTCAATGCCTCTTTGATGAGCTTTATCATACCGTCCGTCATTTCCTATAGTTTTCTATACGGCGACCAAACCGTAAAAAAGTTCAGAAGCTGGAGCCAAAAGTATAAAATATCTGCGAACAGACATGATTTCAACAAGTTACGAATAGTCTGCAAAAAAATAAAAAGCATGGATACTTTTAGCAGTTATGAATACTTTCAGCATAACTACGATCTTTTACAGGAAAATTTTCATCCTTCGTGTCTTTCTACCCTTCTTGATACGTGGGCATCGGCTTTTTGTATTAAGGATCCCGAACCGGCTCTTGAAAAGGCAAAAGAAGCTGTATACCTTTCAGCAAAGTATATAGATGAGGTTCAGTTTGGATTTTCCGAACTCTATACATTTTTCACTGTTCTTAAACAGAATCTTCTTGTTTATGAGAGCTATCAAACCTCACAAATGCTTAAAGAGCTGTATGGAATGCTTGAACAGAGTTCACCCGGAATAGATACTTCAAAAGAGTACCGAAAACTCATGAGACATGTCGACGTATTCTCCGAAGATATTTTTTCAAGCTCCTACAATACCGATGAATATTTTAACAATCTGCTCCAAAAGTATTACTCACAAAAAATCATTTCCGTTTCAAGAACCACCCTCTATAACATAATCAAAAAAAAGAAAAAAGCGGATGAAAGAACCGTAAGCCTTGTCTACAAAACAGCACAGATAAACGATACAGATAAAATAATAACCTCCGCCACACTAATAAAATTTTATATAAGAACCTTTATCAAAAAAAACTTTGACATCATTTACACTCCATCAGATCTTCAGGCTAAAAAACTTCTCTTACCAAAATTTTTATTATACTTTCTTTCCTGTTCTTATAAAAAGGAAGAGATTGTTTTTTCATCTCTGCTTCGAAAAATTAACTCAGAAAAAAAACAGATTTTTTCCATGAAAGAAAAGAAATTTATCATCGACTCGGTTTTTGATCTTTCCCCTTGGCATAAAGCAAGGATGGAATTGATACTTCAGTTTAAATCGTGCCTAAAAAAAGAAAAACAGGAAAAATTCATCAATACGCTTGTAAGCTTGCCTTTTATACTAAGAACTCTGGCGGTAAGATTTATACTGAACTATGAACGATACAGAAGTATTTGGAAGATACAAGCGCAGATCCCGCAAGCTCTTGAAAAAATAATCCTGAAAAACTCACTGGACAGATATGCCTGTACTGCTGCGTTCTACTGCTTTGATTTGCGGGAAAAAGAATTTTTTGAAAAAAAAATCATACCTTTATTCACAAAGGTATGACTCTAAAAACTATTATTTAATTATCTGCCGCACTGAGGTCCTTCTACAAAGATGATCACCATAATACACGAACCTGCCGCTTCTTTCTTTTCAATCATACTTTTCACAGTCTGTGCCTGCTTTAGAACTTTCATGATTTCATCTCCTTATTATATACTTTGACTAAACCAAATCCTGGTATAGTCTGCTATATTGCTCTTGTAATCGCTGCAGCTTGAGGATCTTCCGCTCATTCTTGCCCATGGACATCCGCCTTTACAGATAGGTAAAACCTTACATTCATGACACTTCACATCTTGAAAAGGATCGTATAAAATCCAATCTGAAAGTTTCGCATAGTCAAGACCTTTATCAATAGAGCCAACAGACATATCAGCTCTGCCTATCTGCATAGGACACTTGTATATACTTCCATGAGGATCTATAATATAGTATTTGTCGAAAACAGCCGCACAACTGTCAAGAGGATTAAAAATTTCATATGCGTACTGAAATCCTCTTTTAATAATTTTTTCCAAAAGTATAAGCTCATTCTTTCCATACTCTGATTCACTCATACAACAAGAGTTATCCGCAGCATATTCTGAAGGCTTAACAGATGAGGCATAGATACTTATTTTGTCCTTCAGATTGTTCTTCTGCAAAATATCAAGAAGGTCATCCATCTCATAAAAATTTTCTTTATCTATATTTACCCTTATCGTTAACGGGATTATACCGCTGGCAAAAGAAATATTTTCAAGTATACGGTCAAAGGTACCTTTTCCGTTCTTAAGACACCTTTTTCTGTCGTGAGTTTCCCTCGTACCATCAAGAGTAATCTGTATATGTCCGACATTTAATTTTTTCAGCTCAAGTACGGTTTTTTCATCAAGGAGATACCCGTTGGTTATCATACCTGCTGAAAAAGATGAAATTTCATCCTTCATACCAATAATTTTTTCGGAAACATTTCTTATAAAATCCAAAGCTAAGAGCGGTTCTCCTCCATACCATTGAATTTTCAATCTTTTAGAATCTGGAAGATTACCCAGTATAAAATCCAAAAGTCTGTCTTTATTCTCCTGTGTCATAGTACCTTTTTTAAGAGAACCTTCATAACAGTACCAACAGTTCAGATTACACTCCATAGTCGGAGCAACTACCAGACTAAGCACACGTCCAGCCATCCTTTGATACCTATCAACAAACTTCAGCATTTTTAGTTCGTCAATGTTATCCTGCACAAGCATGCCGTTTTCTTCCAAAACACACCTAAGTTCAGCATTATCAAGTATCTTGCTTATACTGCCTTTAAGCAGCTCTGCATTATCGCTATCAAGAAGAATTACCCCTCTTGAGAAGCTGTTATAGACAAGAGTTTGACCTTTTAGATCTATAATTATGTTAAACCGTGAGAGCTTCAATGTTCTCTACCTCCGGTATGTTCATACCAACTGTATGATGTATAATATTATTATATCACCTTAAAAGACATTATTCGCTTAACGCACAAAAATACTTACAAATACGGAGGAGTATTTTGAAAAAAAGAATTATTACAGTACTTTTGGCTTTTATTTTACAGCTCACGGCACTTTCAGCCGTCAAAAATATTATACTCTTTATCGGAGACGGAATGGGAACGGCGGCAGTAGATCTTTCGCGGATGGTACTTCTTGGGAAGGAAAAACTTTGGGACTTTGAAAATACCATATATATAGGACTGCAAAAAACATACTCTGAAAATCTTCTTACAACTGATTCGGCAGCAGCAGCAACTGCCCTTTCAAGCGGTTATAAAACCGCCAACGGACTTTTGGGAACTCTTAGCAACGGAACAGCCACCAAAAGTATTCTAAAAGCTTTCAGAGAAACAGGAAGGTCTGCAGGACTCATAACTACGGTCACTGTCACACACGCTACTCCCGCAGGCTTTTGTGTCAGCATGCCAGACAGGGATGAACTTGCAATAGCTGACGAATATGCAGAAACCAAGCCTTTTGATCTTATTATGGGAGGGGGAAGACAGTACTTTGTGCCTAAAAGCAGTACAGCCAGCAAAAGAACCGATAACTTAAATCTTATAAAGAATTTTCAGAACTTTGGATATACCTATATATCAAATACTGCCCAACTGTTTGAACTCACAGGAAAAACACCGAAAATAATCGGCCTTTTTTCAGAATCCAGTATGCCCAACGCACTTGATAGAAATTATTTAAATACACCTGTTCCTACTCTCGCACAGATGACAAGAACGGCTCTAAATGTATTAAGTTCAAACCCAAAAGGGTTTTTCCTGATGGTTGAATCCGGAAAGATAGATTTCAGAGCACATGCAAACGACACTGCGGGAACGGTGTGGGAAGTTAATGAACTTAACGAAGCTTTCAAAGAAGCATTGAGTTTCCTAAAAAAAGATCCTGATACTCTGATCCTAGTAACCGCAGACCATGAAACCGGCGGACTTACTCTACTGTATCCAAGACTCCAGCTGATAAAAAGTCAAAAAGCCACCAATGAGCTTATTGTAAGCCTCATTAAAAACAAAGATATCAACCAGTCTTTAAAGACCGTACATGAACTGACAGGAATAAAAGATATTAAGGAAGAAGAGATTAAAAAAATAAAAGAAAGCTCAACACCTGAAATTGAGCTTTCCAAGATTTTAAACGAAAGATATGAAGTACGGTGGTCCACTGTAGGTCATACATGTGCCAATGTAAATGTATATGCATTCGGAAAAAAAGCCGAACTTTTTACAGGCGTATACGAGAATACGGAACTCGCCATCAAAATGTTTTCTGCGGCAGGAGTATCGCCTAATTAGCACTTCCAATTGCTTTTTCGAGTGATTTCATAACATACTCTTCCTTTTCTCTCAACTGCTTGAGATATAAAGCAAGCTCTTTTTTACAATCAACCTTATGAACCTTTTTGGGGCCAAGGAAAGGGGTTTTCATGTTGATCTCCCTGAATCCGTCAGATATATCCATACAATACTCTACCGTTTTGGACGGAATCTTTATCTCCTTTGACCTTATGGAAAGCTCTTTTATATACTCCGCCAAAAGCTCTTTAGACTGTGCGTATACTGCCATGCAGTAACAGAATCCGAAATCATTGAACCTTTCAGAAGAAAGAGCGTCTATGGTGCTTTGATACGCCGCATTTCCGCATGTATATGATGAAGAAACATGAAATTTTTTGTTCCATTCCTTTATACCGTATACCAAAGAGCTTCTGAACATTTTTTCCTGCGCCACATCAATACAACTTTCCAGCACATGTACATAAAGATACGGAATCATGGAAATACCCAGATTATCATAAAGCAATGGATCAGGTTCATCCTCACCCACATCTCTGACAAAAAACACTCGCTGTTCATCGTCATAACCACTTATAATACCAAACTCCATAACACTGCTTGGAGCCCAGATTATAACAGGAATATCATTATCTATGGCTTTTTTTATTTTTTCCATCGCACTGACCTGGGCTAATTTGAAAGTGTTCATTCCCTGTTCTCTGAAAAGAAGCGTTATCTCTGAAAATATACCTATTCTGTCAAGCATAGTAAAATGTTCGCTCGCCCAGTCATAAACTGTAGGTCCGCTGGCATCGCAATTATTCTTCATAACAAATCTGAACGCCATTCCTGTCGACCCCATAAGCATACAATCTTCGATATTTTTCATATTCGTATACTCAAGAACAGATTTGACACTTCCCATAAAAGAATTCCACAGACCGACCCTTTTAACTCCTTCAAGAACCTTTGAACTCATAGCGGCTCACCTTCATTCATACTGTATATTTTTTTGATTTTCTGTTTCAGCTTTTCTTTCAGCCATACAGGCTCTATGATCTTGAACTTTGATGAAACCGTAAAAAGCCATCCCAAAAGATCATATGAACTGAAAAACTCTATACCGTATCTTTTTCCATTTTTGGAAGTTACTTTAAACTTTATGTTTTGCTCATCCATCTCTTCACAAAATTCTATGATACATTTATAAGGTCTTATATATTCAAAGTAAGTCATGTCATCTACGTACTTGTCCGGATCATAGTAAGGACATTTATAACTTTTTTCCTCTCTTACTGCCATACTACCTGCCCTGTCAAGCCTGAATACACGAAGATCCTGCTTAAGATGACAGTATCCTACAAAATAATATCTGTCACCGTTCTTAAATATTTTATAGGGAGAAACTGTTCTCTGCTGAAAAATTCCCTGATAATTCACATACGACATATCTAATTTTTTATCCTGAGAAATAGCCGACTGAACAGTACTAAAGTTTTTTGCGTTCCCCACACTGAACTGATAAAACGGAATGCTTATTTGGGAAATGTTTTCATCATCCTGCCCCGAAAGACGTGAAAAAAGCCTGGCAAGATTTTGACTGCTTTCCTCTTTTATTTTTGAGTATTGAACACTCAAAAACTTAAGTGCGGCTTTTTCTTCCTCGCTTATAAAAAAAGAAGGAAGTGTGAATGTACTATCCGTATACAGATACCCTTTTTCTTTTGCAGAGTACTCTATAGGTGCACCCAGAGAGTATTTCATATATTCAATATCCCTGTAGGCCTGTCTGTCTGAAATTTCAAACTGCTCTGATATCGTTTTTATGCAAGGATATCTTTTTTCTTTTATCGCACCGTCTATCCACTGTATCCTGTGAAAATTGCCCATATCCCACTTCTTATTATATAAAGA